>Ga0105049_10000354_pt1 | contig 49081 bp, 46 predicted proteins | sample MAT06_FD_78087 | JGI IMG/M metagenome (GOLD analysis project Ga0105049, IMG submission 78087) | Freshwater microbial communities from Lake Fryxell liftoff mats and glacier meltwater in Antarctica - MAT-06 | ecosystem: Environmental > Aquatic > Freshwater > Ice > Liftoff microbial mat | place...
CGGCGGGGCGCTGGGCGAAATGAACTCGGTGGCCTTCATGTGGAACAAGGTCGGCCAGATCATCTACAAGGCCGAGGCGGGCACCGAGGACGCCGTCATGGAGGCCGCGATCGAGGCGGGCGCCCAGGACGTCGAGAGCGATCTGGTCAAGCCCGACATCTATGAGGACGCGCCGGGCCACACCATCTGGACGACGTTCGAGGACCTCAACGAAGTGGCCGAGGCCCTGTCGAAAATCCTCGGCGACGCCCGGTCCACCGCCCTGGTCTGGAGGCCGCAATCCGACGTGCCCGTCACCGGCGAGGCGGTCGGCACGCTGATGAAGCTGCTGGACGCGCTGGACGCCGAGGACGACGTGCAGAATGTCTATTCGAACGAGGACATTTCGGACGAAGAGATGGCGAAGTACGCGGGCTGATGACCTGCAAACGCGCTAACCGAGGAAGCCCAGACCTCGCGTTGGGAAGTTCCTCAGGTTCGGGAAGATGGAGTCCAGGCCGGGTTCAGACACCCCCAGCCAACGACCCATCGTGGCGGCGTACTGATCGACCGAGGTGGTCGGGATCAGCGCCGCGCGGGTCATGTCGGGATTGGTGAAACCGCCCAGATCGACTCCCAGTGTCGGGTACTGACCATAGATGTCGCCGCCCCTGACGCTTCCGCCCATGACGAAGTGATGGCCGCCCCAGGCGTGGTCGGTACCGTCGCCATTGGTGGTGAAGGTGCGCGAGAAGTCCGAGGCCGTGAAGGTGGTCACGGCGTTGCGCATGTTCACCCCGCCGATACTGGCCAGGACGCCGTCGAAGTAAGACATGCCGTGGGCGACCTTGGCCAGATTGTTCGCCTGGGTGGCGTTCTGGAAATCGTGATTGTCCCAGCCGCCCAAGCTGACGAAGAACACCTGCCGGCGCACACTGGTCGAGCCGGAGGCCGCGATCATGCGCGCGACGGTCTGCAACTGGCTCGCCAGACTGTTGGTCTCGGTTGCGCCCGTGATCGGATTTACATAGGCCGTCGGGGCCGGGATGCCGGTCACAACGGGCTGGGTGAACAGGCCGTTGATCGTGGTTGCCGCGCCGATCGAACGGGTGGTCACGGTCGCGTAGTCGGCGGCGAAAAGGCCGGCCGCGGTTTGATCCTGGATCAGTGAGCGCACCCGCGAAGGTGCCACGGTCGATCCGAACAGCGAGGCACCAGCCTGACCGTTGATGACGACAGCCGGCTGGGCGGCGGTGGTCATCTGGTACTGGATGACAGTCTGCCCGGACAGGAAGACCGCATTGCCGGCGGTCGAGATAGCGGTGAACAGTGTATTCGTGCCGTTCAACCCGGCCAGCATGTCGCCCAGCCGCCCGCCCCAGCCCACGCGCGTGCCCTCGGTGGCTCCGGCCTGCCAGGTCGACTGCTGGTCATTGTGCGAGAACAGATTGGATGGGAAGGCGACTGTGCCGCCCTGGAACTGGGCCTTGGTAATCGGCCGGATCAAGGTGCCGACATTGGCCACCACGCCCAGACGTCCGGCGTCAAACAGCGTCCTCAGGGGCCCCAGAAAAGGATGCAGGGCGAAGGTTCGCACGGAAGCGTTGGTGCCCGCGGGAATCGGGTTCGGGGTTCGGGGCACGATCGGCAGGACCCCGCCCCAGGCCTCGGGCGTATCCGCGGCAGCCACGCGACCGGTGACCGGCGAGGTGGCACCGACCGGTGTCGGCGGCGTGCCCGGCGGCATCAGGGCGATCGGGCTGTTGCCGGTGTTGCGGGCGGCGAAATAGCGACCGAATGAGTCTGTGTCGGTGGCCAGCAGGGTGTTGTGGGAATCATTGCCCCCGAACAGGAAGATGCAGACCAGGGCGCGATAGTCCGGCGCGCTCTGTGAGGCAGCCGAACCGGCTGCGGCCATCTGCACGGCAAAGGGGGCGGCGGCACCCAGGATCGACAGGCCGCCTCCGACCCTGAGCAGGTGGCGTCGGCTGGGAGAGAAACCGGTCATCGTCTCGTCCTCACCGCTGGACCAGATATTCGGGCGAGACCATCGTCATATAGACGGCCAGTCTGGCGCGATTGAGCAGGGCCGCGTCGATCTGGGGCTGGGTGGAACCCACCCCGGGGATGGCGACGCTGTTGATGCTGTCGGTCAAGGCCGAACGCAGGGATGCCGACATCTGACCATACAGCAGTAGCCTGTCCATGCGGTTGACCAGCGCCGCCGTGTCCGTCGCGATCGCCACTTCGGACACATAGGCGGACCGTACGTCCGTCGATGTACCGATGCCTGTCCCGATCGCAGTCTGCATGGTGTTGGCGTAGCCGGCGACCGTGACCTCGTCGACGATCTGAAACTCGGGCGCGGTCAGTCCGGCGGTCCCCAGCCGGGTGCTGGGCGGGATATAGCCCGGCCGATAGAAGTTGAAGACCGACGGTGACGCGAGCGCCGACTGCCCCAGGGAGGTGGTGGCGCTGGTCGAGTTAAGCAGATAGCGCCCGCTGACGGACGTTGCGCTGAAAGTCCGCATCCAGTTGGCCATCCGCACCATCGGCTCTCGCACCTTTCCGAAGGAGGGGCTGGCGGAGATGGACGTGTCACGCGCCTCATTGTCCAGCAGGATGGCCCGAACCACCGCCCCCAGATCCCCCCGCACGCCCGCGCCGTTGTTGTTGAAGACGCCGGCGACGCGTTGGACATAGGCCGGGCTGGGGTTGCTCGTGACCAGCCGCTTGATCAGCTGTCGGCCGATGAACGGGCCGACGTTGGGATGGTTGAAGACGGTGTCCAGGGCGAACCGCAGATCGCCGGGGCCGTCGGAGGCCGTGCTGACCCCCAGAAAGGTCTTGGTCGAGGTGGAGCGGAAGGCCGGGTAGAAGATCATCGACCGGATCGAGGCGTCTGGATCGCGGTTGCGACCGAAAAAGGTGTTGTTGCTCGGTGTCGGCGAGTACCAGCTCAGGCCGGTGAACACCCTGGCCAGCCCCGAGATGTCGGCTGCGGAATAGGCGGGGATGGGCGCGCCGCCGCCACCGGTTCGCACGGTGCCGTCGAGGTTGAGCTCATCCACGCCAATGGTCATCAGTTGCATCACTTCGCGGGCGTAGTTCTCGTCCGGACTGCGACCCGTCGTGGGGTCTTCTCTCTGATTGGCCAGATGGGTCAGGTAGATGCCCATCATCGGGTGCAGCGTCACCTGCTCCAGCAGAGTGCGGAAATTGCCGAAGGCGTTGGCCCCCAACATGTCGTAATAAGCCCCCGCACCGCGCACATCGACATTGGGATCGACCATCGAAATCACGAAGATTTCCGACAGCGCCAGCTTCATCCGCTCGCGCAACTGGGTGTTGCCTGTGGCGGAATACAGCCAGAAGCTCTCGTAGAAATTATTGGCGTTGAGAGTGGCCGTGGGCTGGGTGAGCCGCAACTGCACCAGTCGATTGTCGAGATAGTTCAGATGTGACGGTGACGCGGTCGCCATCTGCTGGTCCAGCCAGGCGCGATAGCCTATCAGCTTGACCGTGGCGATATCGGCGTCGGTTGCCCCAAAGCTCGTCTGGGTCAGGAACCTGACGGCTTCGGCGTCCGACAGGCTGACGACGGTCGGCGGTGGCGGCGTCGGTGCGGCGGAATCGTCGGATCCGCCGCATGACGCCAGCGCCACGGCAAGAAAGACCGGCGCGATGAACGCGCGCGCCCTCCGCAAGGTAAGTTTTATGGACATGACATCCCTCCCCGCAGAGCCGACGACTTCCAACGCTACACGATTCCAAAGGCGGCGGAACAAGGAAATCCGTCGCTGACCGGTGCGCTGGAGAAGACTGGGGCCTGGTCATTGTTCGTCAACCTCGTTTGAGGCATGAATGGAACGAATGACGAACACCCTGATTCCTGACGGATCGACCCGCATCCTGGGACTGGACCCCGGCCTTCGCCGCACCGGCTGGGGCGTGGTGGTAGCCGAGGGGTCGCGCCTGCGCTGGGTCGCGCACGGGGTCGTGACACCGCCCGAGGCCGCGCCGTTCAGCGAGCGGCTGCTGCATCTGCTCGAGGCCGTCGGCAAGGTCTGCGCCGCGCACGGCTGCGACGAAGCGGCGATCGAGGAGGTGTTCGTCAACATGAACCCGGCCTCGACGCTGAAACTCGGCCACGCTCGGGCAGCGGTGATGCTGGCACCGGCGCGCTGCGGCCTGCCGGTGGCGGAGTATTCGCCCAATCTGATCAAGAAGGCCGTGGTCGGGGCCGGCCACGCCGACAAGAGCCAGATCGCCTTCATGGTCAAGCGGCTGCTGCCCTCCGCCGGCGACGTCAAGGCAGATGCCGCCGACGCCCTCGCCGTGGCCATCACCCATGCCCAGCTGCGCAAGCGTGCGTTGCTGACTGCGTTGCGGGGTGCGGCGTGATCGGCCGGCTCACGGTCTCCTCCCTGTCGGCGAAGTCGATGGGGAGGTGGCGCGGCGCGGCTTCGCGGCGTGACGGAGGGGGCGACGCCAGCCTTGCCGGTCAGTCGCTCGCTCCACCCAGTGGCGTCGCCCCCTTTACCACCCCGGCTGAGTCGCCGGGGCGGTCGCCCTCCCCATCTGCAATGGCGAGGAGACGATCATGATCGGCAGGCTGCGTGGATTGCTGGCCGAGGTTGAACAGGACCACTGCCTGATCGACTGCGCCGGGGTGGGCTATGTCGTGGCATGCGGATCGCGGACACTGCAGCGGCTGCCGGCACCGGGCGACGAGGCGACCCTGCATATCGAGTCGAACTGGAACGCCGAGAACGGGCCGCGGCTGTATGGCTTCCTGACCCGTGACGAGCGCCGCGCCTTCACCACCCTGACCGGCATCCAGGGCGTGGGACCGAAGGCGGCCCTGTCAGTGCTGGACGTCCTGCCGCCGGGCGAGCTGGCGGCGGCCGTGGCACGAGAGGATAAGGCGGCCGTGGCGCGGGCCAATGGGGTGGGGCCCAAGCTGGCGCTGCGCATCGTCACCGAACTGAAGGGCAAACCGCTGGGGGAGGTCTCGTTCACTCCCAGCGCGTCAGGCATGCACGTCGAGGCCGCGCCCCCGGTTCCCAGCGTCACGGGCGAGGCCGTCTCCGCCTTGCTGGGTCTGGGCGTGGCAGAGGTCAACGCCCGCCGCGCCGTCGATCAGGCCCTGATCCGTCTGGGCGAGGAGGCCGAGCTGTCGGCGGTGATCCGCGCCGCCCTGCAGGAGCTGGGGCGGTGAGGGGCTTGGGGATGATAGAGGTGCTGGCGCTCGGAGCCGTCGGCCTTGCCGCCTGCGAGACCGTGAGCGGCGTGTTGACCAACGCGACCGGCACCGCGACCGAGGTCTCCGTGGTCCACCGCGACGGCCAAACGGTACGCGGCGTCCTTCCGGAAGGGCGAGCCCTCGTGCTTAGGCGGCCGCTCGCTGACATCGACCATGTCGAATACGGTCGCGGTTGCCGTCTCACCGGGGATCAGCTTCAGGCCGGGCCCGCGCCCGCATGGAACGAGGCGCGGTCGATCTCCCTGACCGCTTGCGGTGGTGCGATGCCGTGACCGACGACCGCATCATCTCCGCCGAACCCGCCCCCGGCGAAACCTACGACCGAGCCCTGCGGCCCCAGACCCTGTCCGAGTTCGTCGGTCAGGAACAGGCCAAGGGCAATCTCAAGGTCTTCATCGATGCCGCGCGCGGGCGGGGCGAGGCGCTGGATCATGTGCTGCTGTTCGGCCCGCCGGGTCTGGGCAAGACGACGCTGGCGCAGATCGTGGCGCGAGAACTGGGGGTCGGCTTCCGGGCCACCAGCGGTCCGATCCTGGCCAAGGCGGGCGATCTGGCGGCCATCCTGACCAATCTCGAACCCCGCGACGTGCTGTTCATCGACGAGATCCACCGGCTGGCCCCGACGGTCGAGGAGATTCTCTATCCCGCCATGGAGGACCATGTGCTGGACCTGATCATCGGCGAAGGGCCGTCGGCGCGGTCGGTGCGGATCGATCTGGCACCCTTCACCCTGGTCGGGGCGACGACGCGGGCCGGCTTGCTGGCCACGCCCTTGCGCGACCGCTTCGGCATCCCCTTGCGGCTGGAGTTCTACACGCCGGAGGAACTGGTCCGGGTCATCACCGGCGCGGCGCGCAAGATGGGCGTGGCGGTCGATGACGACGGCGCGCGCGAAATCGCCTCGCGGTCACGCGGCACGCCGCGCGTCGCCGGACGGCTGCTGCGCCGGGTGCGGGACTTCGCCGAGGCCGAAGGTTCACAGAAGATCGACCGGCTGGCGGCGGCGCGGGCGCTGGCGCGGCTTGAGGTCGACGAAGCCGGGCTTGATGCCAATGACCGCCGCTTCCTCAAGGCGCTGATCGAGAACTATGGCGGCGGCCCGGTTGGCATGGATACGCTGGCGGCGGCCATCGCCGAGGCGCGCGATGCGGTCGAGGACGTGATCGAGCCCTATCTGCTGCAACAGGGTTTCATCCAGCGCACCCCGCGTGGGCGGATGGCCTGTGCGAAAGCCTATGCCCACCTCGGCCTGACCGAACCGCCCAAGCCGGTGAATCAAGGCGGACTGTTCGGCCAAAAATAAACCGATCATCCTGGCGAAAGCCGGGACCCAGTCCTTAGAGCGATCCGGTTCGACCGGCCCTGCGACGACGCCAATCCCATGCAGCCTGCCGGGCGACAGAACCGGGTCCCGGCCTTCGCCGGGAGGCACGGATGGTCGGTTGGCTCTTCACGCAATCCGCGAACCCCGTCATGCTTCGGCTCGAAGGAGACGGCATGGCACGAAAGGCGATCCGGACAGAGCGGCTGATCGCGGTGCTGGGCATCGTGGTTCTGGTGCTAGGTGTTGTCGCGGTGTGGGTGGCCACGCGCGGGACTGGCCCGGGCTTCGTTCAGGAGCCGGCGGCCAAGCGGGTCCTGCGACAGGCGCGTGAACAACTGGGACGCGGTGCCGAGGTTCAGATGATTGAACCGGGCCGTGGCCGGGTTGTCTGCGGCTATGTGGCGGCCAAACGGCGCGGTGAGGCGGTGGGCTTTATCTCGCGTCCGAACCGGATGCTGCTGAGCCAGGACCCGCTGAAACGCGAGTTCCGGGCCATGATCGGCGCTGACTGCCCGGGTTTTCCCGAACCACCCGCCATGCCGGCGGTCCCATGACCATTACCGACACCCCCACCGCCGGACGATTCGAGGGCCGCGAGCACCGCCTGCCGATCCGCGTTTATTACGAGGACACCGACTTCACCGGCCTGGTCTATCACGCCAACTACGTTCGATATTTCGAGCGCGGGCGGTCTGACTGTCTGCGGCTGATGGGCATCGACCACGCCGACCTGCTGGACGGCGACCAGCCCATGGCCTTCGTGGTCACGAAGATGGGTCTGACCTTCCTGAAGCCGGCGCGCATCGACGACGTCCTGGTGGTGCTCACCCACTATGACTCGATGAAGGGCCCGCGTCTGCTGATCTCTCAGGCGGTCACCTGCGGCGATGAGGTACTGTGCCGGGCCGAGGTCGAGGTCGTCTGCATCCACATGGACGGGCGGCCACGACGGCCGACGAAGGCGCTGGTGGAGAAGGTTGGGCCCTGGCTGGCGCGCGAAGCTTGACCATTTCCGACGCCTGGCGCGCGCAGAGTGGTGACGCCGTGGCCACAGCTCGCTAGACCCGGTCGGAGTTGCCACACAACCGCCACGCCCGTCCGGTGCACAGGGACGGACAGACGGAAGGACGCTAAATGACCAACGCCGCTGACGCCTCGATGCTGAACCCGCTGGCCCTGTTTTTCGAGGCCGATCCCGTCGTGAAGACGATCATGATCGGTCTGGTCGTGGCGTCCCTTTGGTCGTGGGCCGTGATCTTCGACAAGGCCTTCCGCTTTTCCAGCCTGAACAGTCAGGCGAACAACTTCGAAGCGGCGGTCGGATCGGGTCGATCGCTTGAGGAGGTGGCCGCCCAGGCAGGCCCCAACCCGGTCCACCCCCTGCCGCGCATGCTGGTCATCGCCCTGGCCGACTGGCGCGAGGCGCGTACGCGCGGGCCCCTGACCGAGAACCAGGCCAATCTGCTGATGTCGCGCATTGACCGGGCGCTGGACAGTTTGATCGCCCGCGAGGGTCAACGGGTCGAGAACGGCCTCGGCGTGCTGTCGGTGGTGGCGACGTCGTCGCCCTTCATCGGCCTGTTCGGCACGGTCTGGGGCATCATGAACGCGTTCGGTGCCATCGCTTCGGCCGGCAACACCAATCTGACGACGGTGGCCCCGGCCATCTCGGAGGCCCTGTTCGCCACGGCCCTGGGTCTGGCGGCGGCGATCCCGGCCTATATCGCCTACAACAAATTCTCGATCGACGCGGGCAAGTTCACCGGCCGGCTGGAAAGCTTCGCCGACGACTTGCAGGCCGCCGTCGCGCGCCGGTTGGGCAGCGGGTCTTCGGCGCCGCCGACGCCGCCCGTTTCGGGCGACTACAGCCGTCGGGAGCTCTGAGCCATGGCACTGGCGGGCGGCGGCGGGGGCGGACATGTCCGAGGCCGCAGACGGCCGCGCAAACGGCCTCTGAGCGAAATCAACGTCACGCCGCTGGTCGACGTGATGCTGGTGCTGCTGATCATCTTTATGATCTCGGCACCCCTGCTGACGACCGGGATCGAGGTCGAACTGCCCAGGACCGAGGCCAGCGCGGTCGACACCAATCAGGAACCCGTGGTGATCTCGATCGACCGCGACGGCACCATCTTCGTCGCCGACAGTGAGGTGGCCTGGGACCGGCTTGTTCTGGCCGTGGCCGAGGAAGGCGGAGAGGGGGCCCGCGACAAGCCGGTCTTCGTCCGCGCGGATGGCCGTGCGCCGTATCAGGCGGTGGCGCGGGTCATGGCGCGGTTGTCCGGGGCGGGCTTCACCAAGATGAACCTGATCACCGACACTTCGGCGTCGGGCGGGGGCTGAGGCCCTGGAACGGCCCGGCCCGGCCCTGATCGGCTCCGTCCTGCTGCACGGCGGGGCCATCGCCGCCGTGCTGGTGGCGGGTCTGCTCGCGCCGCGTGCGGAGATGCGGCCGGTCATCAACGCCGTGCCGGTCTCGATCGTCTCGGAGATGGTGATCGAGGCCGCTGCCGCCGACAATCCGGGCGAGGAACGGGTCACAGAGGACGCCGACACGGCCCCGGTCGCCCTACCCCCCGAGCCAGTTCCCACGCCGCCTGAGCCCAAGCCGATCCCGCCGCCCGTTCCGACGCCCACGACGGTAAAGAAGGCCGCGCCACCGCGACCGGTTCCGCCCCGGCCTACGCCGCCGCGCGTCCAGCCGGCCCCGCCGCGCCCCATCCCGCCGCGTCGCGAAGAGACGCTGGACCTCGACTCCCTCGCCGGCCCGCCGCGTCCCGCGACCCGCCCCGGCGCGCGCCCGGCCACGGGGCAGCAGGGGCAAGGTTCGGCGCCACGGGCAACAGGCCCGAAAATCACGGCCATCTTCAATCAGGTCTATCCGAACTGGATTCTGCCCTGCGACATTCCGGGAGCCCGTGAACTGCGAATCCAGATGGACGTGACCCTGGATGCGCGCGGTCGGATCATCGCCGGCCCGACGCTGCTTGGGGCCCGTTCGGACCCGGTCTGGCGCGCCGCCGCTGACGGTGCCGTGCGGGCGATCCGCCAGACGGCGCCGTTTGAGGTGCCTGCAGGCTTCGAAGGCGGGCCCTTTCGCCCGACCTTTGTGACGGAACGTGCTTGCGCTAATCGCTGACGAACCGTGACGGGGCCTGAAAGTCGCCCCATTCACCGCCATGCTGGCCTTATGCGCCGGGTCTGGCGATAAGGACCGGCGTACGGCTGAAACTACGGGAGCTCCTGATGCGACTGAACCGACTTCTGGCGAGCGTCGCCCTTGTGGCGATGGCGGCGACCTCGGTCACGGCTCAGACTCCGCCTCCGCAGTCCAGCGACCCGATCGAGGTTGAGATTGATCAGGGCGTTCTTCGCCCTTTGCAGATCGCCATAGTCAATTTCGACGGCCAGAACGGGGCTGACCTCAGCGGCGTGATTCGCTCCGACCTGCGCCGCTCTGGCTATTTCGAGCCGATGGACCCGAACGGCTTCGTCGAGACGGGATTGACCCTCGCCAACGCCCCCAACTTTCCGCAATGGACCTCGATCGGGGCCCAGGCGGTGCTGTACGGCGCGGTCTCGCCTCGCCCCGACGGCCGCAACGACTTCGGCTTCCGCCTGTACGATCCCTATCGCCAATGCCAGCTGGCCTCGTACCAGTTCACCGCCACGCCCGAGCAGTGGCGCCGCATCGGGCACAAGATCGCCGACCTGATCTATCAGCGCATGACCGGCGAGACCGGCCTGTTCGACAGCCGCGTGGTCTTCGTCTCGGAAAGCGGGACTCAACTGAACCGCCTGTCGCGTCTCTCGATTTCTGATCAGGACGGGTTCAACCCCGTCTATCTGACCGGCGGCGACGAGATCATCATGTCGCCGCGCTTCTCGCTGAGCGACCCCAACGAGATCACCTATGTGGCGCTGGGCAAGGATTACAGCCGCATCTACCTCTACAACCTGTCCACCGGCCGGCGCGAAAGCCTTGGCGAGTTCGACGGCCAGGTGCTGGCCCCGCGCTTCTCGAACGACGGGTCCAGCATGGCCTTCTCGATCATCCGGGGCGGCAATACCGACGTCTATGTGATGAACCTGTCCAGCCGCCAGGTGCGGCGCCTGACCAGCGATCCCGGCATCGACACCTCGCCCTCGTTCAGCCCTGACAACAGCCAGATCGTCTTCACGTCCGACCGCTCGGGCAGCGCCCGCCTGTACATCATGCGCGCCGACGGATCCGGCCAGCGCGCCATCGCCCGCGGCGGCGGTCTCTATACGGCCCCGAACTGGAGCCCGCGCGGCGATCTGATCGCCTTTACCAAACAGGGCGGCGGGCGGTTCTCGACCGGTGTCATGAAGCCCGACGGTTCGGGCGAGCGCATCCTGTCGTCCAGCTATTTCGAGGAGGGCCCGTCCTGGGCTCCGAACGGCCGCTACATCATGTTCGCGCGCCAGTCACCGGGCGGCGACACCCGGCTGTGGACCGTCGATCTGTCCGGGCGGGTGGTGTCTCAAGCCGGCTACAACGGCCGCGGTTCGGACCCGGCCTGGTCGCCCCTGCTCGACGAACAGCCCTCCAACCTGGGCGGCGGCGGCCCGGACGGGTGTCCGACCTGATCACAAAGCGGAGCCATATGGCTCAAACCCGCGTTATCGCGACTGGTGAAACCGGTGGCGCACCAGTACCAAGCCTTTAAAGCCAAGCTCGAGGCCCAGGCCTCACTCGAAGGAGACGATCCGATGATGAAGCCCTCGACCCTGATCCGTCTGGCCGCCGTCGGCCTGGCCGTGACCGCCATCGCCGCCTGCTCACCGCGACGCCCCGTCGAAACCGGTGCCGGCGGGACCGTGCCGCCGGCCGGAAACGACCAGTTCAACCCCAATGGCACGGGCCCTGTCGACGGGGGCACCCTCGGTGCCGCCGCCCCGGGCTCGGAACAGGACTTTGTCGTCAACGTCGGCGACCGGGTCTATTTCGATCTCGACAGCTACCAGCTGCGCTCGGAAGTCTATCCGCGCATGGACGCCCAGGTCGCCTGGCTGCAGCGCTATCCGAACGTAACCATCCGCATCGAAGGCAATGCCGACGAACGCGGTACCCGCGAGTACAACCTGGCCCTGGGCGCCCGCCGCGCCGAATCGGTCCGCAGCTATCTGGTCGAGCGCGGCGTCAACGCCGGTCGGATCGACACTATCAGCTATGGCAAGGAACGCCCGATCGCGGCGGGCTCGACCGAGGAATCGTTCGCCCGCAACCGCAACGCTCACACGGCCATCGTCTCGGGCGCCACGCGCTGATCGGGAGACGATCCTGACTTTGCAGGGGCGGTCGATCCATCGGCCGCCCTTTGCTTTGACCTGCGCCGCGCCGCGTCTCAGAGTGTCGGGCCAGACCGTTTTTGTTTCAGGTCGAATCGACCTGAATCCAAAAAATGGGTCCAGAATCAATCTGGAGTGAAATCTGAGCCTTGATGGACTGCGTCCATCAAGACCGATTTCGCTCTAGGGCGGACGGGGGACGTTGATGGACGGTGTGGAAACGGCGGGTGGCCTGATCACCGGCGGATTGATCGCAAAGCTCCTGTCCCGACGGGAATCCCGCCAGGAGACATCTGCCGAACAACTTCCCGGTGCGTGCAGCGACTGTGGCGCGCCTGTCAGCGGCAGATTCTGTTCCGAATGCGGTCAGCCGACCCATGTGCATCGCACGCTCCTGCACCTGGGCGAAGAGGTTCTGCACGGCGTCATGCATTTCGACGCCCGTATCTGGCGCACCCTGCCGCTTCTGATCTTGAATCCCGGGCGTCTGACGCGGGAATGGGTGCAGGGCAGGCGCACCCGATACGTCTCGCCGCTGGCGCTGTTCCTGTTCACCATTTTCCTGATGTTCTTCGTGTTCAGCTTCTCGATCGCGACGGAGCCGGACACGAACACGACCCTGTCGCCGGCCGAACGGGCGGGGCTGACACAGGATCTGGCCACCGCCCGCACTGAACTGGCCGCAGCGACACGCGCGTCGGAAGTCAGGCCGGGCTCCGAGGCCCTCAAGTTGACGCAGCGGGCCCGGGAAAGCGCCGTCGGCGTGTTTGAGACCCGTCTCGGCGTCGCCCCTCGCACGGCCAAACGCGCCGACGGCTTCACGACCGGCAGCTGGCAGGCCCAGGTCCACGACGCCGCGGCCTCGGGCGAGGTCAAGGTCAAGCTCGGCAATGAGCATCTGAACGAAAAGATCACCAAAAAGCTGCTCAACCCTGATCTGGCGATCTACAAGATCCAGCAGACGGCCTATAAATTCAGCTTCCTGCTGATCCCCATCTCCATCCCCTTCGTGGCGCTTCTGTTCCTGTGGCGGCGGGGTTTCACCCTCTACGACCACGGCGTCTTCGTTCTCTATTCGCTGACGGCCATGTCGATGCTGATGACGCTCATCTCGATCTTCGGCCCGTTGTGGAGCGGCTTCGCGGTCATGGCTTCCCTGCTGATCCTTTTCGGCGTGCCGATCCATATGTTCGCCCAGTTGAGGGGGGCTTATGGACTGTCGTGGTTCTCGGCCGCGTGGCGGACCTTCTTCCTGCTGATGTTCTGCTCGATCGCCTTCATCCTGTTCATTCTGGCGATTATGACGCTCGGCCTCACGGGGTGACGCCTTGCGGTGGCCGCAAATCGGTGGGACGAAAACCGTCATGATCCAGTTCCCCGCCGCCCTCCGTTCGCGCAACGCCTTGATCACCGTCTTGGGCATCGTCCTGATCGCCGGGACCACCACAGTCGTGGCCCAGACCGCGCCGCCGGAGGCGATCCAGTGGGACAAGCGTCGTCTGGAACAGCTTGACCGCAATGTGCGTCGTCTTGAACGCGCCGTGACCCAGCGAAACGCCGCCGGCCAACCCGTCATCATCGAGCCGGACCCCGAGACCGTGGCGCTGCAGGGCCGGTTCGGCCTGATGGACCGCCGCCTGGCCGACATGGAGGCGACGGTTCAACGCGTAAACGGCGACCTGGAACGGCTGACCTTCCAGCTTGACGAGGCGACCCGCGACAACGGTGCCCTGAGCACGCGCCTGCGCGACGCCGAGGGCCGCATCCGGGCCATGGAACAGGCCGTTGCCCGTGAAGCCGAGCTCAACGCCCCCATTCCGACGACCTCGCCGACCGGCGACGCCGTTCGCGACCTGAGCGCCGCCGCGCGGCTGGCCGCCGCCGATCCGGCTCGTGGCAACCGCGCCCTGCAGACCGTCGTCCTGGCATGGCCCGACACGCCCCAGGCGCAGGAGGCCAGCAGCCGTCTGGGCGACCTGCGTGTCTCGGCCGGCGATCCGGCGGGAGCCGTTTCGGCCTATGCTACCGCCCTCCGCGGATGGCCGACCACGTCCTGGGCTCCCGCGACGACGCTGGAGCTGGCCAATGCGTTGAACGCCACCGACCGCAAGGCCCAGGCCTGCACCGCCCTGACCGAGTTCGGCCGCCGCTACGCCGAGGCCGCCGCTCCGGCGGTCCGAATGCGGGCGATCGAGGCCCGGACCCGCATCGTCTGCGCCAGCGCGCCTGCGGCCCCGCCGCCCCGGCGGCCGGGCTGATCCAGACCTCCGAGGACTGGACCGGGCCGGTGCAGGCCCGCCTCTCCGCCCGGCTGGAAAGCGACGCCGATCATCCGGTCGCTCACCCTGTCGCCCTGGCCTTGTCGGGCGGTGGCGATTCCATCGCCCTGCTGAACCTCGCCGCCGACTGGGCCAAGGCCCACGGACGCCGGCTGCTGGCCCTGACCGTTGATCACGGGCTCAGCCCCGACAGCGCTGACTGGACCGCCTTTGCGCAAGCCGCTGCGCGGGCCGCGGGGGCTGACTGGCGCGGCTTGGTGTGGCCCGGTCCCAAGCCAGAAGCCGGCCTGCCCGCCGCCGCCCGGCGGGCCCGCCACGGCCTGATCGCCGATGCGGCACGCGAGGCCGACGCGCGCGTGATCCTGTTTGCCCATACCGCCGACGACATCGCCGAGGGCGAGCTGATGCGGGCCGGGGGTTCGACACTGGGGCGGTTGCGCGACTGGGCCCCGTCTCCGGCCTGGCCCGAAGGACGCGGGTTGATGCTGTTGCGCCCCATGCTGGACGCCCGGCGCGCCGAGGTGCGCGACTGGTTGGCGGTGCGGGAGGCCAAATGGCTCGACGACCCCGCCAATGACGATCCGAAGTATGCAAGAACACGTGCGCGAATGTCCCTTCTTCCACTGGCTGGAGCCGGAGCGCATTGCGGTCCCGCGACCGGTGGCGCGCAGGGCCCGACAGGGGTCGGGACAGGTCCGGCGGCGAAGCCGCCGCAGGGCAGCCGACCCTCACCTCTGAGCGAAGGGACGATGGCTGACGCGGCCGTGCGCTCAAGCCCTGTCCAGAAGGGAGCAGGGGGCCTCAAAGTCGATCGTCTGATCGACGCCCGGGATTTGGCAGTGGCCATGGTCTGCGCCGGAGGCGGTGAACGTCTGCCGCGCGGCGACCGGCTGGCCAACCTGCTGGCGCTTCTGCGCGCCGACGAAAATTTCACCGCCACCCTCTGCGGTGCCCGGATCGAGGCCGACGGCGGTCGTGTCATCCTGACCCGCGAACCCGGAGAACTGACCCGCCGCCCGCCGCCGCCCCTTCCGCTCGATCCGGGCCGCGAGACCGTCTGGGACGGACGCTGGGCCGTCACGACGGCCGAGCCCGGCTGGTCTGTCGTCCCCGCTGCGCGCCGCCTCGCCGCCCTGTCCGACGCTGACCGGGCGATCCTGAAGACCCTGCCGCCCGCCGCACGCGGTGGCCAACCTGTCCTGATCCGGAACGCCGGCGGTGCCCCGGTTCTTGCACAGACGGCCGCGAGCGTGTGGTCGCTGGTCGAACAGAGACTGGCGCTCGCGCTGGACCGAATGACGCATGAAAGGGACCTTGGCCACGCCATGCATGGCGCAACGCCCCGGAACCCCCTATTTTCGATCTGACATAAGCGACAGGGCGCGTTTGCGCCCAAGGAACGAGACGAGCATGAACCTGCGCAATCTGGCCATCTGGGGCGTCATCATTCTGGGCGCGATGGCCTTCTATGTGGCCGTCAGTCGTCCGGGCGGCATCACCGCGCCCGCCGGGACGAAGGCCTCCGCCGAGCGGCCTTCGGTGATGACCTATTCCGACCTGCTCAAGGCGCGCGACGCCAACGCCATCGCCAGCGTTGAGGTGCGGGGCGAGACGGTCAAGGCGACACTGAAGGACAATCGTGTGGTGACCACGACCACCACCCTCCCCAATGCCGACCTGATCGACAGCATTCAGGCGACAGGAGCGGCGGTGGACGTGAAGTCGACCCGCACGTCGTTGTGGGTCAGCGCCTTGATGGGCCTGCTGCCCTTCGTGCTGATCATCGGCCTATGGATCCTGATCATGCGCCAGATGCAGGGCGGGGCGCGTGGTGCCATGGGCTTCGGCAAGTCCAAGGCCAAGCTGCTGACCGAGCACAAGGGCCGCAAGACCTTTGACGACGTCGCCGGTGTGGATGAGGCCAAGGAAGAACTGCAGGAGGTCGTCGACTTCCTGAAGGACCCGGGCAAGTTCCAGAAGCTGGGCGGCAAAATCCCCAAGGGTGCCCTGCTGGTAGGCCCTCCCGGCACCGGAAAGACTTTGCTGGCCCGCGCCGTCGCAGGCGAGGCCGGCGTGCCCTTCTTCTCGATCTCGGGCTCGGACTTCGTCGAGATGTTCGTCGGCGTCGGTGCCAGCCGCGTGCGCGACATGTTTGAACAGGCCAAGAAGAACGCTCCCTGCATCATCTTCATCGACGAGATCGACGCCGTCGGTCGTCACCGCGGCGCCGGTCTGGGCGGCGGCAATGACGAGCGCGAACAGACTCTGAACCAGCTGCTGGTCGAGATGGACGGCTTTGAGGCCAACGAAGGCATCATCCTGATCGCCGCGACCAACCGCCCCGACGTTCTCGACCCCGCTTTGCTGCGTCCCGGCCGTTTCGACCGCCAGGTCGTGGTGCCGAACCCCGACGTCAACGGCCGCGACAGAATCCTGCGCGTGCACATGAAGGACGTGCCGCTGGCGTCCGACGTCAACGTCAAGACCATCGCCCGCGGCACCCCCGGCTTCTCGGGCGCCGACCTGGCCAATCTGGTCAATGAGGCGGCCCTCATGGCGGCCCGCAAGGACCGGCGCATGGTCACCCACCGCGACTTCGAGGACGCCAAGGACAAGGTCATGATGGGCGCCGAGCGCAAATCCATGGCCATGAACGAGGAAGAGCGCCGCCTGACCGCCTATCACGAGGGCGGCCACGCCATCGTGGCCATGAACGTCAAGATGGCCGACCCGGTGCACAAGGCGACCATTGTCCCGCGCGGCCAGGCCCTCGGCATGGTGATGCAGCTGCCGGAAGGCGACCGCTATTCGATGAAATACCAGCAGATGGTCGATCGCATCGCCATCATGGCCGGCGGCCGCGTGGCTGAGGAGTTGATCTTCGGCAAGGAGAACATCACCTCCGGCGCGTCGTCAGACATCCAGCAGGCTTCCAAACTGGCCCGCCGCATGGTCACGCAGTGGGGCTTCTCCGACATTCTGGGGACTGTTGCGTATGGCGAGAACGAACAGGAGGTTTTCCTCGGTCACTCGGTGGCACGCAGCCAGAATGTCTCGGAAGAGACCTCCCGGATCATCGATTCCGAGGTCAAGCGCATCGTCGGTGCCGGCTGGGACGAGGCCCGTCAGATCCTGACCGACAAGGCCGCCGATCTGGAGACCCTGGCCCAGGCCCTGCTGGAGTACGAGACCCTGTCCGGTCAGGAGATCAGGGACCTGCTGGAGAAGGGCCTCGCCCCCAACCGCGACGAGAGCAATTTCCCCAGCGCCGGCCCGTCGGTCTCGGTGCCGATCACCCCGGTGTCGGACGGAACCACGGTCGAGGTCCAGACGGTGCATTGACCGGTCGTGCCGGGTAAGACCAGAAGGGCGCACCTCCGGGTGCGCTCTTTTTCGTTCAGGAGTCCGAATGACCCGCCCTCGCGTCATGGGCATCGTCAACCTCACGCCCGACAGCTTCTCCGACGGCGGCCGGCTGTCCACGGTGGAGGCGGGGGTCGCGCACGGACTGCGGCTGGCCGGGCAGGGCGCGGACATCCTCGACATCGGCGGCGAGAGCACCCGGCCGGGGGCTGAACCGGTTGACGCCGTCGAGGAGATCCGTCGCACCGTACCCGTCATCGCCGGTCTGCGCGCCGCCGGCTGGGCCGGACCGATCAGCATCGACACCATGAAGCCGCAGGTCGCCCGAGCCGCCGTCGCGGCGGGGGCGATGATCTGGAACGACGTGACGGCCCTGGGCTTCGGGCTCGATAGCATGGCCGCCGCCGCCGAGCTCGGCTGCGACGTGGTGCTGATGCATATGCGGGGCGAGCCGCGCACCATGCAGGCTGATCCCCGCTATGACGACGTGGTCGCCGAGGTGGCGGACTGGCTGGCCGCTCGGGCGGAGGCGGCCCTGGCGGCTGGCGTGGCGCGCGAGCGGATCTGGCTGGATCCCGGCATCGGCTTCGGCAAGACGACGGCGCACAATCTGGCGCTGACCGCCCATCTCGACCGGCTGGCCGCGACCGGATTTCCCGTCCTCTATGGAGCCAGTCGCAAGCGCATGATCCAGTTGATCGATCCGTCCTCCACCCACGCCGGTGACCGTCTGGGCGGCTCGCTGGCCCTGGCACTGGAGGCAGCGCGGCGGGGGGCATCGATCATCCGGGTCCACGATGTGCGCGAGACGGTTCAGGCCCTGGCGGTTCAGGCGGCGGTAGCGGCGTCCGACCCGTCGTTGGCGTGAGGCGGGGGCTTGCCGAGTCGCCTGCGATTGGCCATCCAGCCCGCATGACCTCACCCCTCGGACGAGTCCTGATCATCGCCGGCTCGGACTCGGGCGGTGGGGCGGGCATCCAGGCCGACATCAAGGCCGTGACCATGCTGGGCGGTTACGCCGCCACGGCGATCACGGCGATCACGGTCCAGAACACGCTCGGCGTCCACGGCGTCCATCCGTTGCCGCTGGACCTGATCGAGGCCCAGGCGCGGGCGGTGCTTGACGACATCGGCACCGACGCCATCAAGACGGGCATGCTGGGCACGCGCGAGGTGGTGGAGCGGGTCGCCGCCATTCTCGACAGCTGCGACGCTCCGGCGGTCGTCGATCCGGTCATGGTCGCCAAGGGCGGACACAGTCTGCTGGCCGAGGACGCCATATCGGCCGTCAAGGCGTTGATGATTCCGCGCGCTGCCCTCTTGACCCCCAACGCGCCCGAGGCCGAGGCCCTGACCGGTCTCGTCGTCGCCGATCTGGACGGCCAGCGCCGGGCGGGCGAGTTCCTGCTCGGTCTCGGTGCCCGGGCGGTGCTGATGAAGGGTGGGCATATTGCGGGTGACACGGTCGTCGATGTGCTTGTCACCCCCACCGGCGAGACCCTGCTGGAAGGCCCGCGGGTAGAAACCCGCCACACCCATGGCACCGGCTGCACCCTGGCCAGCGCCTGCGCCACGGGTCTGGCCAAGGGGCTGCCGCTCGAGGCGGCCGTGGCCGAGGCCTGGGCCTATGTCGCCGAGGCCATCCGCCGCGCGCCGGGTCTGGGCGGCGGACACGGACCGCTGGATCATGGCTGGCCGATGAGGCGTGATCGATGAGCGATCTCGAAACCCGCCTGGTCGAGATCGTCCGCGCCGACCCCGGCTTGATGCATGTGTTGACAGGGGTGCGGGGTCAGGCCCTGCCGGACTGGCGGATATTCTCGGGCGCAGTCTATCAGAGCGTCTGGAACGCCCTGACGGGGCGGCCGGCGGGCTATGGCGTGCGCGACTACGACGTCGGCTACTACGATCCGGACACAAGCTGGGACGCGGAGGACATTGTCATCAAACGCATCGCAGCGGCCTTTGACGAGCCGTTCCGCAGCACGGTCGAGGTGCGCAACCAGGCCCGGGTGCCGATCTGGTTTCCCGCCCGGTTCGGCGAGCCCTATGATCCGCTCTCGGGCACGGACGAGGCTCTGGCGCGGTTCGTGGCCCCGGCCTTCGCCGTCGGCGTGCGGCTGGAGGCGGACGACGCCGTCAGCGTGGCCGCGCCGTTCGGCCTGGACGACGTCTTCGCCCTGATCCTGCGGCCCAACCCCAACCGAGGCGTGGCGAAGGACTGGCCGCGGGTCGTCGACCGGGCTCGGGCGCGTTGGCCCGAGCTGACCATCATCGAACCGGAGCCCGCCTGATGCGCCAGTGGACCGTCGATGCCTTCGCCTCCGAAACCTTCAAGGGCAACCCCGCCTGCGTGGTCGAACCCTTCGCCCAGTGGCCCGAAGACGACTGGATGCAGGCGCTGGCGAGGGAGAACAACCAGGCCGAGACGGCCTTCCTGCTGAAGACCGAAGATCCGGCGCGCTTCGGCCTGCGCTGGTTCACCCCGGGCATGGAGGTCGATCTGTGTGGCCACGCCACCCTGGCCGCGGCCCATGTGTTGCTGGCCGAGATGGGTCTTCACACCGCCGCCCTGACCTTCGACACCCGCTCGGGTCCGCTGATCGTGCGGCGGGCGGCCTCGGGCTACGAGATGGACTTTCCCGCGGATCCGCCGCGTCGTTGCGCCGCCCCCGCAGGACTGGCCGAGGCGCTGGGAATCCTGCCCCTCGAGGTCTGGGCGGGCCGTTATCTGGTCGCGGTGCTGGCGGATGCGGCGGCGGTGGATGCGGTTTCTCCTGACATCCGCGCGCTGGCCGCGATTCAGGGTGAGGCGGGCGAGCGGGGGCAGGTGATCGTCTGCGCCCTGGCCGATGCGTCCGACGATGTCGATGTGGTCGACCGCTTCTTCGCGCCCGGTTGCGGCGTGGACGAGGACCCGGCAACGGGGTCGGCGCATTGTATTCTGGGGCCCCTCTATGCTGACCGGCTGGGGCGGCTGACCGTACGATTCCGGCAAGTCTATCCCGGCAGGGGCGGGGACATAGAGACCGAGGTGCGGGGCGACCGCGTCCTGCTGCGCGGACAGACGTTGACGGTGATTGAGAGCATTTTGCGAATGGCGATATAGGGGGCAAACTGGGGTAACGGCGCAATCCCTGTGGATCGCGCCCTTATCGGCAGCGCCCAGGCGATAGATGGCGGGCAGCGTGGTAAAGAATGTCTACACTGGCCGTTCAGGCGGCGTTCAGGGCCGTGGACCTATGCATCGCCCATGAATCGGATTTGTACCCTCCTGATCGCCGCTGTGTTCGCCACCGCGCCGCTGTCGGCGGTTGCGCAGGACCGTGGCGGTCGCGATGACCGCGATCCCGGCCGCAACCGGGCAGAACAGCCTCGCCCAGCCCCACGCCAGATCAGCTTTTCCGAGGCCCAGGCCATCGCCAAATCGCGGGCCCGCGGGGCCGAGTATGTCGGTTTTGTCGAAGAGCGTGACGGCCAGTATGTGTTCCGCTTTGACCGTGGCGGACAACTGTTCGATATCGCCGTTCCGATGACGGGTCGCTAAGGAAACCGGGATGCGAGTCTTGCTTGTTGAGGACGACGTCGATCTGTCGCGCCAGCTAAAGATAGCGCTGGGCGACGCCGGCTACGCGGTCGATCACGCCGCCGATGGCGAGGAAGCCCACTTCCTCGGCGACACCGAGCCCTATGACGTGGTCGTGCTGGATCTCGGCCTGCCCAGGATCGACGGCGTATCGGTGCTTGAGCGCTGGCGGCGCGACGGCAAGACCACGCCGGTGCTGATCCTGACGGCGCGCGGCGCCTGGTCGGACAAGGTGTCGGGCTTTGACGCCGGTGCCGATGACTATCTGACCAAGCCCTTTCACACCGAAGAACTTCTCGCCCGCCTGCGCGCCTTGTTGCGTCGGTCCGCCGGCATCGCCTCGGCGACGCTGTCCTGCGGCGGACTTCGGCTCGACCCGCGCGCCGCCCGGGCGTCCGTCAATGGCGAGCCGCTGCGTCTGACCTCCCTGGAATACCGGCTACTGCACTATCTGATCATGCATCAGGGCCGGGTGATCAGCCGCACCGAATTGGTCGAACACCTCTACGATCAGGATTTTGACCGCGACTCCAATACCATTGAAGTTTTCGTCGGGCGGCTGCGCAAGAAAATAGGCTCGGACCGAATCGAAACGGTGCGCGGCCTGGGCTATCGCCTGACGCCGCTTCCCGGGGAGCCCGCAGAGGGGTGATGGGGACCGCGGGGGGCACGACCGGGATCGAGACAGCCCCGCCCGCAGCCCGGCGCCGGGGGCGTTGGTTCGGCGGGCCGGGGGGCAGCCTGACCCTGCGGCTCATCTGGCTGGCCTCGCTCTGGATCGTCCTGGCCCTGATCCTGACTGGCTGGGCCTTGACCGCCCAGTATCAGGAAAGCGCGCTGCGACGGTTGGGCAGTATGCTCGGCGCAACCATCGATGAGGTGGTCCTGGCCTCAAACGCCACGCCTGCCGGCGTCCAGGTGGCCGAGATCAAGGACGCCCAGGCGCTTAGGCCGCTGTCGGGTGAGTACTGGTCGGTCGCCGAGCCGGATGGCAGAGGCGGTCTGTCCATGCTCGCCAGTTCCCCCTCGCTGGCGGGAGAGACGTTGTCCGTCCCGGGCGACCTGCCGGGGCGGCTGTCCAGCGCGTTCGGCGAGGTGGTCAGCTATAATGCTGAAGGACCCATCGGCCGGCCCTTGAGAATAGCCGCCAGCATGAAGCGCTTGCCCGGACGGGAGGCGCCGGTCGTGTTCATGGCCGGTATCGACCGGTCCGACGTCGACGCCGACACCCGCCAGTTCGCTACCTTCACCTGGACGGCCCTGCTGATTCTGGGTCTCGGGCTGGTGATCGCTGTCTTCCTGCAGGTGCAGATCGGCCTGCGTCCGCTTTTCGGGCTGCGTAACGAGATCGCTGACGTGCGCAAGGGCCGGATTGCCCGCATCGCCCACAGTTATCCGCTCGAAATCCAGCCCCTGGCCGAACAGGTCAACCGTCTGCTGGACCAGAACCAGGAAACAGTCGAGCGCCAGCGCACCCACGTCGGCAATCTGGCCCATGCGCTCAAGACGCCGTTATCGGTCATGCTGGCCGAGGCGGGGGGGCAAACCGGCGATCTGCCAGAAATGGTGCGCAAACAGACCGAGGTGATGAAGGCCCAGGTCGACCACCACCTGCGCCGCGCCCGCGCAGCCGCCCGCGCCCAACTTCTGGGCGAGCGCACGCCGATCGCCGCGGTGCTCGACGAACTGGCTGTGATGCTGGAGCGGGTGTTCAAGACCAAGGGGGTCGAGATCGACTGGCGCGCGCCGGACGAGCTTGGCTTCCGCGGCGAGCGGCAGGACTTGCAGGAAATCCTCGGCAATCTGATCGAGAACGGCTGTAAATGGTGTCGCCGGCGGGTGCGCATTTCCGCCGGGCCGACCGGCCTGGGTCAGATGGTGGTCGTGGTCGAGGACGACGGTCCCGGTCTGCCCGCAGACCAGCGCGAGGCCGCCCTCGAACGGGGCGCGCGGATGGACGAGACCACGCCGGGTTCGGGCTTGGGTTTGTCGATCGTAGTTGAGCTGACCCGGGCGTATGGCGGCCGAATCACCTTGGCCGATAGCGATCTGGGCGGCCTGAAGGTGTTGCTGGAATTGCCCGCCGCCGAAAGCTGAACCCTGTACGGTGAACAGCGCTTGTTAACCTTGACTGTGCAAGGTGAACGACGGTCGGCGTTTTCCGGCCTTGGGATTGCTGGATGTCCGGGCTGACCGATGCGCATAAAGTCGCGCTCGCCGCCATGCTGGAGCGGTGTCCAGACGCCATGCTCAAGACCGTGGCGGCCGCCGTCGCTCCCTTGCCTGGAGACCGGGCGGCCGAACTGCGAATAATGCTGGCCGAGGAACAGCGAGACCGGACCCGGCGCCAGTTCGTCATGGCACCCCTGATTCGGATGTTCCGCGCCCGCCCGGACAAGGTCGAGGCTATGACGTTTCCGGCCCCGGTCCTCGCCCGTCTGTGGAAGGCGGCCAGCATCCGCGAACCGGAGCTGTTGTCCCGTCTCGACGGCGATGAGCCTTCCGTCGCCGTTGCCGACCGCATCTGCCTGGCCGCCGCCGCCGCCGTCCGCGATCAGCCCGGCCTGATCTGGCCCGGCGAAGACAATCCCGCGCGACTGGCCGCCCTCGGCGATCTGGCCGCCTGCCTCGACCTTGTCCATATGGCCCGGCGCGGGCTACCGTCGCTCGAAGTATGGCTGAAGCGGCCGGACGGAGACCAGATTGCCGAGCTGCGGCTGCTGCTCAAGGACTGCGCCGGCATCCGGCTGGACGGGGCCCAGCGGGTTCTGGAAATTCTGTTCTCGAATCTGGACGACGCCGTCCTGATCCTGCGCATCCTTACCCAGACTTCTTGCGCTGTGGATCAGGAAGATTTCCTCAGCGCTTCTGAACTGGCCGGGTTCGTCGATCGGCTGATCACCGGCGTCGATCTGCGCGCGGCGCGGATCGCCGCCTTCAAGCCCGCGGCCGATATCGCGCGAGTCGCGGACGTCATCGCCGATCTGACCTGGTGCGCCAGTGTGTTGGGCGAGCTGGACGTGACCCTGACGCTCAATCCCCAAAGCCCGTGGGGCAAGTCGGTCCGCGACGGCAGGGTGGCCATCGCCGGTCGCCTGTCGGCCCTGCTTCGCGCCGCCGACAAGGCCGTGGATCAGGCCCTCCCCATGGAACGGGTCCAGACCGCAGGCCGAATGACCCGCAAGGCACCGCAACTGGACGCGCCGATCGGCGGCGACACCATTCTCGCCGCGCGCAGCCTGCTGCGGCTGGTCGGCTCGGTGCGCGGCCCGGCCTCGACCTTCGGCTGCGAGGCCGAGCGGAAGACTTTGGTCGAGGCCCTGACCGCACGTTTGAGCGACTACGCCGACCAGGTGCTGCGAATGGTCAATGAGGGCGAGGCGGCCGACGAGGCCCACGCTATGAAGCTGATCGCCTTCGTCGCCCAGTGCCTCGACCTTATCGCCGCCGCCGACGCCGCCCGCACGGTGCGGCGTCGGGCCGCGGTGGCTGGAAGCCCCCCAGAGGGTCGCGAGGCCTCGTCGCGGGCCGCTTGATCGGCTAAAGCGCAGGTCGATGACGGTTTTCTGGATCATGACGGCCTTGATGACGGCGCTCGCCGGCCTGCTGGTTCTGGCTGGCGCGCGGCGCGGCGCAGACGCGGGCGAGGCGGTCGCGAGCCTGACCGCGGCGGCTGAACTGGCTGAACTCGACAGGTTGAAGACCCGGGGCCTGCTGGACGAGGCCGGCTGGACCGCCGCTCGCGCCGAAGCGGGTCGACGCATCCTGGCGGCCGAGCGTGACGTGGTGCCCGTGCGGGCGGGGGCGAAAGACCGGGTCTGGGTGCTGGCCGGCGTGGCGGCGACGGCGGCGGGCGCGCTGGGCCTCTATGCGGCCCTGGGGTCGGTCGGCCTGCCGGATCAAGCCTATGAACGCCGCGTCGACGAATGGGCGGGCCAGCTCGACACGCTTCAGGCCCCGCAGATCGCGGCGGTGGCGGCTCGGGTTGTGCGCGAGCGTCCGACGGACCATCGGGCCCTTATCATGCTGGGCGCGGCCCGCTTCGAGGCCGGCGATCCGATCGGCGCGGCCTCGGCCTTCCGCCGGGCGTTGGCCGTACAGCCCGATGACGCCCAGAGCTGGGCCCGACTGGGCGAGAGCCTGGTCCGCGCCAATGAAGGCAAGGTCGGCGGCGACGCCGAGGCGGCGTTTGTCCAGGCCTTGCGACGCGATCCCGGTCAGCTGGGCGCGCGCTACTTCCTGGGAGAGGCTGCCATGGCGCGCGACGACCGGACGGCGGTTCGGACACTGTGGACGCCGCTGATCGCCGCTCTGGATCCTGGCGATCCCCGCCGGATCGGCCTCGAGGCGCGTATCGCGGCCATGGAGGCCGGCGCATGAGCTGGCTGCCAAAATCGCCCAAGGCGCGTCGCCGCCTGTGGGTCGTCGCGGCCGTGACGCCGGTGCTGTCACTGGCCGTCGGCCTGTCGCTGTTCGCCATGCGTGACAGCGTCACCTTCTTCTTCTCGCCGTCCGAAGCCACGGCTGACAAGGCCCCGACGGGCCAGGTCGTGCGGCTGGGCGGTCTGGTCGAGACCGGTAGCGTCAAGCGAGGCGGTGACGGCGAAGTCGTATTTGCCGTCACCGACAATCTCGCAACGACGCGCGTGGTTTATCAGGGTGACCTGCCCGACCTGTTCCGCGAGGGGCAGGGCGTGGTGGCGCAAGGTGCCTTTCTGGCCGACCGCTCGTTTCGCGCCACCCAGGTGCTGGCCAAGCACGACGAAACCTATATGCCGCGCGAAGTCGCCGACCGGCTGAAGGCCAAGGGTGAATGGCGGCCTGGCGCCGCGGCACCCGGCCCCGGGACGCCTGCAACGTGATCGTTGAACTGGGTTCCTTCGCCCTCATCCTCGCCTTGGGCCTTTCGGTGTTGCAGGTCGGCCTTGCTGCCGCCGGCCGGATGCGCCGCAGCCCTGTCCTTGCGGGCGGCGCCCAAGGCGCGGCCATCGCCGCCGCGGCCTGCGTCGCGGTGGCCTTCGGCGCGCTGATCTTCGCCTTCGTCGTGTCGGACTTCTCGGTCTCCAACGTCGCCGCCAACAGCCACACCGACAAGCCTATGCTCTACAAGGTCGCCGCCGCCTGGGGCAGCCACGAGAGCTCGCTGGTCCTGTGGTGCCTGGTGCTTACGGTGTTCGGCGCGGCGCTGGCGCGGGGCCGCAATCTGCCGTTCGGCCTGAAGGCTTCTGCCGTCGCCACACAGGGCGTCCTTGGCGTGCTGTTCCTGGCTTTTGCCGTCTTCACCTCCAACCCCTTTGAACGGCTGAATCCCGCGCCGTTCCAGGGCCAGTCGCTGAACCCCCTGCTGCAGGACCCCGCGCTCGCCTTCCATCCGCCGCTGCTGTACCTCGGCTATGTAGGGTTCTCGGTCTGTTTCTCCCTGGCCGTGGCGGCTCTGATCGAGGGTCGCGCCAACGACAGCTTCTGGCCCGCCTGGGGGCGCTGGGTCCGGCCTTGGGCCCTGGCCAGCTGGGCGTTCCTGACGGTCGGCATCACCCTCGGTGCCTTCTGGGCCTATTATGAACTGGGCTGGGGCGGCTGGTGGTTCTGGGACCCGGTCGAGAATGCCAGCTTCATGCCTTGGCTGGCGGGCACCGCCCTGCTGCACAGCGCCGTGGTCACCGAGCGGCGCGGCGCGCTGGCGGGCTGGACCACCTTCCTCGCCCTGCTGGCCTTCACCTTCTCCATGCTGGGCGCCTTCCTGGTCCGCTCGGGGGTCCTGACCAGCGTCCACGCTTTCGCCGTCGATCCCGAGCGCGGCCTGTTGCTGCTGGCCATTCTGGGTGCCAGCTCGGGCGCGGCCTTCGCCCTGTTCGCCTGGCGCAGCCCGCGTCTGAAGGGCGGCGGCCAGTTCGCCCCGGTCAGCCGTGAAGGCGCGCTGGTTCTGAACAATGTGTTCCTGACCGCCGCCTGCGCCACGGTGCTGCTGGGCACTCTTTATCCGCTGATCCTGGAGGCGGCGAAAGGCGCTACCATCTCGGTCGGCCCGCCCTATTTCGCCCTGACCTTCACGCCGCTGATGGCGGTCGCCTTCCTGATCCTTCCCGCCGGCCCGTTGCTGGCGTGGAAGCGCGGTGACCTTAAGGGCGTGGGCCAGCGTCTGGCCGTCGCCGCAGGACTGGCGATTCTCGTCGCCCTTGCCGGCTGGATGGCTTTCGAGCCTCGCCAGGCCTTGTCCGCCGCCGGGATCGGCCTGGGCGGCTGGCTTATTCTCGGCACCCTGGCCGAGCTCGCCGAGCGTATTCGGCTGTTCCGGGTCAGCCCCAAGGAGAGCCTGCGACGCGCGCGTGGACTCCCGCTGGGGGCTTGGGGCACGGTCCTGGCCCACGCCGGGCTGGGCGTCTTCGTGTTGGGGGCGGTGGTCGAGACCGGCTATCGCGTCGAGGCGGCGCGGACGCTGGCGTTCGGCGAGACGGTGACGAGCGGTCGCTACAGCGTGCGGCTGGACGGCGTCCGCATCGTCGAGGGCCCCAACTATCTGGCCGAACAGGGCAGACTGACCGTGACCTTGACCGACGGCAGCGCCCCGCGCGCGCTCACGGCCGAGCGGCGTTTCTTCCCCGCCGGCGGCCAGACCACGACCGAGGTCGGCCTCGATTTCCGGGGGCTGGACGACGTCTATGTCGTGCTGGGCGAGCGAGGTCAGACCGCCGCCGGTGCGCCGGGCTGGAGCGTGCGCGTCTGGTGGAACCCGTGGGCGCGGCTGATCTTCCTGGGGCCGGCAATCATGGCGCTGGGCGGGATCTTGTCCCTGCTGGATCGGCGGCTGCGGCTGGGCGTAGGCAAGCGCAAGGCGGCGGCGTGAAACGCGCCCTGCTGATCGCCCTGGCCGCCGTCGGCCTGATGGCCGCCGAGCCGCCGCCTGCGCCGGATCGGCCCCTGCCGGATAGCGCTCAGGAAGCCCGCGCCAGGGCTCTGTTCGCCGATATCCGCTGCGTCGTCTGCCAGCACGAGGCCATCGCCGACAGCCCCGCCGGCATGGCTGCCGACATGCGCCGGCTGGTGCGCGAAGAGATCGCCGCCGGCCGCAGCGACGGGCAGGTCCGCAACGACCTGGTCCGCCGCTACGGCGACTTCGTCCTGTTCAAGCCGCCGGTGCGGGCCGGGACCTGGCTGCTGTGGTTTGGGCCGCTGGCGATCCTGCTGGCGGTCGCCGCCGGGCTGTTGATGATGGTGCGCCGGCGTTCCGACGAAACGCCCGCCCTGTCGCCCGACGAGGAATCCCGTCTGGCTGATATTCTCGCCGTGGAGGACAATCGCCGCGATCCTGACGCAAAGGCGTCTGACCACTGACGTTTGGCGGGGCCTATCATCGCGCGATGCGTTGATGAAAAGGCGCGTCGTCCTATATCCATTGTCGAAACGGGCGGTTTAGCGCTCGAGAGGATCGCAAAGAACTCCATGATGAAGCGCAAGGAATTCATGCTGGGGGCCGTCGCCGGTCTCGCCTTCGCCGCCGCGGCCACCGCGGGCGGGGTGATCGACTGGCCGACCGCTGAGGCGAGCCCGGTCGCCGGCGTCAGCGGCCGTCTGGCACCCAGCGCCGGGGCCGGCGGTCTGGCCTTCGCGCCGCCGCAGGGCGCTCCGTTAAGCTTCGCGGATATCTTCGCCCAGGTCGCCCCCGCCGTGGTGCAGATCGACGTCAAGACGCGGGTGCCGCGGCAGAACATGATCCAGATTCCCGGCACGCCCTTTGCCATCCCGAACCCGAACGGAGGTCCAGAGGGTGAAGATGGCGCTGATGGCGACGGCAGCACGACCGCAATGGGTGCCGGCTCCGGCTTCTTCATCGCCGCCAACGGCTTTATCGTCACTAATAACCACGTCGTCGCCGACGCCACCGAGATCAAGGTCAAACTGGCCGACGGCCGCGAACTGGACGCGCGTCTGGTTGGTCGCGACGAAAGCACCGACCTCGCCGTCATCAAGGTCGAGGGGACGGACTTTCCGTTCGTGAATTTCGAAGAGACGGCCCAGCCCCGCGTCGGTGACTGGGTCATCGCTGTCGGCAATCCCTTCGGTCTCGGCGGCACCGCCACGGCCGGCATCGTCTCGGCTCAAGGCCGTAGCATCCCCGACCCCACAGCCAACTACGTCGACTTCATCCAGATCGACGCCGCCATCAACCGGGGCAATTCGGGCGGCCCGACCTTTGATATCTACGGCCGGGTCATCGGCGTAAACTCCGCCATCTATTCGCCGACCGGCGGATCGGTGGGGATCGGCTTCGCCATCCCGGCTTCGGTGGCCAAGCCGATTACTGACCAGTTGATGCGGGGCGAGACCGTCGAGCGGGGCTATGTCGGTGTCACGATCGGCCCGGTCAGCGCCGACATCGCATCGGCGCTCGGTTTGCCCGATGCAAAGGGTGCCTTGGTGATTGATTGGACGCCCGATGCGCCAGCCCAACGCGCCGGTCTGAGATTTGGCGATGTCGTCACCGAGATTGACGGACAGCCGATTGCGACCAGCACGGAACTGACCCGCAGAATCGCGACCATCCGGCCCGGGGGCCGCGCCAGGCTCACCGTCGTCAGGGATGGTCGGGAATCCACAGTCACCCTGTCACCGATGCGACGTCCCGGTGAGTCGGAACTCGTCGCGGCCCAGGGCAAGGCCAGCTTTGCGCGGCCCGCGCTCAGAGGTTTGAGAAGCCTTGGGGAATCGATTCTGGGCCTCTCGCTTGCTGACTCGAGCGAGACCCTGCGGAAGGCCGCCGAGGTTGCGGCCCGCTACAGTGGACCGGTCGTGGTCGCGGTGGCCCCCTCGGCGGCGTCGGACGCCGGTGTGGCACCGGGAATGCTCATTCTCGCGGTCAACAGCACGCCGGTGTCTTCGGTTTCCGAGGTCCGGGCGGCCGTTGCGGCAGCGCGACGGGCTGGACGGGAAAAGGTACTGCTAATGGTTGGAACGGACAGAGGGCCTCGGCCTCTGGTCGTCGAGCTGACTTCGGAGTGATCGATCAAGCCCGCGGCTCCAAGTCTGAATAAGCCGTAACTGCCCCCATCGCCGCCGATGCGCTAACATCGGCGGCGATTCTCGTTTTGGGGGACTGATCGATGCGTATTCTGGTGGTCGAGGACGATGCCGAGGCCGCGACCGCGATGGTCCGGGGCCTGACCGAAGCGGGCCATGAGCCCACCCATGCCGTGGACGGCGCCTTCGGCCTGCTGGAGGCCCAGAAGGGCGGCTATCACGTCTATGTGGTCGACCGGATGATGCCCCGCCTCGACGGCATCGGCATGGTCGAGACCCTGCGCCGCGACGGCGACCAGACCCCCGTCTTGTTCCTGTCGGCCCTGGGCGAGGTCGAGGACCGCGTCACGGGGCTGAAGGCCGGGGCCGATGACTATCTGGTCAAGCCCTACGCCTTTTCTGAACTGATCGCCCGCGTCGAGGCCCTGTTGCGCCGCCGCGAGACCGGCTCGGTCGCCACCATGCTCAAGGTCGGCGATCTGGAGATGAACCTGATCTCGCGGTCGGTGCATCGCTCGGGCCAGGAGATCGACCTGCAGCCGCGAGAATTCCAGCTGCTTGAGTTCCTGATGCGCCACGCCGGTCAGTCGGTCACCCGCACCATGCTGCTGGAGAAGGTTTGGGAATATCATTTCGACCCCCAGACCAACGTCATCGACGTCCACATCAGCCGCCTGCGCGCCAAGATCGACAAGGGCTTTGACCACGCCATGCTGCAGACGGTGCGCGGGGCAGGGTACCGTCTGGAGCCTTAGGGCGACGGCAGCACATTTTTTCTCCCTCCCCCCTTGTGGGGAGGGTGGCTGGAGCGCAGCGACAGCCGGGTGGGGAGGGCTCCGCAACATGGCGATCATCGCTCGCGCCCGCGCCATGCGGAAGGCCCTGACTCTGGCCGAAGCGCGACTTTGGGTCTTTCTCTGTCCCTTGCGGAAAGAAAGATTTCAGTTTCGCCGCCAAGCTCCGCTGCGCGGGTATATCCTCGACGTCGTCTGTTTTGATCGACGATTGATTGTGGAGGTCGATGGGGCATCCCACGACCACGCTGACCGGACCCGAAAGGATCGGGTTCGTGACGCTGTACTGGCAAGGGAGGGTTTCCTGACGCTTCGGTTCAAAAACGAAAGCATTCGCGACGGCGTCGATGGAGTAATTGAGGAGGTGCGGATGCAGTGCCGAACCGCCCCCACCCGGTCGCCGCTGCGCGACGACCACCCTCCCCACAAGGGGGAGGGAGAACGCTGATGAAGCTGCCATCGCTGTTACGCCGCACGCCCTTCCGGCTGACGTTGCTGTTCCTCGCCCTGTTCGCGGCGGCGGCCAGTGCGATCCTGGCCTATGTCTATATTGCCTCGGCCGAAGAGGCACGAACCAAGGCCGAGCGCGACGTGCGCGGCGAGATGCAGGTGCTGACCGGCCTCTACAAGGCGCGGGGCTTCGACGCGCTCAACCGCACGCTGATCGACCGGACGCTACGTGACAGCTCGTTCGTCTATCTGCTCATGAACCCCGACGGCAGCCGCGTCACCGGCAGTCTCAGTACATCGCCGATCGTGCAGATGGGCGGCGACCGGCAGTGGGTCACCTTCCCCTTTACCGAAACCGACGCGGAGGGGCGGATCACACGGCCGCAGGCGCGGGGCGTGCAGATGCGGCTGTCGGGCGGCGAGATGCTGCTCGTCGGTGCCTCGCTGAGCGATACCGAGGCCTATCTGGCTCGGCTGACACAGGCGCTGTGGGCGGCCATGGGCATTGTCCTGCTGCTGGGACTGGGCGGGGGGGTTCTGGTCAGTCGCAACCTCGAAAAAGCCATGGGCCGGTTGGGCAAGGTTGTCACCGCCGTGCAGGAGGGCGACCTCAAGGCCCGCGCTCCGGTGAAAGACTCGGGCGATGAACTGGACGAACTGGGGGCCGGGCTGAACACCATGCTGGATCGGCTGGAGGGGTCAATGGCCTCGATCCGGCATGCGGGCGACGCCATCGCCCATGACCTGCGCTCGCCCCTGACCCGGATGCGGGCGAAGCTGGAAGTGGCGCTGATGGACGCCGAAGCCGGCAAGATCGACGGCGTCGATGCCGTGCAGCTGGCGCTGGACGAGGCCGACAGTCTGCTCAAGACCTTCAACACCGTTCTGGCCATCGCCCGGCTGCAGGCGGCCGCGGGCCGCACGCCGGACCCGAAGGTGTTCGACGCCGCCGACATGGCCACCGACATGGCCGAGCTTTACGAACCGGCCAGCGAGGACAAGGGGCTGGAGTTCTCGGCCGAGATCGAACGCGGCCTGATGATCGAGGGCAACCAGCCCTTTCTGGCCCAGGCCCTCGCCAACATCATCGACAACGCCATCAAATACACCCCGACCGGCGGGGCCGTGATGTTGCGGGCCCGCCGCCGATCGTCGGGCGAGATCGAGTATTCGGTCACCGACACCGGCCCGGGCGTGCCCGAGGAAGACCGCGAACGGGTCATCGAGCGGTTCGTGCGCCTCGACAACAGCCGCACCGAGGCCGGCTCGGGCCTCGGCCTGTCGCTGGTCGCTGCGGTGATGGAGGCGCACGGCGGGCGCATCCTCCTCGACGAAGGCCCAGGTGAATACGGCGGCTTCGGACCCGGTCTGCGGGTTGCGCTGGTCCTGCCGGCGGCAGAATGACCAGGGCGCTGGGTCCGGGGCTGCGCGCCTGTGGCTCCGTTATAGATGCGGACGCTGCCGCCCGCGCCCATGATCGTCTGTCCGAAGCGGCGGCGGAGGGCCGCTGGACGCCCACTCTGGCGGCGGCCTGGCCGGCTCTGGCACCCGCTTTTTCCGCCTCGCCCTATCTGTTCGGCCTCGCCCGGCGCTGGCCTGACCGGCTGCGGGCGATACTGGAGGATGCGCCCGACGATCGGTTGGCGGAGATCCTGGCCCGGACCGAGACCCTGACCGGCGGTGCCGACGACCTCCGGGCACCCCTGCGCAGGCTGAAGGGCGAACTGCACCTGCTGACCGCCCTGTGCGACCTCGGCGGCGTGTGGGATCTGGACGCGGTCACCGGGGCGCTGAGCCGGTTCGCCGACGCCTCGACCCAGGCCGCCCTGCGCGCCATCGCCCGCGACCAGCGCGAGCGTGGCAAACTGATCTCGGCCCCCGACGATCCGCGCGGCCCCATCCCCGGCCTGTTCGGTCTCGCGATGGGCAAGCACGGCGCCTTCGAGCTGAACTATTCGTCCGACATCGACATCAGCCTGTTCTGGGACCCTGAGGTGCTGGAAGGGGTCCTGGCCGAGGGCGTCGAGCCGCAGAAATTCGTGAACCGCATCGCCCAGTCCTTCTCAGCCCTGATGCAGGAGCGGACCGGCGACGGCTATGTCTTCCGCGTCGATCTGCGGCTGCGGCCCGATCCGTCCTCGACCCCGCCCGTCGTCGCCGTGCCGTTCGCCCTGTCCTACTACGAGGGGGTCGGCCAGAACTGGGAGCGGGCGGCCTTCATCAAGGCCCGCCCCATGCTGGGCGACATCGGTGCCGGCCGCGATTTCCTGAAGGACCTGACTCCCTTCATTTGGCGCCGCAGCCTCGACTTTCCGGCCATCCTCGACATCCAGTCGATCAAACGCCAGATTCACGTCCACAAGACCGGCGAGGGGCTGGACGCCGCCGGGGCCAATCTGAAGCTGGGCCGCGGCGGCATTCGCGAGATCGAATTCTTCGCCCAGACCCAGCAACTGATCCTCGGCGGCCGCGATCCGGCCCTGCGCAATCCCCGCACGGTCGAGGCCCTGGCCCTTCTACGCGACGCCGGCCATGTCAGCGCCGAGGCCTGCGCCGAACTGATCGCCACCTATGTGACCCTGCGGGGGCTGGAGCACCGGGTGCAGATGCTCGACGACGAGCAGAGCCACACCCTGCCGGTGGATCCTGTTCGCCGCGCAGCGGTCGGAGCCCTGGCCGGTCAGGGCGATCTCGCCGCGTTTGACGCCGGGGTCGAGGCCCTGCTGGTCGGCGTCAACCGCCGCTATGGCGAGCTGTTCGAAGGCGAGGAGGCCTTGTCCTCGCCCTATGGCTCGCTCGTCTTCACCGGGGTCGAGAACGATCCCGAGACCCTGTCGACACTCGCCCGGATGGGGTTCGCCGAACCGGCGGGCGTGGCCGATACGATCCGCAGCTGGCATCACGGTCGCATCCCCGCCACCCGCTCTGCGCGCGGGCGCGAGCTGTTCACCCGGCTGGCCCCGCGCCTGCTGACCGCTGTTGCCGATACGGGGGCCCCGGACGCGGCCTTCCGCCGGTTCGCGGTCTTCTTCGCCGGTCTCAGCGCCGGGGTTCAGGTTCAGGCCCTGTTTCTGGCCCAGCCCAGATTGTTCGAACAGGTGCTGGGCGTGATGGCCTTTGCGCCTCGACTGGCGCGGACGCTGGGCCGCTATCCGGCGGCGCTGGACAGTATGCTGGACGCGCGCTTCGGCCGTGTCATCGACGAGGACTCCGGCGTCGTCGCCCAGCTTCTGGCCGACGCCGCCGCGGCTCCGGATTTTGAAACCGCCCTTGATGTGGCGCGGCGGATGCACCGCGAACAGATGTTCCGCATCGGTATCCAGACCCTGACGGGCCGCGCCGACCCCGAGGCGGCGGGCCGCGCCTATGCCGCCGTGGCCGACGGGGTGTTGGCCGCCCTGGCCCCGGCCGCCATGGGTGAGGCGGTGCGTCAGGGCGGGGCGCTGCCGGGCGGCGCGGTCGCCGTGGTCGCCCTCGGCAAGGCCGGATCGCGCGAGATGACAGCCGGCTCTGATCTGGACCTGATGACGGTCTATGATGCGCCGGCGGAGGCGGTCTCTGACGGCAAGGGCTGGGCCCCGGGCGTCTTCTACTCCCGCTTCACCCAGCGGCTGATCGCGGCCCTGTCGGCGCACACGGCCGAGGGCGGCCTGTATGAGGTCGACATGCGGCTGCGCCCCGGCGCGGCCAAGGGGCCGGTGTCGCTGCGGCTGGAGGCGGTGCAGGACTATTACGCCGCCGAGGCCGACACCTGGGAGTTCATGGCCCTGACACGGGCGCGGGTGGTCTGGACCGACGATACAGCCTTCGGCGCGCGAACCGTCGCCGCGATCGAGGCGATCCTGCGCCGGCCGCGACCCGGCGTGGATGTGGCTTCGGACGCCCGGCGCATGCGCGACCTGATGGCGCGCGAACGGCCGGGGCAGGGTGCCTGGGACCTCAAACTCTCGCCCGGCGGACAGGTCGACGCCGAGTTCGTGGCCCAGGTGAACCAGTTGGCGGACGCGGCGAACGGGCGGCGGTTGACGGTCTCCACCCTTGAGGCGCTGGCCCATGAGCCGGCCCTCGCCGAAGCGTGGCGGCTGCAGCAGGCCCTGAACCAGGTTTTCGGCGCGGCCTTCGACGACCGGCCTGATCCCGAGCACGAGCCAGATGGCTTTCGCCGCCGTCTGGCCGAGGCAGCGGGCGAAGCGGATTTCGAAACCTTGAAGGCGCGCCTGAAACAGGTTCGGGTGGCCGCGCGGTCCGCTTTCGAATCGGCCCTTCCGCCGATCCGCGACGGAAACTGACGCCTTGACCGTTTCACTTTCCAGACAGGGACAGACAGGCCGCATCAGGCGGCCGTGGAGATCATCATGATAAAGAAGACCCTTCTGGTCGGCGGCCTCGCCGCCCTGACCATCGCCGCCGCTGCAGATACCGTCTTGGCCCAGCAGACGCAGACGCCCGCTCCGGCACCGCGCGCCATGCGGGCCGACACCGACGGCGACAGCCGCATCAGCCAGGCCGAGTTCGTCGGGCAGCGCGTCGAACGGCTGACCGCCGCTGACGTCAACCGCGACGGTTCGGTCTCGCCGGACGAGATGCGCTCTGTCGCCCAGGCCCGGATGGCCCAGCGCACCGACGCCCGCTTCCAGCGCGTCGACGCCGACCGCGACGGCACCATCAGCCGCGCCGAATTCGAAGCTCTACGTCCCGCCCGTCCTGCCCGCATGGCCGATCGGGGCCAACGCGCCGCGGCTCGTGGTCCGGTCTCCATCGCCGAGGTCAAGGCCAGGACCGACCGGGCCTTCGCCCGTCTGGACGCCGATAGCGATGGTTTCGTCACCCTATCCGAGCGTCAGTCAGGGATGAGGGCCATGCGCGAGCAACGCCGCGAACGTCGGACCGATCGCCGTGCCGCCCGTCAGGCGCAGATGCAGGCGTCGCCTCCGGCGCCCGCTTCGGAGTAGAATTACGGACGGGGCGACGGTCATGGACCGAATGACCCTTTGGCGAACGACGGAAGAGGGCCGGTTTGGCGCTGATCGCCGACCCCGACGAGGAACTGGTGCGCCGCGTGGGTCAGGGCGATCCCGCGGCCATTCAGGCCATGGTGGCGCGCAAGCTGCCCCGGATGCTGGCCCTCGCCCAGCGCATGCTGGGCGATGCCGCCGAGGCCGAGGACGTGGCCCAGGATGCCATGCTGCGGGCTTGGAAACAGGCACCCCGCTGGACGCCGGGTCAGGCCAGGTTCGACACCTGGCTGCACCGGGTGGGTCTGAATCTCTGCTACGACCGGCTCCGGCGCCGTCGCGAGGTTCCGACCGAGGTGCCGCCGGACCGCCCCGACGACGGGCCGTCGCCGGACCGGAGCCTAATGGCGGCGGATGTCGGGGTGCGGGTCAACGCGGCCCTGGCGCATCTGCCCGAACGTCAGCGCGAGGCCGTCGTCCTGTGCCATTATCAGGAGCTGAGCAATATCGAGGGTGCGGTCCTGATGGAGATCAGCGTTGAGGCGCTGGAAAGCTTGCTTGCGCGCGGACGGCGGGCGTTGAGACTGGCCCTGGCCGATATCCGGCCCGGCGCTGAAGGAGAATGAGCGTGATGACGTCGGAACGGTTCCTCGCCTTGATCGCGGCCTGGGGTGCCGATGCGCGGCGCTGGCCGCAAGGCGAGCGCACGGAGGCTCAGGCCTTCGTCGCCGCCAATCCTGAAACCGCGCACGCCGCCTTGGCCGGGGCCCATCTTGTCGATGCCCTGCTGCAACTATCGCCTGCGCCCCAGGTTTCGATGGCCTTGCGGGACCGGGTCATCGCCTCGGCCGCCGGGTCGGGGCTGAAGGCGCGCCGTGAAGGCCGCCGCTGGCTCGACCGTCTGGCCCTTGCGCTCGGGGCCGGGTGGACCGTCGCCGCATGCGCGGGCGTGGCCGCCGGCGTAATGCTGACCGCCCATATGTCCGCCGACGCCCGGGCTGACGAGGTCCTGTATCAGGCGTCGCTCATGGGCATCGATGATGCCGAGGTGCTGGGATGACGTCCGGCACGCTGAAGATCGCCCTCGTCGCTTCCGTGGCGCTGAACCTGTTTGCGGTCGGCGTCGCCGCAACCCTGATGGTCACCGGCGTACAGGTCGAGAAACCTGTCGAGGCCCATCACCGGCAGCCCCCCGCGGGCTCAGCCATGATGCTGATCGGCGAGCTTGATCCGGCGGTTCGCGGTCGGGTCCGCGAAACGCTGCGGGCCTCGGCCCTGGTCGCCCGGCCCGATTTCGAGGAAGCGCGCCAGAAGCGGCGCGAGGCGGCGCGGATCGCTTCGTCCGACACCTTCGACGGCGGCCGGGTCACGGCCCTTCTGGCCCGGTCTCGCGCGGCCGAGCTTCGCGGCCGCGCCCGGCTGGAAGCCGACGCCGTGGCGCTTCTGGGCACGCTGGAGCCCGCCGACCGCAAGGCCCTGTCCGAGATTCTGACCCGCCGCGGTCGGGGCATCGCTCGTGACCAGGCCCGGGACACGGACCCGGCCAACTAGACCGTTTTTGTTTCAGGTCGAATCGACCTGAATCCAAAAAATGATCCAGACTCAGTCTGGAGCGAAATCTGAGCCCTGATGGACTGCGTCCATCAAGACCGATTTCGCTCTAGAGTCTGATCGATTCCAGTCAGGCCGCCCGGGCCCGCTCCGTCCGGACGCCGTCGGGCCGCCGGATCGGCAGGACGAAGCCGACGGTCGTGCCATGCCCGGGCTCGCTGACGATGCTCAACGTCCCGCCGTGCAGTTCGATCAGCGACTTGGTCAGGGCCAGACCCAGGCCGGTGCCCTGGGTGGTCTTGGAGTGCTGGCCCTCGACCTGTTCAAACGGCCGTGCCAGCCGGTTCAGATCCTTTTCCGCAATGCCGATGCCGGTATCGGTGACCGTAACCCGCACCCGCTCGTCATCCTCGCGCGACAGGGCCACGACGATGTCGCCGCCCTCGGGTGTGAATTTTACCGCGTTCGAGATCAGGTTCAGTACCACCTGTTTCAGGCCACGATAGTCTGCGTCGATCTCGGGCATTTCGGGTGCATCAACCAGCAGTTTCAAGCCGGCCTCCTCGATCTTGCCGCGCATCAACCGCGTCGCGTCCTCGACCACGTCCTTCAGCGATACCGCCTCATAATGCAGCGTCAGCTTGCCGGCTTCGATCTTGGCCATGTCGAGGACGTCGTTGATCAGGCTCAGCAGATGCTGGCCGGACTTGAGGATGTCGGCGGCATAGCCCTTGTATTTGGCGTCGCCCAACGGCCCGAACATCTCGCCGGCCATAATCTCCGAGAAACCGTTGATGGCGTTCAGCGGGGTACGGAGTTCATGGCTCATATTGGCCAGGAACTCGGACTTGGCCTGGTTGGCGGCCTCGGCGCGGGTCATGGCCACCTCGTATTTCCGCGCCAGCAGGGACAGCCGCTCCTCGCGGTCCTCCAGCTCGGTGATGGTGACGTGCAGTCTTTCGGTGGCCCGCTGGCGCTCGGCCTCCTTGCGCTTGATGGCGGTTATGTCGGCCGCGGTGACGACCGAGCCGCCGTCCGATGTGAAGCGCTCGACCAGCTGCAGCCAGCGCCCATCGTTCAGCTCGACCTCGCGCGCGCCCGCGCGACCGCCGGTGGCCGGCTGATCCGAGGTGATGGCCAGCGCGGCGATACGGTTCAGGTCCTGTTTGAACGCTCCTCGCCGAACGACGCCGTCTTCGAAGGCAAAGGCGTCCTGAAAGGCTCGATTGGACAGGATCAGCCGGCTGTTCCGATCAAACAGGACAAAGGCATCCGACACGCTCTCGATCCCGTCGCGCAGCCGGCTCTCGGCCGCCTGGGCCTGGGCCTTGGCGCGGCGCGCCTCGGTGGTATCCAGCGCCACGCCCAGCACGCTGGTGAAGCCCTCGTCGCTGCGGTCTCCGCGAGCCTGACCGCGCGCATCGATCCAGCGCGCCTTGCCGTTGGGATCCGGCACCGGGAAGGTGACGTCGAACGTGCCGAAGGTCTGGGCCTGACGCACCGCGTGAAGCACCGCCTCGTGATAGCGGGGATGAATTCGGGCCAGCAGTTCGGCGCTTGTCACCGCTCCACTCTGTTCCAGCCCCATGAGCCTGGCCATGTAGTCAGAAATAGTGACCACGTCGCTTTCGGTGTCCCACTCCCAGACGCCGCACCGGGCGGCCTCGACGGCACCTCGGAACCGCTGTTCCGAGGCTTCCCATTCGCGGCTGATGCCTTGCTGGCGTCGTTGCAGCAGCAGCGCCATCAGGACGGCGAAAGCGCCGATGCCGACCGGTGCGGTCAAAACCCAGACGTCGTCCAGCAGGGCGCCGGCCCCGACCGTGATCGGCGTCGAGGCTACGGCAATCAGACCGGTATCGCCCACCGGCGCTCCGGTGCGCCGGATGGCGTGGCCGTCGCCGCGCAGGGTGATGCCTTGGCCGCTGGCGTCGACGGGCACGGCTGCCAGGCCCAGGCTGGCGACGTTCATCTGCGGGCTGATCAGGACCAAGTCCGGCCCCGACAGGATCGAGAGGTTGACGCCGTCCCTTGTTGCCAGTGTCGGTAGCGGGGCGCGGCCGACCAGCCTTTGCCCGCCCGCTAGCGGACTGGAGACCAGCAAGGCCCGGCTGTCGCGGGACAGTTGCGGCCGATCCCGGGCAGCGGCAAAGGCGTCTGCGTCCGCGCCCGTGACGGCCGCAGCGCGCCCCTGGGCGTTCAGGACGGCGAACGCGCCGCCCGGCGCGACGACGCGGGCGCGTTGCAGCATTTGCGCCGGCGTCTGGCCGCCTTGGCCGGCGGCGCGCACGGCGGCCCGAACCGGTGCCATGCGGGTTTCCAGGTCCAGCGCCAGCAGCCGCGACTCGCGGTCCACCGCGTTCAGACGCAGGGCGTCCGCCTCCTGTCCGGGGCGGGCGATCTCGCGCGCGAACAGCAGCACATAGGCCGCAACGGCCAGGGTGACGGTCAGAAGGCCGATGCGCACCCACGTCGGCGTGCTCTTGCGCCGGTCGATCGAACGCCGTCCCTCGCTGGTTATGCGGCGCTCGTTGCCCCGCAAGGCGCTCTCCCGACAAATCGACGACGTTCCGGGGAATCTAGGCTGCGTCGCAGATTCCTGTCGAGCCTTGGTTCGGAACGATCAACGGTTTCAGGCGGCCCGTGACTCGCGCTGGCCTGCACCGTTTACGGCTTCTGTCGGCGAGACCAGAACGTCAGTCACGGTTTTCAGCACGGTCCGCGCCTCGCGGGCCAGTTCCCGCAGTTCGGGAGGCGCGTCGTCCGGGGCCTCCTCGACGGAGGACACAAGGCGTTCGGCCAAGGCCAGAAGCCGGGGCGAAGCCGCGATCAGCCGGGCCTGGAATTCGATTTGATCGGGGTCGCGGTCATATTCCGCGCCCGGCACGCGCCAGCCGCCCCAGTCCGCCTTGTCGGTCACGACCACGGGATAGGTGCCCGGGAAGGGGTGATGCGGACAGTCGTCGGTGGTCTGCCATTTATTACGGGCCCGCATCAGCCGCCAGGTCTGGCCGTTATTGGCGGTGGGATCCTCGGTCGGCAGCAGCAATTCTTGCCCCAGGAACTCCCGGCCCAGGCCGACGTCGTAGGTGACGCGGACAGGTTCCTCGAACCCCTTGGCCCAGACGGGCTGAACCTTCTCGATCTGGGCCCATGCGCCGACGCATTCGACCCAGACCTTCTGACCCTTCTGGAATTGCGCGCGCGCCATCAGCGTCTCCCGATCGTCAACGGTCACAATGCCCCGGCTCGAGTGAACAGCCGGTTCCGCGAAAGGGTGAAGCGGAGGTAAACGCCGGCCCCGCCCCGGGGCCGCGATCAGTTGCGGGAAATGTCCTCCAGCGCCTCCCCGGCATATTTCTCTTTCACGCGGGTCGACAGGTCTCCCAAAGAGACCACCCCGACCAGACGGCTGTCCTTGTCCAGCACCGGCAGGCGGCGAATCTGTTTGGCGCTCATGGCGTCGAGCACGGTCTTCAGGTCGTCGTCGGCGAAGGCAGTGTGGGGATCACGGGTGATGTATTCCACCACAGGCGCACTGGCGGCCGCTCCCTGGGCCAGGGCCCGGATGACCAGGTCCCGGTCGGTGATCGTGCCGATCAGCGTGTCGCCGTCGGCCACCGGCATGAAGCCGAAGTCGCCGGCGGCCATGCGCGAAGCCACGACCTGGACCGGATCGCCGGGACGGGCGACCTGCACGTCCTTGCTCATTACGTCGCGAACTTTCATCGGGTGTCTCCTTGAATGGGGCTGCCTTCAGAACCCGCGCCTCCGCCGCCGGTTCCGGTTCAGCTACCTGACTGCCAGACAACGAGGCCCTCAGGGTCCGGTCAGGCTCGGCATGGTCTGCTGCGTTCACGGTCCGCATCGGATCGGGACACGAGGACCAGAACAATGAAAACCGCCACGATCCGGAAGGCTCTGCTTTCCACGCTTGCGGCGTCGGCGGTCATGACGGCCACGCCTGTGCTGGCCCAGAACGTGACCTTCTCCTTTGGCGTCGGCTCGCCCGGCTACAGTCAGGGTTACGACCGTGGTTACGGCTATGACCGCGGCTACGGCTATGACCGCGACGACCGCCATGACCGCGGCTACGGTTATGGCAACGAGCTGCAGGTTCGGGCGCAGCGCCTCGAGCAGCGAATCAACCGTGTCGCCTACAACGGCCGTGTCAGCCGCAGCGAGGGCCGGCGCCTGGGCTGGGAAATGCAGCAGTACCGCAGCCTGGAATGGCGCTACGGTCGCGATGGCCTGAGCCGTCAGGAGTATGCGGCGCTCTCCAACCGGCTGGACCGCATCGAGGTGATGCTGCGTCAGGAACGCCGCGACCGCTGGTAGGCGGCGCGACGTAAACAGAAGGGCCGCCCCGGCGACGGGGCGGCCTTTCGTTTGTCCGGCTCTGCCGTTAAGCCGCTCGCTCGAACCGGAGAGCGACGATGACGGCGGCGAACGAGGCAAAGGCCATCTTGAAGCGCCTTGGCGTGGACGACACCGTATGGGGCGGCACCCTGCCGACCGGTTCGCCAATCGACGGCTCCAGTGCCGGGTCCTTGGCCGAAACCGCCGACCTCGACGGCGTCGCGGCCTGCTCGGTCGCGGCCTTCCTCTCCTGGAAGCGCGTGCCCGCCCCCCGTCGGGGAGAACTGGTCCGCCTGCTGGGTGAGGAGCTACGCGCGTCGAAGGACGATCTGGCCCAGCTGGTGACGCTGGAAGCGGGCAAGATCGTCTCCGAGGGCCTCGGCGAGGTTCAGGAGATGATCGATATCTGCGACTTCGCCGTCGGCCTGTCGCGCCAGTTGTACGGCCTGACGCTCGCCAGCGAACGCCCCGGCCACCACATGCGCGAGACCTGGCAGCCGCTGGGCCCGGTACTGGTCATTTCCGCCTTCAACTTTCCGGTCGCAGTCTGGGCCTGGAATGCCTGTCTGGCGCTGGTGTGCGGCGATCCGGTGATCTGGAAGCCGTCGGAAAAGACGCCGCTGACCGCCCTGGCGACCCAGGCCATCTTCGACCGCGCGATCGCCCGCTTCGGGGACGCGCCCGATGGCCTGTCGCAGCTGGTCATCGGAGGTCGTGAGCCCGGCGAGACCCTGACCGCCGACCCGCGCATCGCCCTCGTCTCGGCGACCGGCTCGACCCGGATGGGCCGGGCCGTGGCCCAGACCGTGGCCGCCCGCCTCGGCCGGTCCCTGCTCGAGCTCGGCGGCAACAACGCCATGATCGTGACGCCCAGCGCTGACCTCGACATGGCCGTCCGGGCCATCGCCTTCTCGGCCGTCGGCACCTGCGGCCAGCGCTGCACCACCCTGCGCCGGCTGCTGGTGCACGAAAGCATCGCTGACGGCCTGATCGCGCGCCTCAAGGCGGCGTACGAAACCCTGCCCGTCGGCGATCCGCGCGACGACGACGTTCTGGTCGGCCCCCTGATCGACGAGGCCGCCGCGCACGGCTTCGAGACGGCGCTCGCCCAGGCCGTCGAACAGGGCGGCCAGATCGTGGTCGGCGGCGACCGCGTCGATCGCCCAAACAACTCCGGGGGCGTCTATGTCCGCCCCGCCATCGTCCGCATGCCCGCCCAGAGCGCGGTGGTGCAGCACGAGACCTTTGCCCCCATCCTCTATGTCCTGACCTGGTCCGACTTCGACGAGGCCGTGACGATGCAGAATGCCGTGGCCCAAGGCCTGAGCTCGTGCGTCTTCACCGACAGCGTGCGCGAGGCCGAGGCCTTCCTGTCGGCCTGGGGCTCGGACTGCGGCATCGCCAACGTCAACATCGGCCCGTCCGGAGCGGAGATCGGCGGGGCCTTTGGCGGTGAGAAGGACACCGGCGGCGGCCGCGAATCCGGCTCGGACGCCTGGAAGGCCTATATGCGCCGCCAGACCCAGACGGTGAATTTCTCAGCCAGCCTGCCGCTGGCGCAGGGGGTGAAGTTCGAGGTGTGAGGGGGCTGTAAGACCCGATACAATTCGTACGAGACATCCTCGACAATCGCCGCCGCTACATCCGCTCCGTCCGCGACAGGGCTCGTCCGGTCATCACCCTCTCCCCTTTGGAGAGGGCTTGAGCGCACGGCGGCGGAGCCGTCGTTCTTGCGCGAAAGGATGAGGGTCGATCAGCGCGGGCGGCTTCGCCGCGTCACCCAGCCGACCCTCATCCGGCCCGACGGGCCACCTTCTCCCAACGGGAGAAGGCGAGGGGACTACGGTACCGCCCGCGCGGGCAATCCCTGCGCCGCTCGCACCATCTGCACGAACGCCGCCCGGTCGCCGTGTTCGTCCTCACCGCGCGCGCCCTGGGCCTGCTCGAGGACCTGGGTCCAGCCGTAGCCGTCGCTCATCCAGGGATCGCCGCGCAGTTTCTGGCCGAAGGCCGCGACCGCCAGCGCCCAGCGCGTGCTCTCGGGCGGCTGGGCGCTGACCCGTCCACCGCCGCCGTTGGACAGGACCTGCTGCATCAGCCGCGAGTCCCGCTCGCCGGGCAGTTTGTAGCGCAGCTGGACGAAGCCGACCTCGCCGTCCGGATCGCCGCCGCCGGTTCCCACACTGTTACGGTTGTCGGGATAGCGCCGCTCGCCCATCTGGCTGGGCCCGCCCACCGGGGTGATTTCGTACAGGGCCGTAACTGAGGCCCCCGAACCGACCTCTCCGGCGTCGACGCGGTCGTTGTTGAAGTCCGCCTCATTCAGCAGCCGGGTCTCGTAGCCGATCAGCCGGTATTCGCTGACCCGCGCGGGATTGAACTCGACCTGGATCTTGACGTCGTCGGCGATGGGGAAGGCCCCCCGGTCAAAGGCCGGGCCGAACAGACGACGCGCTTCGTTCAGGTCGTCGACATAGGCCGCCACGCCGTTGCCGGCCTGGGCGATCGTCTGCATCCGCGCATCCTGATAGTTGCCGCGCCCGAATCCGTAGACCGACAGATAGATGCCGGACCCGCGCTTGCCTGCGACATAGTCCTCGATCCGCTGGTCATCGGTCACGCCGACGTTGAAATCGCCGTCGGTGAACATCAGGATGCGGTTGACCTTGTCCCGCCCGAAGGCGGCCTCGGCCTGCTGGTAGGCGTTGACCATCCCTTGCGCCCCGGCGGTCGAGCCGCCGGCGTTCAGGGTCTCGACGGCGCATCGCAGCTTGAGCTTCTGGTCGCCGGGCGTGGGCCCAACGGCGGTGCCGACGTCGGAGGCGTAGAAGGTGACGGCCACCCGGTCCTGCGGCCGCAGGCGGTCGATGATCAGGTTCATCGACTTCTTGGCCAGGGCCAGTTTGTCGGGAGTCTGCATCGAGCCCGAGACGTCGACCATGAAGGTCAGGTTGAGCGGCCGCCTCTCGCCTTCCGGCAGCTCATAGCCCTGCAGGCCGATGTGAACGATCTGCCGCCCCGGCGACCACGGCGAGGCGGCGACTGCGGTGGTGATGGCGAACGGCTGGGTCGCCGAGGCCGGGCGGGCGTAGCCATAGTCGAAATAGTTGATCATCTCCTCGACCCGCACGGCGTCTGCGGGCGGCGACCGGCCCTCGTCGATGAAGCGGCGGACGTTGGAATAGCTGGCCGTGTCGACGTCGATCGAGAAGGTCGAGACCGGTTCTTCGGAGACCCGCCGCACCGGGTTCGGCGTGGCGTCGGGATAGCGTTCGGTGTCGGCAGGCGTTGGAACGCCGGCTGGCATTATTCCATAACTTTGTCCCCCGGGCGGAGGAGGAGGCGGCGGGCCGGGCGGAGGGGGCGGCGGTGGAACACGGGAGTTCGACAGGGCCGGTACGGTCCCCAGATAGTCGATAACAACGCTCTGGCCCAGGACCGGTGAGGGCCCAGCGACGGGTGGACGGGTACGGGAAGCAGACACGACCACACTGCCCTGTGGGTTGGTTTCCGGCAGGGTGAAGCCGAAGACCCTGCACGCCGCCGGCGACACGATACCGTCCGATGGCTTGTTCGGATCAATCGTTCGCCCGATGGATTGCGCCATCGCACCCGGCGCTCCGGGGGCGATCAGGGCGACGCTCAGGGCTGTGACCAGCCCTTTTTTCAGCGGAAGGACAGACATCGGCGCATCTCCCTTGGGTGGTAGGCCGCGTATGAGGCCGACCCGTCTCAGGCGAAACTGTGGCGGTTCCGCCCGACCGCGTTCGACAATCCCGGGGTGGCGCAAGCGAGCATCACCCCCCAATATCTGCACACACGGCACAGGGGCCCGGAATGCAAGAGACGACCAGCATGGGCCTCGGCCACGCGGTGGCGCTGCTGGCGGCCATGGTCGTGGCCGCGACCCTGTTCAGGCGCTTCGGCCTGGGTTCCGTGCTGGGCTATCTCGCCGCCGGCTTGCTGATCGGCCCGTCGGCGCTGGGCATTGTGCGCGACCCGGAATCGGTGCTGCACGTGGCCGAGCTGGGCGTGGTCATGTTCCTGTTCATCATCGGACTGGAGATGCGGCCCGCCCGGCTGTGGAGTCTGCGCAGGGAAATCTTCGGCCTCGGTGCCGTTCAGGTTCTGGCCTGTGCCGTCCTGCTCACCGGACTGGCCATGCTGGCCGGGCTGGCCTGGTACGCCGCACTCGTCGCCGGCTTCGGCTTCGCCCTGTCGTCCACCGCCATCGTCATGCAGCTGCTGGAAGAGCGCAACGAGAACGCCGACCCGCCGGGTCAGCGGGTGGTCTCCATCCTGCTGTTCGAGGACCTGGCCATCGTGCCGTTGCTGGCGCTGGTCGCGGTGCTGGCCAGTGCGTATGGCGCGGCGGTCGAAACCGGCAACCCGATGTGGATGACCGTCAGCCTGGCGATCGCGGCGGTGGCGCTGGTCTATGTGGCCGGGCGCTGGGTGGTGAACCCCTTCTTCCGCGTTCTGGCCCGCTACGGCGGCCGCGAGGTCATGACCATGGGAGCGCTTCTGGTCGTCCTGGGGGCGGCCTGGGCCATGAACCTGGGCGGATTGTCCATGGCCATGGGGGCCTTCCTCGCCGGTGTCCTGCTGTCGGAATCGACTTTTCGCCATCAGCTCGAGGCCGATGTCGAGCCCTTCCGTGGCCTGCTGCTGGGCCTGTTCTTCCTCAGCGTCGGCATGTCGCTGGACCTGCGGGTCGTGGTCGCCGACTGGGCCTGGGTGCTGGGCGGGCTGGCCGCGTTCATGACCGCCAAGATGGTCGCGGTCTATGCCGTCGCCCGGCTGAAGCGGAAACACGGCGAGGGCTTGTTGCGCGCCGCCCTGATGGGCGAGGGCGGCGAGTTTGCCTTCGTTCTGTATTCCACCGCCTTCGCCGCCGGCCTGTTCGACGCCCGCACCGCGGCCATCCTGTCGGCAATCGTGATCCTGTCCATGGCCCTGACGCCGCTGCGGGTCATGCTGGCCGACCGGCTGCGGCCCGACGAGTCTCTGTCGGTGGAAGACGCCGATGGGGTCGATCACGCGAAGAACCTGCGCGAACGCGTTCTGATCGTCGGCTTCGGCCGCTTCGCCCAAGTCGTATCCCAGCCCCTGCTCGCCCGGGACGTCGACGTCTCGATCATCGACACCGACATCGAGATGATCCAGGCCGCCGGCAAGTTCGGCTTCAAGGTCTACTATGGCGACGGCTCGCGTCTCGATGTGCTCCACGCCTCAGGTGCAGCGACCGCCGAGACCATCCTCGTCTGCGTCGACAGGCCCGAGACCGCAGACCAGATCGTTTCTGTGGTCAAGGAGGCCTTCCCCCTGACCAAGCTGTTCGTGCGTGCCTATGACCGCGGCCATTCGATCCGGCTGGTCCAGGCCGGCGTCGAATACCAGCTGCGCGAGACCTTCGAGAGCGCCCTGGTGTTCGGGTATCAGGTGCTGATCGATCTCGGCTTCACCGGCGAACAGGCACGCGAGACCATCGACGACGTCCGCCGTCGCGACGAGGAGCGCTTCACCCTGCAGCTGTCCGGTGGGCTCCAGGCTGGTCGCGGCCTGATGCGCGGCAATCTCGCCACGCCCCAGCCCGCGCCCTATGTGAAACCCCGGCGCGAGGGACGGGCGCTCAACGAAGAGGCGGCCGAGGTGCTGGAGGAAGACGGGCGCAAGAAGTCCGAGAGCTGATGGGCGCAGACCATTCTCTCTGAGTTGTCCACAGAGCTATCCGAGACGATATGCGTCTAACCGTGCGCGCAGCGTGACCGCTTTGGCTTTCACGTCGACAAGGTCGTTTTCGAGGAGCCTAGCCAACGGCATTTCGCCGTTCGGCGTCTTTGCCTCAAGACGCTGGATCACAAATTCGATGGCCCTCACTGTGTCTTCCAAGCGTTTGTGAAGCACAGGCTCGTGGTGAGCCAAGCGATTTCGCGTTTGGTAGACGTGTTCTAATTGGGCTGCGATTTCGGCACGCTTGATGGTCTTGTCGGGAAATGTGCGCTTCAGCGTCGTGCGCCAGAGAGTTTGGTCGTATTCGGGACCGTAAAGCCGTTTCCAAAAATATAAGGTCAGCTCTGCAATCACCTTGCCTTCCGTAACTACTATCCTCTTGCGTCGGTCTTTGGACCGCTTCAGGTGAGAAGTGTTGGGTGGTCTCCCCTCTGGATAGGCGAGAACGTCAAGCGCGGCTTTCTCGGCCTGAGACAGTTTGGAATATTCAGCTCGACGGGCGCTATCCAGCGCCTGCTCAACCTTTTTTCGTTCTGGCTCTCTCCATTGAAACGAAACCGGTGTTTGAGTCAGCCAATTCGGTACGCCGAAATGCTGGCTCAGGTTGTCGCAGACGGCGTTTCGCAGAGCGATTTCAACTGTGGCTGTGACATGCATCAGGGCCGAGCCGAGTCGCAGGGTTTCCTGATGCAATTCGATTGCGGCACTGTCCGATCCGGTGAGATTCGCGAGCGCTTTCAGTCTTTCGGCTGACAGGAGTCGCATGACAGCCGGTATATCACTTGCTTCAATAGCCATTGACGTTCAGCGCCTCGACCACTATGTTTATAGGCGAAAAGTCGAGACTCGATCGGCAGTTGCCGCAAGGCGGACGGATCCTCGACTTCCCAGATTGGAGGGCACCCTAGCGGGTGCCCTTTCTCTTTTACAGCGGGGCATTCCAGTCAGTGGAGCGCCTCCGCAGCCGCTTCGGTGTAGAAGCCCCGCGCCATGAACCGCCGCCTCTCGATCGCCCCGATGATGGATTGGACCGACCGGCACTGCCGGGCGTTCCATCGCGCCCTGACGACCCGCGCCCTGCTGTATACCGAAATGGTAACGGCACCGGCCATCC
>Ga0105049_10000355_pt1 | contig 49006 bp, 42 predicted proteins | sample MAT06_FD_78087 | JGI IMG/M metagenome (GOLD analysis project Ga0105049, IMG submission 78087) | Freshwater microbial communities from Lake Fryxell liftoff mats and glacier meltwater in Antarctica - MAT-06 | ecosystem: Environmental > Aquatic > Freshwater > Ice > Liftoff microbial mat | place...
ACCAGGGCACCGGCAAAGAGGTGGTGGCGCAACCGCTCGGCAATCTGGCCTTCCTCACGAAAACCACCGAGATCAAGCCAATGATCACCTTTGGCGCGGGCGTGAAGCTCAACGTCTCGAAGCGGGTCGGTTTCCGCGTGGAAGTGAAGGACTACTTCAGCCAGTTCCCTAAGGAAGTGATCGCCCCGGCCAGCGGCTCGAAACTAAGCGGCGACTGGATTCATAACTTCGTGGCCATGGTGAGTATCTCTTTGCTCTTGTAAACTCCGTTTTCCTTCCTCTGCCGAAGGAAGTTGAACGATGGTGGCAGGGATATACTACGAAATACTGTGCTTCATCGGGTAATGTTCACGTGGTTGGTCTGGGGGCTACTTGCCTTGCCGCTGGCTTGGGGGCAACCGCCCCAGATGCCGCTGCCCAAAGGGGTGACGGCGGATGCCAAAGGTTACGTGGGCAGCAACGCTTGCCGCACCTGCCACCCTGACGTCAACCGCGATTTCTTTCGGAACGCCCACTATAAGGGGCAAGTGTCGAGCTGTGAGGGCTGCCACGGACCGGGACAGGCGCACATCGAAGGCCGCGGCGATAAGACCAAGATCTTCGCATTCTCTGAGAAAAGCCCCCGCCAAACCCTGAACCGGTGCCTCGAATGCCACACCCAATCCATCTCCCGGGCCAACATCCGGCGCTCGGAGCACACGCAGGCCGATGTGGTTTGCTCAAGTTGCCACAGCATTCACAAGTCGACGACGCCCAAGTTTCTGCTGGCCAAAAAGCAGATTGACCTGTGCGGCAATTGCCATAGCCAAGTTCGCGCCCAGTTTTCGATGCCGTTTAAACACCGGGTGAACGAGGGCGTGATGCAGTGTTCGGACTGCCACAATCCGCACGGCACGGATGCTCCCACCTGGCGCATGGGGCAGCGGCCCCGGCTGGTGGCACAGGCGCAGGGCAACGAAGAGGCGTGTCTCAAATGCCACGTCGAAAAGCGAGGACCCTTTGTTTTTGAGCATACCGCCGTGCGGGTGGATGGCTGCGAGACTTGCCATAGTCCCCACGGGTCGATGAATGCGCGACTCTTGAAGCGGCCGGTGACTTTCACCTTGTGCCTCGAATGCCACAACGGCGCGGGCAACTTCGGGCGGCAAGGGGACGGGATTGCGGTTCAGTCGCCCTCGCATAACATGGCCGATCCGCGGTATCAGAACTGCACCACTTGTCACGTGAAGATCCACGGGTCGAATGGCGACCGGCTGTTCCGGAGATAAGCCATGCAGAGACTCCTCCTTTGCAGACTCTTCACCGCGTTCGCTCTGGCTCAGCAGACCGTGGCTCCGACGAATGAAACGGTAGGCCCCCCACGCGGGCTGCCCTTCGAGGGCTATAACATCCTGCAGAATTTCGAGACCGGTTTCCGCTTTTACGACGTGGAAGGCAACCTGGGTAAGTACCGCTCGGACGTGAATTACCGCCGCGGCCTGCGCTTGTTATCGAGCGGACTGACCATCAACTCGCGGGAAGGCAAGGGTAAGTACTTCGACGAGATTCTACTCAATACCCAAGGTCTCGGCAACGATCCCTATCAGGCCGCTATTCTGAGGGTTCAGAAGAATAAGCTCTACCGTTACGACCTCACCTGGCGCACGAACGACTATTACAACCCGGCGCTCACGATCTCGAACGGCCAGCATTTCATGAATACCCGCCGCCAATGGCAGGACCAGACGTTGACCTTACTGCCGCAATCGAAATACCAGTTCTTTGCGGGTTACAGCCGCAATAGCCAATCGGGGCCAGGATTATCCACAATCCAGTTATTCGATTCCCGCGGCAACGAGTTCCAGTATTTCTCCGACTTACGCCGTCAGCAGAACGAAATTCGGATCGGCGGGGAAGTAAAAGTCACTTCGCTCAAGTTCTTGTGGCAGCGGGGATGGGAATGGTTTAAGGACGATCCGCGGGAGTATCTCGGTGCCCCATCGACCGGCAACGATCCGTCGAATTCCACGAGACTGACCAGCTTCAACCGCGCCGAGCCGTGGCGTGGCGAGAATCCCAGTTGGCGAGCCAACTTACTCTCCGACGGGAAGCAGTGGTGGGCGCTCAACGGGCGCTTCAGCTACGTCGAGGGCCGGCGCAATTTCATTCTCGACGAGAGCGCGATCGGCACGGCGCGCTTTGGCGCCTTGGCCAACCGGCAGTATCTACTTTTTGGCACCGGCCGCCGCCCCGTGCTCGCGGCCAACGTTACTGGGAGTATCTTTCCCACTGAACGCCTGAGTATCTCGCAGCACTTGGCCTTTCATAACACCAAGATGGAAGGCGACGCCTCTTATCGCGAATTCAATAACTCCACCTTGCAATTTACGAACTTCAATTTCAATTTCCTCGGCGTGCGGGCCTTCACCAGTACCACGGACGTGAATTACCGGGTGACGAAGCAACTCGGGCTCTTCGGCGGTTATCAATTTACCGAGCGTCTGATCCGTTCGATCGAACAACTCAGTGACGAGTTCTCGGTCGATAAGGTGACCGCCGAACAAACCAACCGGCTACACACCGGCCTCGCGGGCATTCGCCTTCAACCGGTAAAGCCCTTGCAGATCAACTTAGACGGCGAACTCGGCCGCGCCGACCGTCCAATTTACGGACTGAGCGAACGCAACTTCCACTCGCTCGGCGCCCGCGTGCAGTTCAAGCATAAGTCGCTGCTGTTGAGTGCCCAAGCGCGCAATCGCTATAACTTCAACTCGGCTTCCTTGTGGAGCCACAGCGCAAAGAGCCGCAACTACGCCGCGAACGCTACCTGGACGCCGGTGGAGCGCTTCTCCCTGGACGCGGGCTACGCCAAGATCCACCTCGATACGCTCACCGGACTTGCCTACTTCGCCAATGGCGACCAAGTGAACAACGACCGTTCGCGGTACGTCAGCAACATACACGCCATCCACGTCCTGGCGCGCGTGATGATCGCCAAGAAAGTCGATTTGAGCACCGGTTACACCCGCAACCAGGACTTGGGCGACGGCCGCCCGGTGGCCGTGCCCCAGAACGCCCCGCCCGGCAGCATCGCCGGCTTCCTGCAGGCGCAGACCTTCCCGCTGCACTTCGCTTCTCCGCAAGCGCGCATCTCCTGGCACTTCCATCCCAAGGTCCGTGCCAACTTCGGCTATCAGTACTACACTTATCAGGAGCGCTTTCTGGCGCAGCAGAACTACCGCGCGAACACCGGCTTCGTGAGTCTGCTTTGGGCTTTTTAACTTTATGTACTACGTTGCCACTATCGGTCTACTTGCGATGTCCTTCTGGCTCGTCGTGTTTCGCTTTACCGGCAAGGTGGAGTCCAATTGGCCGCTGATCTTCTGGGGCATGGCCGCCGCTCACGTACAAACTTTTGAGGCACTCAACCCCTACATTATCTGGTTCGGGGCAATCGCCGCCCTCTTTCTGCGCTTCGAGTTCATGGGACGCGCCTTCGTCCGGCTCTTCATCTTTCTCGAGTTGCCAGCCCTGTGCTACGCCGGCTGGACTTGCCTCCGCATCATCATGCTCTAATGCAGTCGATGCTGCCAGCAGTATTTGCCGCCCGCCCCGGCCGGCCGGCTGCAGCGCTTCCCATTCCCCGTCACCGATAGGCAGCGGACCGACGGCTTCTTGGCCGCCCCATCGGCCGCCACTCCAGGCTCCTCGCGCCACGATGTGGGAGGAGCCGCCGCGGGATCCGCAGTGCGCGACTCTTCCAGAAGTTGCAACTCAAGGTCCAGCGCCGACAGCTTGGCCTTGATCTCCGCCATCTGCCGCAGGATCGCCGCTCGCTTCTCTACGTACTCTTTCTTCGCGTTCGCCGGAGGATTTTGCCCCAAGCCGAGTCCGAGCCAGAGCCCAATCAAAATGAATACACGTCGTCCCACATAGATAAGTGGGTTCAGCGAGGAAAAGTTCTCACTTATTTTCCGTCTTTCTTTTGAATTGAAGAATTTCACAACACTTCGTTGCCATGTACTCCCGAAAGTGACTCTTCTTAAGCCGATTTCGCTCTCGTTCCTAACTCTCGAAGTGCTGGCCCAGCCGCCCGGCCGTATGCCCGTCGCGGTCCGCGATGCCATCAAGGAGCCGTGTAAGATCCGCACTAAGATCGCGGGAACATTTCCCGCTCCCTCGGCGTATCGCAAGAAGTGTTAGCTACCCTATCCCACCGTGCCTTGCCCTGGGCCGCCACCTTCTGGTTCGTCGCCGCCGCCGCAGGCCAACTGATCTTCGCGTTGTATATCGTTTCGCTTTACGGCGGTGCAACGATGCGCGGGGACTTGGCGGGGTGGAACAAAGTGATGCCCCACGGCTACGTCGCCGGCGATGCGGCGGGCAATTTAAGGATTGGTCTGCACCTGCTCGCAGCCGCGATTCTGAGCCTGGGCGGCGCGTTGCAATTGACGCCGTGGATTCGCCGGCACGCCCCGGGTTTCCATCGCTGGAATGGGCGGGTCTACCTGGTGAGTGCCGTCGCCGCCAGCCTATTGGGGCTCGCGATGATGTGGACCCGTGGCACCGTGGGCGACCTGTCGCAGCACTTGGGCACCAGCCTCAACGCTATCGTCATCCTGCTGTGCGCCGCTTTCGCTTGGCGCAGCGCCGTCACCCGTCGCTTTGATGAGCACCGTCGTTGGGCCCTGCGCCTTTTTCTAGCGGTGAGCGGAGTATGGTTTTTCCGTGTGGGCTTAATGTTCTGGCTGGTGCTGAATCGGGCTCCGGTGGGCTTCGATATCAAGACCTTCACGGGGCCGTTCCTCACGTTTCTGGCCTTTGGACAATACCTGGTGCCGCTGGCGGTGCTGGAGGTATACTTCCGGGTCCAACGCGGAGCGAGCCCCAACGGCCGGCTGGCGATGGCGGCGGGCCTGGTTGGGCTCACTTTGGCGATGGGTGCCGGTATCGGCGCCGCCACGCTTGGCATGTGGCTGCCCCGCATCTAAGTTAACCCAGCCGGCGAAACAACTCGGAGACCGTCTGTACCGCGGCCTCCGCCGCTGGCCGATCTGGCGTTTCATTGTCGTTGTTATAGCCTTCCATCTCGCCGATGCCGCCGTCCTGCACCACAATGCCGTCGCGGCGAGAGAGGATATTGATCCCCTTGTAGCCGATGGCATAATTCACTTCCGGCTGTGGAATTAGCCAAGCGATCTGGCCGCGCACCGGAATAATGCTCTCGTCTTTCCACAGCGCTTTCGCCCCGTAACCGGTGCAATTGATAATCACCTTCTGCGACAGCGTCTGTAACTCCGTGGGCGTATGGAATTCAGCTCGCTCCATCTTACCGCCTTCCACAAAAAAGTCATTCATCAATTGCCGCGAGTAACTGGCGATATTAAAAGTCAGGCTCGACGTACGGCGGGCGTACCTAGTTGGAAAAGAATGCTTGATGAGATCCTGCGAGCGCGGAGTAATATCGGCAATCCGATCCTGATAATGAGCAAATCCCAGTGGATCTTCCCGCCGTCGCGCGGCCATCGCCTCCGCGGGAGGAATATCTGACAGGGCGTAGCGGTCGAGCCACTCCACCGGCGCACCGGCCAGCCCCAGGTAATTCTCGTAAGTATGAAAAGACGTCCGGCACATCTTCTCCCACAAGGCAGGAAACTCCGCCGAGACTGACGTGGCTAGCGCCACGCGCGAATCCGGCGTCCAGGATCCAGTAGCCCGCGAGGAGCGCACCTCCGGCGACCGTTCCTTGGCGTAAATGGTCACCTTAGCCCCCGCCCGCTGTAACTGGATCGCCGCCGTCAGGCCCAAGGCGCCGCAGCCGATTACGGCCACTTCGCGTTCACCCACCGCCATCGCCTTCTCCGTCACCACCGCGCCGGAGCCCCACGAAAGGCTCCAGCCGCTGCCGCCGTGGCCGTAGTTGTGTACCACGGTCTTGTCGCCCACGCGCTCCACGTCCAGCCGCGGTCCGGCGGCGCGAAAAGGCCGCACGCAAACCGTGATGCGAAAGATGCGATCGGTCTGCGCCCGGATGGGCATTAACTGCGGGATCGCCGGCGCCTTCACCCGGTGCGCACAACCAGTCAGGCCGGCCGCGGCCAGGCTACTCACGAAACTACGACGCTGCATATGCGGGCTCCTCAAACAAAAGGTGGAACCGGCTCAGCGTGGGGCCGTTTTCCTAATTTAGCAAACTACGCCAGGATCTTGGTCGCCACTTTGCCGGCCACATCGGTAAGACGGAACGGCCTACCGCCGTAAGTGAAAGTAAGTTGCTCGTGATTCAAGCCCACCAGGTGCAACATCGTCGCATGCAGGTCGTTGATGTGCATGCGATCCTCCACGGCGTAGTAGCCAAAGTCGTCCGTCGCCCCGTAAATATAGCCCTTTTTTACCCCGGCGCCCGCCATCCACATCGTGTAGCCGTAAGGGTTATGGTCGCGCCCGTCGCCCGCTTCGGCGATCGGCGTGCGCCCGAACTCGCCGCCCCAGATCACCAGCGTCTCGTCGAGTAAGCCGCGCGCTTTCAGGTCGGTCAGCAAGCCGGCGATCGGCCGGTCCACCTGCAAGGCAGTGCGCGTGTGCAGCCGCACCAATTCCGTATGCGCGTCCCAGCCTACTTCGTTACCGGGGCCATACTCATGGCTGATCTGGATGAAGCGCACATTGCGCTCGGCCAGCCGGCGGGCCATCAGGCATTGCCAACCAAAGTCGGCCGTTTCCGGCTCGTCGAGCCCGTAAAGCTGTCGTGTCGCCGCGGTTTCCTTAGCGGTATCGAAGGCCTCCGGAGCCACCGTCTGCATGCGGAATGCCAGCTCAAAGCTCTCGATCCGCGCCTCCAACTCCGGATCCTGTTGATGGCGCGCGGCGCTCGCGCGATTCATCTTCTGGATCATGTCGAGCTCATAACGCTGTTGTTCCGCGCTTAGCCCCTGGTTGTGTAAGTGCTCGATCGGTTCGCTGATCTTCTCAATCGGCACGCCGCCCAGGCCCACCGCTGTCCCCTGATACGCCGCCGGCAGAAAGCCGCTGCTCCACTTCTTAGAGCCGCCATGCGAAAGGCCCGGCTTCAGCGTTAGAAAGGCGGGTAAGTTCTGATTCTCAGTGCCTAAGCCATAAACTACCCACGAACCCATGCTGGGCCGCGTAAAAGTATTCGAGCCCGTGTGTAACTGCAACGTCGCGCCGCCATGCGCCACGCTATCGCCCACCATCGAGCGCAAGATACACAGCTCATCCGCATGTTGAGCCACGTGCGGGAATAACTCGCTGATCGGAATCCCACTCTGCCCGTACTGCTTAAATTGCCACGGCGACTTGAGTAAGTTCCCGGTAGAACCTTCGGCAAAGGTGAGCGGACGCTTAAAGGGCAAGGGCTTGCCATGGTCCGTAATCAGGCGCGGCTTCGGGTCAAACGTATCGAGGTGCGAAGGGCCGCCGTGCATAAAGAGAAAAATGATGCGCTTGGCCTTAGCCGGAAAGTGCGACGCCTTCGGAGCCAGCGGCGATGCGGCTTCGAGCAGCGACGCCAAGCCCAGCAGGCCGAAGCCACAAGCCGATCGCCGTAGATAGTGCCGTCGCGTCATTATCAGTCCTTAATATACGTAGATAAAGTCATTTGCCGAGATCAGGCTGCGGCAGTAACTGGCCCAGGCTAATTGCGAGTCGCCCGGAAAGCCCGTCACAAACCGGGTTCCCGATTCCACCTCCGCTGGCGTCGCTTCGCGCCCGGACACCTTGCGCCAAGCCCGCCGCACACGCTCCACCGGTAAGGGCTCCGCGAGTAACTGCTTAGCTAAGCCACGCGCCCGCTCCGCCACAAACGGACTGTTCATCATATACAGAGCCTGCGGAGCGACGTTAGTCTGGGCGCGGACCTCGGTGCTGGTAGTGCCGTCCCCAAAGTCATAGAGCGTGAACAGCGACGATAAATTCGAGCGGCGAATCGGCAAGTACACCGTCCGCCGATTGGTCGAATCCGGGTGAATACTCTTCCGCCCATCGCTGAACTCATTGTCAGTGCCTTCGCCCTTCTGTAGACTACCGCCCATTGTCAAGTCCAGGCTTCCATCGAGCCACAGCAGCGAATCGCGAATCTCCTCCACGGTCTTGCGCCGGATTGGGAAACGCGATAACAGCCGATTCTCGGCGTCCAGTCCGCGTTGCTCCGCGGTCGAAGCGCTGCTCATCGCGTAAGAGTTCGAAAGCACGATCAGCCGATGCATCTGCTTGATCGACCAGCCCTGGCGCACAAACTCGCCGGCCAGCCAATCGAGTAACTCCGGATGGGTCGGCTTCTCGCCCGATAACCCGAAGTTATTCGGCGTCCGGACTAGCCCTTGCCCAAAGTGACCTTGCCAAATCCGGTTCACCATCACGCGCGCCACCAGCGGATGCTGCCCGCTTGCCAGCCAATCGGCCAACTCCAAGCGCCCACTTCCCTGCCGAATCGCGGCTTGCTGCTCGCCGGCTAGCACGGTAGGAAAACGCTTCGCGACTAAGTCGCCCTTCGCTTCGGGATTGCCACGCAGAAAGACTCGTTGCTCAACCGGCGCATCTTCTCCTACCGCGCAGGCGAACGGCGGCTCCGGCGGCGCCGCGGCCTTGATGGCGGCTAGCTCCGCCTGCAGCGCTTCTATCTTCTTCCCAGACTCCTCACTCAGCGGCGGATCTTTTGCGGGCAAAGTAAGTGGCCCCTTACCCATCGCCACTTCGCTATAAAACCGATTCTCCCCTGCCAGAAACTTCGGTGGCGGCGGAGCCTTCTCGCCCTTCGCCTTCGCCGTTAAGGCCAGGCGCGCATGCTCTTCCTGCGCCAACTGGCGTCGCGACACCTCCGCCAAAAACTCGTTCTGATACTCCTGCGCCACGGTAGCCAGCGCGGAAGCGTCGGCCTGATACCAGCGCTCCAGATGTACCCGGCGCTCCTTGGTGGGCTTCAAATACTCCACCCAGCGCTCCAACACCGGCTTATCCAATTCCGGCGACAGAGCCGCGCCCTCCGCGTACACCCGGCGCGCCGCGAGCATATATTTCGCCAACTGCGGCGCATACTTACCGCGATACAGTACGCCTTCCGCCTGGCGAATCGCGTCAATTTCGCTCTGCTTGTCGGCGATCTTCTTCTGATGCGCTTCATACTGCTCGGCAATATCTTTCGCGACCAAGGGCGCATAGTAAAGCTGCGAGACAGTCCCCTCGATCTTCGCCAGTTGCTTGGTACTCGCAAAAATCGAGGCCAGTGAGTAATAGTCCTTCGTTGAGATCGGATCGAACTTGTGGTCATGACAACGCGCGCAAGCCAAGGTCAATCCCAAAACGGCCTTGCCCACGACATCGATCTGTTCATCGACCAGGTCATAGAACATTTTCACCTTATCTTGTTCGGCCACCAGTTTGGGGCCCAAAGCCAGAAATCCCGTAGCAACGATGCCGCTCGTATTAAGGCTCTGTCCCGCCGGTGGCGGCAGTAAGTCGCCCGCGATTTGTTCGCGCAGAAATTGGTTGTACGGCACATCGCGATTGAAGGCGTCGATCACGTAGTCGCGATAACGCCAGGCATGCGGATAGCGGTAGTCTTCGTCGGCGCCGGTAGAGTCGGCGTAGCGCGCGACATCGAGCCAATGGCGGCCCCACTTCTCTCCGTAACGCGGCGACGCGAGTAACCGATCGACCACGGCGGCTTCCCCCGATGACTCCGTCAAGTAAGCCCGCACCTCGGCCTCGCTCGGCGGCAATCCCGTCAGGTCCAAGGTGACGCGCTGGATCCAAGTCAACCGGTCCGCCGGCGGCGCAGGCGACAATCCCTTCGCCTCCAAAGCCGCCAGCAGAAACCGGTCAACCGGCGACTTCACCCAGGCCTGATTTTTCACCGCCGGAAGCGCCGGCGATTGCAGGGGCAGGAACGACCAGTATTCACGACGCGCTCGCGAGTAAGTGCTGGCCTTGGCCACCGGCAGGGCGGTGGGCCAGGGCGCGCCCTGTTCGATCCACTGGCGCAGCGTGGCTAACTCGGCTTCGGCGAGACGCCCGGTGGGCGGCATTTTGATGCGCTCTTCATAGCTAATGGCACCGCGCAGGCGACCCCTGGCCTGGTCGAGCCCCGCGCCAGTAACCAAGTCGAGCCCCGCTTGTGCCGCGGGCCCACCGTGGCAGCTTTGGCAACGCGAAGCCAGGATGGGACGAACCCGCTTTTCAAAAGCGTCGTCCTGCGCCTGGAACAAAACGGGGAGTAAAAACAGGATCTTCACCGCAGCACCACATCCCATACTTTCGTCCGCCGCGACTTACCGGCCGGCCCTTCGACATAAAGCGTAACGACATACTCGCCAGGTTTCTCATATCGATGCACCGGATGCTGCTCCGCGCTGGTCTTCCCGTCACCAAACTCCCATTTCCATTGCGCCGCGCCGCGAGAGTCATCGTGAAAGGCCACTTGGCGGCGATCCATGTCGAGCACGGTGAAGGACCAGTCGGCATCGAAGACCGGCTGCTCAAGCGGCATCAATTGGAAGGCGACTAAGTCCGACGCATTGCCATACATGGAGGTCTTGTGCGAGAGGTTCCAGAAGCCACGATAAGTCTTGGCTTGGTCATCGTCGTAATCGAGCACTGACCAGGACAGGCCGATCTTTTTGTTCTCCCATAGCTTGGATTCGACGGATCGTTCCGGCCCTTCGTAAGCCGCATAGTCAAAGGGCGTGATGTAGAACTCAAGCGTCAGCTTGCCGCTTTCGCCATGCTTGAAGTTGTAGTCATAGGCCGCGTTCGCGTAAGGCAAATTCTTGATCCAGGGTTGGCAGCCCCACACCATGGCCCAGTCTTTATGATCGGCCGGCGTGAAGATGTGATAGTTCTGCGCGTGCACGCCGTGAAAAGTGAAATGGGCTTCGTTGGGGTCGTAAGTCTTCACGGGGTGCATTTGCTTGATGAAAGGGCCGCCGGATAAGTCGCCGTCGACGACGACTTCGAAGATGTCGTTGTGTAAGTCGGGATGGCGGAAGTCCCAATAATTGTCGTAGGCCTCGTAGAGGAAATAGAGCCGGTTGAGCCCTTTTACCCATCCGACCTTCACCTTGACGTCGAGGTCCTTGCGGTTCATCGGCGTATGGTTCACCGTATCCTGCAACTGATCCAACCCAATGGAATAACTCTCGGGCACCATAGCCCAGTCGGCCGTCTTGCCGTCGATCCTCGGGATTCGGTTCGCCGGGAATTGAAAGACGCGGAAGTTCGTCTCCGGGCGTTCGAGGGCGGCCAGGCCAAAGGCGACAATCAGTAGCAAGCAGCAGCGCATCCTGACTCGCAGTTTACTCGGTTTTCGGCTCCCAGAAAAACCAGAGCAACGCCGCCGCCAGAATACACGGCCAGGCACCGACCAGGAAAGCAATGTCGTAAGATCCGGTGCGGTCAACATGCGCGCCCAGGGGACGCTGCAAACTCGAGGAAGTAATCCAAGCGATAAAGCCCAAAAGGCCAGTGACCAAGCCCAGCCTGCGCTGCGAAAGCTCCTGGCTGAAGGCGTAGTAACAAGGGAAAACGCCCAGGCTGCCCGCCGCCACCAGCATCATTGCGGTAATCGCCGCCGCGCGCGCGGGCACACCCGGCACCGAGAGTTCGCCGCGGCTCAACGCCGGTACAAACATCGCCAACATGGTGAGCAAGGCGCAAATCGTAAAGACTGTGCGGCGTGAATTCAGCACACTGCTGCCTCGCCCATGCAGCCAGACGGTGGCCGCGCCGGCCGCGAGGCAGCCCACGTCCGTCATGATGTAATAACCCGGCAGGATGCGCCCCAGCGTCTCGGCTTCGGTGAATGCCAACCCGCGCGGATCCTGAAACACCAGCGGCAACCATACGCGGAAGATACCCCACGGCCCATTGATCGCCGATACGACGAAGGCCAGAATCCAAAAGCGCCGATCCCGCACTAAGTCGCCGAGCCCTTGCCAGAAAGGCTCCGGCGCCACGTCGCTTTTCACTTCCATCGAGACGCCGCGCGTGATGTAAATCCAGGCCAGCACCCACAGCACGCCGATCGCCCCGATGATCAGAAACGGCAAGCGCCAGCTGCCCGCGGCGGGCGTCAACATCGCGCCCACAATCACCGGCGTCACGATGGCCCCGATGGAGACGCCGCTCTGCAAGACGCTATTGCCCAAAGCCCGATCCTTCGGCTCCAGCAAGGACTGCGTCGTGCGTAGCGCGCATGGCCAATGGCCGCTTTCAAACAGCCCCAGCAGTGTGCGGCAAAACAGCAGTGTGCCAAAGGCCGAGCCAAAGCCCGCCATTCCCGCCAGCCCCGTCATCATCCCCGCGGCTGACCACAGCAGTAACACCACCGGATAGAGCCAACGCACACTTACGCGGTCCACAATGATCCCGAAGATAATCGACCCTACGGCAAAGGCATAGCCGAAATACTGCTCAATCATGCCGTACTGTTGTTTCGAGAGGGAGAACTCTTCAATTACCCGCCGCGCGACACTCGCCAAAGTCACGCGGTCCATATAGTTGATCGTGCTCGCGCACAATAGCAGCCCGCAAATCCACCATTTCCGCGACAGCATCTTCAGGACCAGCTCTTGCCGTCCCACTGCGTCACTTGGTGCAGAAACTGCTCCACGCCGGCGGCGAACGTGGCAAAGAGAGATTCGCCTTTCTCCGGTGTCGCCAACTGCGGCGAGCCGATATGTCCGGGCACCGTGCGATCTTTGGTAATCCAACCGCGGTAGGCCGGCTCAAAGCCAAAGCCGAAGGGCACCGTCTCAAGCTTCGCTACCTCGCCCACCACTAACTGCGGCGCCAACCGCTGGATCATGCTGGTTTCCCACTCGCAGGCATGGCCCATCGACGTCTGCTCCATCCCCGTAGGCGCCGAGAATTCCCAGTAAGTGGAAAATAGTAAGAGTAAGTCCTGCCGCTCCCGATGCTGCTGACGCAATTCAAACACCGCTTGCTTGCCCGGGACGATATTGCCGCCGTGGCCGTTTAGAAAGACGATCCGCGTAAAGCCATGGATCAGCAGGTTCTCGGCGAGTTCGCGCAGCAGGTCAAGGTAGAGGCGCGGCCCCGCGGAGATCGTCCCCGGAAAGTCGATATGGTGATGCGAGTTGCCCAGCCATTGTAAGGGGGCAAACAGCGCTCGCTCGCCCATGGCGAGTTCCACGCGCCGCACCACCTCGCCCAAAAGCAGGCTGTCCGTGTAAACCGGCAGATGATGGCCATGCTGCTCCACCGCCGCTACCGGAATCACCACCGGCGTGTTCTTGTCTAAGGCGGCCATTGCGGGCCAAGTGAGGTTCGCTAGATACATGGAGTTATCCGTCAGGATATCTCAACCGTCTCCACCGCAAAGCCCAACTCCACCCAAGCCTCATAGCCGCCTTCCAGTAGACGGACGTTCCGGATGCCCTTTCGCTCCAACTGCATCGCCACTTTGGCGCTGGTGGCTTCGTTCGGACAAATGCAGTAAAGGACAATTTGCCGATCGCGCGGGATCTCATGATGACGGGCATCGAGGTCGAGCACCGGGATCTGCGCCGCGCCGGGGATCTTGCCGGAGGAGGCGATCTCCGCCCCGCGCCGCAGGTCGAGCACGGTAAGCGCTTCGCCCGCCCGCATCAGGCTGAGTAAATCGGCTGGCGTCATCCGCGTCGCCCGCAACCGTCGTACCATGCGGTAGCGCCACCACCATTTCCAAGCAATGTAAGCAGCGAGCAACAACGCCAATCCCAAGCCAGCCGTCAACCCCAATTCTTTCATTGGCGAAAGCAGCCGTTCCAACCGTGTGCCAAATACAAAGCCCGCCCACAAATAGATGCCGGCCCACGCCGCGGAGCCTAATCCATCCAAGACCAGAAACCGCAGCAGAGGCATTTGGTTCACGCCCGCCATCGCCGTGGCTACCGTGCTGAACGCGGGGATGAATTTGGCGAAGAGCAGCGTCGCATCGCCCGTACGGCGGAACCAGTCCTTGGCCACGCTCACGCAAGTATCCGGCTCAAGCGAAATGCGGCACAGCAGTTTCAGCACCGATTGCCCGTTGCGGCGACCCAACCGATACCACACCGTGTCAGCGATCACTGAAGCCAGCATCGCCAGCAGCACGCAGGTGGAAAGAGTGAACTGGCCGTCGGCGGCCAACGCTCCCATGCCCAACAAAATCGGCATCGCTGGCAGGGGCAAGCCTAGTTGCTCGCAAAGCACGCCGAGAAACAACACCCAGTAGCCATACTGGGCGAGGAACTCCATCGGCGATGGCAAGGAAGAGAGCACTGGACACCTACGAGCCTATTCCACAATGACGTTGACGCTCGGCGAACGAAGCCCGCCAGAGGTAACGATTACGGCCTGCCTGCCGCGCGGCGCGCCCGCGGGTACACGCAGATTCAGCTGATAAAGGCCCGCGAAGTCCGGCGCCAGGCCCGCAAATTGCACCTCGCAAGGCAAGCCGCCCAAGGTGACTTCGGGCAGTTGACGCGTGCGTGCCAACGGGGAGCGGGGCGAGGCGGCACCGGCGGCGGGCGCATTCTCCACCGGCCCGAGTCCCGTCGCGTAAAGATAGACCAGTTGGCCGCCGCGCACCGTGGCCGCCAGGGTATTGGCGGAAGCGTCGACGACAATCGCCTGGTTGTCCCCATAAGTGAAGACGCCAGGTTGAAACTCCCGCACCGGCACCGTCACTTCCGCACTCATAGTGCCATTGATGCTTACCGCGACACGGGCCGTGGGCAACGCTACGTCAAAGGGCACCTGGAAATTCACCTGCTCCTGTCGGTTCACATTGGCCACGGCGTAGAGCGGTGCCTCCACGCCATTCACCAGCACGCGGACGCCGCCCAATTCCCGCCGCAGCGGCAAGGCCGGGCTTTGCACAATGCCCGGCCCGCCCGTGATGCCGGAGGCAAACAGCGTCACCGCTGACCCGGGTGCCAGGCCCTCCAAAAAGCTCGCGGCGTTGACAATGGAACGCGCCGTCAACAAGGGTGTCGCGGCTGCCGCCACCGATTCGATGCGATAGACAATGCCCCCATGGTGGGCCACGTAGATTTCTCCGTCCTCGTCTTCGCCAAAGGTCGAAATCGAGGTATTGGGCGGACGCAGCAGCAGCCGGTTGTTAAAGCGCGGACCCTCGCGGCGCAAGCCCCAGATGCGGGCGCTGGCAAAGTCGCCATAGATGTAAGTGCCACGCAAGGCCGGCCAACGCAAGCCGCGATAGACGTAGCCACCCGTAACGGACACGTCGCCCTGGGCGCGCGTATATTCCCAGACGGGCAGCGTGAGGTTGGTGCGGTCGCAGTTCGTGGAGGGGCTAAAGCACGCTAACCCCTCCATGGTGCGCCAGCCATAGTTTTCTCCGCCTCGGCTGGGCCCAGGCTGGAAGTTGATCTCCTCGGCGCGGTTTTGTCCGACGTCGGCATTCCAAAGGTCGCCGGTTTCGCGGTCGAAGGAGAAGCGCCACGGGTTGCGCACACCGGTAGCCCAGATCTCGGGCAGGTAACGGCTGTCGCCCACGAAGGGGTTGGAATCCGGAACCTGATAGGCGCCGGCCCTTTCGGTGTCGATGCGTAACATTTTGCCGAGCCAGGTGGAAGTGGTCTGCCCATTGTTCCGCGGGTCGCCGCCAGAGCCACCGTCGCCGAAGCCGATGTATAGAAATCCGTCCGGCCCAAATTGCAACTGGCCACCGTTGTGATTGGTGAAGGGCTGGGCCTGCGTCAGAATCACCTCTTCGCTCGCCGCATCGGCCCGCTCCCGGTTCGCGCCGGTGACCCGGTAGCGGGCGACGACGGAGCCCCGGCATTCGGGGTTGGTGTAGTTCACGTAGAAATACTGCTTTTCGCGATAACCCGGCGGAAACGCCATGCCGAGCAATCCGCACTCTCCATTGGCCCGTGTTTTGGCGCGAATATCGAGGAAAGGTTCAGCCACCAGTGCGCCGTCGCGCAAAATGCGGACGATGCCGTTCTGCTGCAAGAGAAAAAGACGCTGGCTCCCATCCTTGGCGGGCTGAATGTCCACCGGGTTCTCCAAGCCACGCGCCACGGGCACCAGCCGGATCTCCGGCTCCTGCGCCCTCAGCCAACCAACGGTCATCGCTAACAGGAGTGTCCATCGCATCATCTTCAGGATAAGTCGCCGGGCGGGAAATTCCACGCCGACGGGAATATTTTCACAAGTATTTTATCTGTTGGCCAAGTGTTGGGACGCCAGGCAAGCACCATCTGGGGATGCGAGCGGTTGAACTGGTTTCGCCGGCATAATGCCATCGACATACTCGGTGACTAAGTGCTGCTTGCCGTTGATTTCGTCAGCCGGATGATGGCCTATTACAGTAATATAGGCTCAACTGGTGATCCCTATCGAAGAAAGTAATGCCTCGCCGCCGCCCATCCTGCCGGCCTCCACCGCTCAAACCGTCTTGGTGGATTGGTTTCCCAGTGGACCAACCGACGAACTCGTCATCGTTACCAGCATTGAGGATTGCGAGCGCATCTTTGGCCCGCCGCATCCCCAAAGCGCGGCCAGCTATGCGCTGCATCTGTATTTCTTGAACGGCGGCCGCACGGCTCAGGTCTGGCGAATCGCCGCCGCCGGCAAGGAACCTTACCTCGCTGCCCTCAGCGCTCTCGCCTCCTTCCCGCCGGAAATTCTCAATCTTCTCTGCCTCCCCGGTGCCGCCTCGCTCAACGACACGGACCAGAGTGAAGTCTACGCGGCCGCCGAACAGCTCTGCGAAGCGCAACTGGCGTTTCTCCTGGTAGACATACCCGAATCCATCGCCACCGTGCCGGTCATGCTCGCCTGGAAGGCCCGCCAGGCAACCGTCCTCAGCCGCAACGCCGCCTGCTATTTCCCTCGCCTCGTCATGCCGGGCCCCAACCCCCGCAACGTGGCCAACAGCGGTGCCATCGCGGGCATCTACGCCCGCATCGACCGACAGAAAGGCATTTGGAAATCTCCCGCCGGCACCGATGCCGGCCTCGTCGGTGCCACGCTCGCGGTCCAAGTTACCGATGCCGACAGTCGCCTTTTGAACTCCACCGCCATCAATGCCCTACGTCGCTTCCCCAATGCCAGAACCTTGGTGTGGGGCGCGCGGACGCTGGCGGGTGACGGCAATCTCAGCGACTTCAAGTACGTTCCCGTGCGGCGTCTCGCCTTGTTGATCGAACAAAGCCTTGCCACGGGAACCGAATGGGCCAGCTTCGAAGTGAGCGCCGAACCGCTCTGGGCTGCGCTACGGCTTCAAGTGAGCAATTTCCTCCACGCCCTCTTTATGCAAGGCGCCTTCCAGGGCCGGTCGCCACAAGAAGCTTACTTCGTCAAATGCGACGCTACCAACAATACCCTCAGCGATCAAGAGCAAGGTCGAGTTAATATTCTCATCGCCTTCGCGCCGCTTAGGCCCGCCGAGTTTGTCATCGTCCGACTTCAGCAACTTACCGCCGCACCCTGACTTACTCCCCCGGCCGATACTCGCGTTCCGTATGGCCCTTCAACTGCGCCGGATAAAAGTAAACGTCGCGCAGGTTGCCCACGGAGTATCTTTGTCCCTGATCGTTAAAGTGCTTCGACGTCGCCAAGCCGCTCTCGCCACCCGCCGAGATCGCCAGCGCCCGCACCTGCTTGCCGAACTCCACTACCGCTACAAAACTATTGCCGCTGGTGCCGTACCATTTCTTTGTCCCCGGATACGGCCGCGCCCCAAACGAAGCCAAGGACCCCCAGACGGCCGAAGTGAAACCCACCGGCAGGCTAGCACCCGCGTCGTTGAACGGCTGCACGATATCGCCCGTCAGCCGTTGAAAGCGATTGATCTCGCCCCACGGTGTGCGCCATTGGCCGAAGTCCGCTTCGAGCTTCGCCGACGCCGCGGCCAGCGATTCGAGTAACATCGCCGGCGGCGCCTTCGTGGCCACATACTCGGCCAACGGTAGATTCACCGCTCTTAACCCAGCCCCATTCCGCTGCCGCACTTCATCGCCCCAGAAAATTCCGAGCGACGTCGGCACGGAAGTCGCGCTCCACCGCCGGTCCCAATTCTTGAGTAAATCAACCTGCGCGGCTAACTCGGGCTTCCTATCTGCCTCCCAGGCCTTCACTAACGCCGGGATGGTGGTGTCGAACCACGGCAAGTAGGAGTCATAAGCCGCCGCTAACAAGGAATCCACCGTAAAGTCTTTCACGTCTTTCAGCACTCGCATGGCGTGCAACCCGCGCGGCGACTCGATCCCGCTCTCGACATAAGCTGGAAAGGCTTCCCGCTTCGGGCTGGTTGCCCCCGCGGCTGACCAGGGCCAGTTATTCGCGTTATAAAGCCAACCGCTCGCCGGATTCGAAAAGCTAGGCAACTCCGTCAAAGCGTGCAGCGCGCCCCACTCCGTCGCCAGATTCGTACCATCCACGGGCTTGGTCCAGTCGAAGCGAGTATCCCGCTTAGGCAGGAAATTACCATGGAAATAGGCGATCGTCCCATCGGCATCGGCATAAATCGTATTATTCGAAGAATTCGTCTTCAGCTCCATCGTCTGGACGTAAGCTTTGTAACTCCGCGCCTTGGTCCGCAAGTAAGATTGCGACAAAGCCTTCACCGGCTCCTGCATCAACTGCACACTCACCCACTTGCCGTCCACGGTGCGCACAATCGGCCCGTGGTGCGTGCGATACACCGTAAAGATCTTCTCCATCTTTCGCCCATCCGCACCCCGATAGGGGATGGCGATCCGTTTCTCCACCAACGGCCGCGACCCCGTGCCGTAGCGATATACATAGCCTGTCCCACTCTTCTCCACCGTCTCCAAATACTCATCAATCGTGTCGATCCCGCTCGACGTATGCATCCAACCTGCACGGTCGTTGAAACCTTGGTAAATAAAGAATTGCCCCCAAGTCGACGCGCCGTAAGCATTCAACCCTTCGCGGCTCACCATCTGTAACTCCGACCGGAAGTAGAAAGACGTATGCGGATTAATCAGTAACAACGCATGTTTCCCCGCCGTATTCGAAGGTGCAATGGCCACACCATTCGATCCCCGCGGCTCCGCTGGATACTCCGGAAGCACCAAGGCCGCACTCTCCCGCCGCCCGCTATAAAAATCTTCCAGTTGCTTCAAGTTAATGCTCTCGATATCGCCGCCGATGCTACCCTCGGTAAAGCTCAACGCCATCCACGGCTCAAAGCGTTGGATCACCCGCGGCTTAATCTGCGGATGCTTCGCCAAGTAGTAATTCAACCCATCGGCAAAGGCATCCATCAATTTCCGCAACCATGCCGGACTCGCCGCATACTGCGCCTTCAACTCCACCGGGTCGACAAACATCTTCATCCGCAAATCCTGATAGATCTTCGCCTCCCCTTCGGCCTCGGCCAAGCGACCCATCGCATTCAAGTAATTCGTCTCCACCCGGTTGAAGTCGTCCTCGGCCTGCGCATACATAGCACCGAAGACCGTATCGGCATCGGTCTTGCCATAGACATGCGCAATGCCCCAATCGTCCCGTACGATCTTCACCGCACTCGCTTGGCGGGTCCACCGCGCCAGTTCAGCGGGCACCTCGGCGGACAAGGCGGCACTGGCCAACAGAATCAGAATGAGCTTCGACATTCTTTCGATCTTAGCCCGGACAGCAACAGTAAAATGAAACATGTTAAACGACGAGATAGAAAACGAACTCCGCGCCAGCTTCGCGAGCCAAGGCCTATTGCGGACTCTGGGCGCGCAACTTCAGGAGGTCTCCGTTGGCCGCTGCGTAATTGAGGTGCCCTTCTCCCCCGCTGTCACCCAGCAAAATGGTTATTTCCACGGCGGAGTGGTCGGCGCCCTCGCCGATACCGCCGGTGGCTACGCCGCCCTCACCGTGCTGCCCGCCGGCGTCGACATCCTCACTCTCGAATACAAGATCAACTTCCTACGCCCCGCCCTTGGGGACCGCATCGTCGCCGAGGCCCACGTCTTGAAGGCCGGTCGCTCCGTCACCGTCACCCGCGTCGACGTCTACGTCGAAAGAAACGGCGAACGCCACCTTTGCGCCGCCGCCCAACAAAGCATCGTGCAAAATATTTCGCGGCCCGGGGAATAAACCGCTGCCATCCTGGTATTTCGCTCCTATGAGCACACCTCTTTCCCGGAGAGTTTCGCTGTTCGCCATGGCCGGATTGGCCGTGGCCCAACAGCCTAGCCCCTCCGACCTCAACCGCGTCAAGGTGGGCGACCTCGCCCCCGCCTTCGACCTCCCCTCCGCCGCCGGCGGCAACCTCACCCTCCAACAGCTTCGCGGCAAGAACGCCGTCCTCGTCTTCTACCGCGGCTATTGGTGACCCTACTGCGCCACGCAACTAGTTGAGTTGCACCAACTGCTCCCCGCCAACCTGAAGGAGTCGACCACCATCGTCGCGATCGCCCCCGATCCGCTCGATAAGCTCGGCGATATCATCCCCAAGGTGAAGGCCCGCACCGATGACAAGTTCCTCATCACCTTGCTCGCCGACGCCGACCACGCCACCATCGACCGCTACGGCCTGCTGAACGAACAAGCCGCCACCCGGGGCCGCTTCCTGCCCCACCCCACCACCTACGTGCTGGACAAAAAAGGCAAAGTCACCTGGAAGTTCACCGAAATCGACTATAAGGTCCGCCCCACTAACGAAATGATCCTGACGGCCTTAAAGAAACTACCTTAACGCGGCACCTAGCCCGCAGCGTAAGCTGTGGGGTGTAAGTCTACGTCACCCCACAACTTACGCTGCGGGCTAGATATTCAAGCAACGGCCCCGCAAACGGCTCAATGCCTTTGTAACTCAACATCGCCGCCGGCATCGTCCGCAAAGCTCGAGTCAATAACTCGCGCTCGCGCAAATCTAACTCTGCTAAAGGAGCCACGTAAGTGCGCACCGTAAACAGAATTCCTCCGCTGAGCGGCAGGCGAGACAGCGTCTGCCGCTCCACCCGGAAGTAACACCGCTCGCCCGCATTCCCCGCTGTTACTTCGCACTTCACCGGCTCAAAAGCGGCATTCACCAAGGGCGGCAAGTCCAGCCGATCTGTCACCTTCACCGCCCAGTTCGCCCGCCACACCGGCCGCTCCGGCTTTAACTTATCGAGTAACTTGAGCGTCCCCGCCCCCACTGCTTCCAGAAAACCAGGCACTGGCCCATGCACCTCCAGCAACGGCAGCCCCAATTTATTTGCCAAACACCAATCATTGGGAAAACAAAGCACCCCCGCCACTAACGGCCAGTCCGGCTCCTCGCGCAACAGCAGTAAGTCCTCGGCCACCTGCCGGCTCACCTCCAGCAGACCGCCCGATAAACCCAATATCGGGCCCACCTCCGCCTGCATCGCTTCCGTCCCCGGCAAAGCCTGATAGTGAAAGCCCAGATCGCGATCCAGTAATTGATTCTTCAGCGCCACTTGCCCCGCGTCCGGCTCCACCAGCGACTGACCCAACAAAGGACGCACCCCCAGTGACATCGCCCAGTGCCCCTCATCCAAAGGAAAATAGCGCATTAGAACTTCGGCAAGCGCCGGATCATGGCCGCCGCGTTTACGCCACCGGGCATATCCACTGAATCCACCACCAGCCCCTCGCGATTCACGCTGCCGATGTAGCGCGCATTCTTGCGATCGGTCCCCATCAGGATGACGGTCACCTGCCGGTCAGGATACTTCAAGCCGCGAAACTGCAGTTCCCCCTGGTCCGATCGCCAGCGATCCTCGCCGGGCGTGCCCAGCTTGCGCACCACCGCAAAGTAATCATCCTGCGGCGATAGTCCTAGCTCCGCCTGCAGCACCCCGTGAAACTCTACCTGTTCCCCCGAAGTGCGGCCCCGATAGAACGCCACTACCAATGCCAACAGGCCCACTGCCACCACCAGCGACACCAGAATCATCCGCCCAATGCGCGATTCCGCCCCCGAATCCATCCGCAAATTCACCGGACCCCGCGCGGCTACCGGTTCCGGCCCCACCGCAACCGGCGCGGTCGAAATCGGCGGCATCGATAGCACCCGTTTCTCATGCGGCCACACGCTCCCCGCCTTGTGCTCCAGCTCTTTCTTCAACCCCACGATCATCACCGGCTCATCCACCCGCGACAATTCCCCGATATAGCGGCGCGGCACCCACACCGTCTGGTCGCTCTTGGTGTTCGCCACCAGAATCTCGCTCCACGTGGCCTGCTGCGCGCGCCATTCGTTGTGTTCAATCCCCAGGATGGGCGGATAGAAAGAAAAAGCCCGTTCTCCGGTCTCATCAAACGGCGGCGGTAAGGTGGGCAGTGGCGCTTCGCTCATGGGCAGGCTATTTCATCCTACCGCCCTTATTGCGGCAGCTTCGCCGTCTGATGCGCCAACAACTGCCAACGGCCCTCACGCTTCACCCACGTCTGCGTCAACATCAGCCGATCGTCGAACTTGCCGTTCTGGTTGATGCCAAACATATGCATCTTCGCGTGCACAATGTAGGTCTCGCCCACCTGTTGCATCTTCACGATCTCCTGCTCCACTCCGGCGTACTTCTGCTTGCCCGACAGCACCTTGCCGATATAGCTCGCCTTCGTGTCGGTTACCCCGGTGGAGTGGCCGTAAATCAACTGCACGTGCAGCAGCTTCTCAAGCGTCGCCGCATCCGGCTTCTGGATCGCCGCCATCCATTGTTTCTCCGCCTGGAGAATCGCCTGGCTGTCATCCGCGTTGAACGCCGTGAATAAGAGAAAGAGACTAGTGAGCATCGCGGCCACTACGATATCAGGATTCGGCCGCCGATTGCCCTAGGCGCATCACCACAAACACCCCCGCCAACACCAGCGCCGTCCCTACAAACAACCCCGGCGCCAGCGCTTCGTGAAACATGATCGAACTCAGCCAAATCCCGCAAATTGGCACGATGAAAGAAAACATACTCAGCGTCCCCGCCGCATGCTTCTTCAATAGCTCTGCCCACACAATGAAGCACAACCCCGCCACCACCACGCCCTGATACAAGATGGCGAAGATCGCCTCGTTCGTCAGCGGCTTCAGCAACATCGGCTCACTCACCGTCGCGATCAGCAAAAACAGCGGCACCGAAATCAAAATCTGCCACAGAATCGACCGCGCCGGATCCACCCGCTGCACCAGCCACCTCATGTAAACCTGCCGCACGCCCAGCAGTATCGACGACACCACCATAATCAGATTCCCCAACAGCGGCCGCGGCGCCAAGCCCGCATCAGGACGCCCCAGCGCCAGATAAATCACGCCGCCGAGCGCCAACGCCAAGCCCAGCGCCCGAATGCCCGTAATCGGCTCCTCATGCACCGCGAACCCGCGCCCAAAGTGTCCCGCCACATTCGCAAACACGGGGTAAGAATTCAGAATCACCACGCCATAAGCCGGCGACGTCAACGCCGAGGCCGTATTCATCAGCGCGATCTGAATCGTGAACAGAACGCCCAGCGCCAACAGCGGCAGCACCTCCTGCCGCGTGGGAATCATCCGCACGCCGCGCCACCAACTCCAGCCGACCACGAAGAAAACGCCCGTCAGCATGCGCCAGAAAGCGCTCCACAGCGGCGGCACCGAGTCCACACCCGCGCGGATCGACACCACGTTCCCGCCCCACAAGATCGACACCAGCACCGCGATCACCACGGTGGACGGCCCAATCGGCAATGGCGCTGACCGCATCTAGCCCTTGGCCAGATCCGCGGCATGCCGCTGGATGCGCGCCACGGCGCCGGCCATCTGCTCCATATCGCTCTTCTCGCCCAGCAACATCGTCTGCGTAAACCACACCGCTTCCTGGCAAAGCGCATCGTTCACCGGGCACTGATTCTGCTCAAACCACGCCTTCAGCCGCTTCTCGCCGTAGATCCGCTGGTAGCCCTTCGACATCAACACATTCTTCAGCAACGGCTCCCGGTTCAGCGGCGAGTAACCACCCGAACACGGCACGCCCTCCGCCGCCATCGCCTGCAAAAAGCGTGACCGCGGCAATCCCGCAAACTGCGCCAGGTCATAACGAAACATGTACAGGTGATACGCATTCCGCGTGCAATTCGCGTAGCTCTTGGCCGGCGCAATACCGGGGATCTGGCCGAGCATCGCCGTCAGCGCCGCCGCATTCGTCTCCCGCCGCCGGGATTGGTCATCCAACCGGCTCATCTGCGCCAGCAATAACGCCGCCTGAAACTCCGTCAACCGCAGGTTCAACCCTCGCTGCCGATAGCTAAAGTCCGTCCCGCTCGTCTTGCGGCCCCGGCTATTGTTGTGGAACGCAAAGCACTGCTCGATCAGCTCTTCGTCATTCGAAACAATCGCCCCGCCCTCGCCGCTGTTCAGATTCTTCGATGCCTGAAAGCTGAAGCAACCGGCCCGCCCAAACGAACCCACCTTGCGCCCTCGCCACTCGGCTAGATGCGACTGGCAAGCGTCCTCAATCACGGTCAACTTACGTTTATCCGCGATCGTTAGGATCGCGTCGAGGTCGGCCACATTGCCGCCCAAGTGCACTGGCATCAGCACCGCCGTCTGCGGGGTGATCGCCCGCTCGATCTTACTGGCATCGATCTGGAACGTCTCGCGATCGGTGTCCACAAACACGGGCAGCGCGAAATTCTGCAGAATCGTATTGATGGTCGCCACAAAGGTATAGGGCGGCACAATCACTTCGTCGCCCGGCCCAATGCCCAACGCGCTCAGCGTGGTCAGCAGCGCGCTGGTCCCGTTCGCCGTCGCCAAGCACGCCTTCGTGCCCATTTTCGCCGCATAGGCCGCCTCAAACCGGTTGACAGCCTGCCCCGTGCCGCGGCCCCACTTGCCACTCTTCAGCACCTCGTGCAAGCTGCCGGTTTCGAGCGAATCCTGCACCGGCCACGAAGGGAACTTCGCCGTCCGCACGGGCGCACCGCCCAGCAGGGCCGGTTTGCCGTCAATCGGGCCCCTTGGCACAGGGCCCTGGGCCAAAGCAACAGGCGCCGCCAAACTACCGCCAATAAAGTTACGTCGTTTCACAGTTTTCCTAGTTTACCCCCGCTCTGGAATAAAGCCGCGCTAGCATGGGATGTCTTCGGTGTATGCGCATCTTATTTGCTCTCCTGTTCGCTCTCCCGCTCTCCGCCCAACCCGTCACGCCCGTGCTGGTTGAGCTCTTCACCTCCGAAGGCTGCTCCAGTTGCCCGCCCGCCGACAAGCTCCTTGCGCGGCTCGAAAAAGAGCAGCCCGTTCGCGGCGTTGAAACCATCGTCCTGAGCGAACATGTCGACTACTGGGACCAACTCGGCTGGCGCGACCCCTTCTCGAACGCCCTCTTCACCCGCCGCCAAGGCGTCTACGCCAACCGCATCGGCACCGGCGGTAACTATACGCCCCAAATGGTGGTCGATGGTAAAGTCGAGTTTGTCGGCAGCGACACCCGCCGCGCCCTCACCGCCATCAATGACGCCGCCAAACAGCACAAAACGCCGGTGAAGCTCACCTCCGTCGACCGCCAAGCCAACTCCTGGACCGTCCACATCGACATCGGCGCCGTCCCCGAAAACGCCGAGGTCGTCGTCGCCCTCGTCGATCCCCAAGGCATGAGCCAAGTCTCCCGCGGCGAAAACGGCGGCCGCGATCTCCGCCACGTTGCCATCGTCCGCTCGCTTACCCCCCTCGGCCCCGTCGCCAAAGGTAGCGCCTACTCGAAAGACGTCATCCTCAAACCTACCGCCCCCCAACAACGCGCCGTCGTCTTCCTGCAAGCCAAAAAGCAAGGTCCCATCCTCGGCGCCGCCCTCCTCCCCTAAACAATCCAGCCCCACTCAGGTACCATGAAAATGATGCACCAACGCGTATTGCTCACCATCTTCCTCGCTCAGGCTCTCTGCTTCGCTCAGAAAGCCGACTTCTCTGGCTCCTGGACCCTCAACAAAACCAAAAGTAACTTCGGCTCACTGCCCGAACAAATGATTCCCGACGCTTCTACCCGTGTCATCACCAATACCGACGCCGAAATGAAGATGACCGGTACCGAAACTTCATCTCGCGGCGAACGCGCCATGAAGCTCGCCTTCAAGCTCGATGGCTCCGACAGCGTCAACTCCCAGCGCGGAGCCGACGTCAAAACCAACGCCGTTTGGGATGCCGCCGCCGTCGTGATGAAGAGCAAAATCGATGTCGGCGGCACCGCGCTCGACATGGAAGAACGCTACTCCTTAAGTGCCGATCGTCAAGTGCTCTTTAACGACACCAAGGTGATCGGCACGCCCATCGGCGACATCGTCATCAAATACGCCTTCGACCGGGCTGGCGCCTCGGCCATGTCCACTTCCGCCTCCACTTCCGCCTCCAGTTCCGCCCCCCCTTCCACCCCCACTTTCTCCGGTAGCTGGAAAATGAATACCGCCAAGAGCAACTTCGGCTCGCTCCCCGAAGAGTACCGCCCCACCGCCATCACCCGCGTCATGAAGCACGAAGGCCCCGTGCTCTCCATGGACACCGAACAAATCCAAGGCGGCAACATCCAGAAGTCCACCGTCTCGCTCAAGCTCGATGGCTCCGAAAGCACCAACACCGTCATGGGGGCTGAAGTGAAGAGCGTCGCCAAGATGAACGGCCCGGTTATCGAAGTCATCACCAAGCGCCCCTTCGGCGACATGGTGCTCGAGATTACCGAGAAGAATTCTCTCGACGGCAGCGGCAACCTAGTCGTCGACACCCAAATCGGCGGCACCCCCCTCGGCGTCATCGTCACCAAGTACATCTTCGAGAAGCAGTAAACGCCCTTCCCGCACCGCACCCCAAAACGCCCCCGCCCTCACGGTGGGGGCCGGTGAGTTTTCTCTACCGCAATTACCGGTAGCCACAAACGTCCGAGAGAGAGACGTTGCCCCCGCACAGGACCAACACCACCTGGCTCTCGGCCGTGAAGTTAGACTTGAGGCGATCGGCGGCGGCGAGGGTGCAGGCGGCGGCGGGCTCCGTGAGGACTTTGGTGCGTTCGAGGAGGAACTCGAGGGCGGCAACGGCTTCGGAATCGGGGACCACCGTGACGCTTTCGACGTGGTGCTGGACGAAGCCGAGGGTACGGGCAGTGACGGCAGGGGCGCCGAGGGTTTTGGCGATGGAGGTGATGGCGGGGAGCGTGACGGGGTGGCCGGCGGCGACGGCTTGGGCCATGGCGTCGGCGCCGACCGTTTCGACGCCCCAGATGCGGATTTTGGGGTTGATGGCCTTGGCGGCGACGGCGATGCCGCTGATGAAGCCGCCGCCGCCGATGCTGACGATGAGGTCAGTGGCGGTGGGGAGGTCTTCGAGAATCTCAAGACCGGTGGTGCCTTGGCCGGCGATGACGAGCGGATCGTCAAAGGGGTGAATGGCGACGGCGCCTTCGCTTTCGCGCTGACCTAATTGGATGAAGGCGTCGGCAATGGTGGCCGCGAGGACGACTTCGGCGCCATATTCGCGGGTGGCGCTGAGGTAATTGGCCGGGGTGGTGACCGGCATAAAGATGGTGGCGCGCAGGCCGAGTTCGCGCGCGGCGTAAGCGACGGCCTGGGCGTGGTTACCGCCGCTGACGGCGACGACATGGCTGCCCGGGGCGAGCCCGGCGGAGAGGAGCTTGTTGAAGGCGCCACGGGCCTTGAAGGAGCCGGTTTTCTGGAAGAGCTCAAGCTTCAGGTGGACGTGGGTGCCGAGGCGGCGGGAGAGGGTCTCGCTGCTTGAGAGAGGCGTGCGGCGGATGCGGCCGGCGATGCGTTCCTGGGCGGCGCGGATATCTTCAATCGTGACGGTAGACAATGGAAAGAGTTTAGCAGGAGCCATTTCTAAAGCCATGATCGATTTGCGCAGCGATACCGTCACCAAACCCACACCTGCCATGCGGCAGGCGATGGCGAACGCCGAAGTGGGGGATGACGTTTACCAGGAAGACCCCACCGTCAATCTGCTGGAGCGGCGGGCGGCCGAGATCACGGGCAAAGAGGCGGCTCTGTTTGTGCCCACTGGCACTATGGGCAACACGATCGCCATCAAGCTGCACACGCAGCATGGGCAGGAAGTGATCTGCGAGGCGCGGGCGCATGTGCTCGATTGGGAGTTGGCGATGATGGCCTGGTTTGCGGGCTGCGTGGCGCGGCCGGTGTTTGCCGAGGACGGCATTTTGAGCTGGGAGCGGATTCGGGAGCAGGTGCGCGGGCTGGGTCCGCATGCGGCGCCGACGGGGCTGATTGAGATTGAGAATTCGCACAATATGGCGGGCGGCACGGTGTATCCGCTGGAGACGATTCGGGAGATCGGGCATGAGGCGCACCGGCTGGGTTTGGCCGTGCACATGGACGGGGCGCGGCTGTTCAACGCGGCGACGGCCAGTGGGCTCGCGGTGGCGGAGATTGTGGCGCCAGTAGATACGGTGATGTTCTGCCTGTCGAAGGGGTTGGGCGCGCCGGCGGGCTCGATGCTGGCGGGGACGCGGGCGAAGATCGACGAGGGTCGGCTGCTGCGGAAGCGTTTGGGCGGCGGGATGCGGCAGGCGGGCATTCTGGCGGCGGCGGGTTTATTGGCTTTGGAGGAGATGCCGGCGCGATTGGCCGAAGACCATGCCAATGCCCGGTGGCTGGCCACGCAGATTGCGGGATTGCCTGGCATGAGGATCGACGCGGGGAAGGTGCGGACGAACATCGCGATCTTCGACGTGAGCGGCACGGGTTGGACGGCGCCGGCGTTTAGCGCGGCGCTGAAGGAGCGGGGGGTGATCATGAACGCGTTGAACGCCCGGGACATCCGGTTGGTAACGCATTATGATGTGAATAGGGCCCATTGCGAACAGGCCTTCGCCGTTGTGCGCGAAGTGGCTGAGTCCGCGCCCATTCCCCTAAGTTGAGGTTAGTCGTTGCCGCAAGACAATCCGTTACTGAATCTGGATTTCCGGATTCAGTTTGACCAAATCCAGGCCGCGCAGGTGATGCCGGCGTTGGAAGCTCTGCTCTTTGAAGCAAACCGTAATGTGGAAGTTCTAGCGCGTGAGCCCGCCGTACCGCGCACCTATGCAAACACGCTCACCGCGCTCGATGTCGCTACGGAACGCCTGGAAGACGCGATGGCGCTGGTGCGTCATTTGGAAGGCGTCTCTACCAGCCCCGAGTTGCGCGGAGCAAACAATGAAGCCGAGCCTTTGGTGAGCGAGTTTTTGTCGTCGATTCCGCTGAATCCGGGGTTATGGAAGGCCGTGAAGCAGGTGGCCGCCGGTAAGGAAGAGTTGAATCCGGTGGAGCGGCGGTTTCTCAAAAAGACCGTGGACGGCTTTCGCCGGCATGGTGCCGAACTCGATGACGAGGGCAAGCGGAAGCTGCAGGAAGTGGAGGTGGAACTGACGCGCATCACCACGAAATTCTCCGAAAATGTTTTGGATTCCACCAACGCCTTCGAGTACCTGATGACCGACGAAGCGCAGTTGGCGGGATTACCGCCGTCGGCGATTGCCGCTGCCAAGCAGAGCGCCGAGGCGAAGGGGATGGCGGGTTGGCGCTTTACGTTGCAGGGGCCGAGCTACGCGGCGATTCTGACGTATTTGGATGAGGCAAAGGTTCGCGAGCATTTCTACCGCGCGAGTACGCGCCGGGCGGCCCAGGCGCCGTTCGACAATAGCGAACTGGTGGAGCGCATTCTCACTCTGCGCCACCAAAAGGCCCATTTGCTGGGCTATTTCAACTTTGCCGACCTGGTGCTGGAAGAGCAGATGTCGAAGCGGGGCGCGCGCGCGCTCGAGTTTCTGTACGAGCTGGCTTCGCATACCTCGGATCGTTTTCTGCAGGAGAACCGGGATTTGCTGGCTTTCCGCCACAAGCTCGAAGGCGACTTTGCGCCGGAACCCGCAGCTTGGGATGTGGCCTACTACGCCGAAAAGATGCGGCACGAGCGTTACGACTTTGACGAGGAAGAAGTGCGGCCGTACTTCCCGCTGCCGCAGGTGGTGCGCGGCATGTTCGCGATCACCGAGAGCCTGTTCGGCATTCGGGTGGTAGAGCGGCCCGGGATGCCGGTGTGGCACGCCGACGTGCGTTGTTACGAGTTGCAGGATGCCGATGGCCGGCTGCTGGGTTCGTTCTACTCCGACTGGCATCCGCGCGAAACGAAGCGCGGCGGGGCGTGGATGGATGCGCTGCGCACGGGCGGCCCGGCGGCCGATGGCGGCCTAACGCCCCACGTGGGCATCATCTGCGGCAACTTGACGGAGCCGATTGGCGATGCGCCGGCGTTGTTGACGCATCGCGAGGTGGAGACGATTTTCCACGAGTTTGGCCACTTGTTGCACCATTGCTTGAGCCGCGTGCCGGTACGGTCCTTGGCGGGGACGAACGTGGCTTGGGACTTTGTCGAGCTGCCGTCGCAGATTATGGAGAATTGGTGCTGGGAGAAGGAGGCGCTCGACTTATTCGCGCGCCACTATCAGACCCACGAGGCGATTCCGGATGAGTTACTCGCGAAGATGAAGCGCGCCCGCACTTTCCGCGCCGCCAATACGCAAATGCGGCAATTGGGCTTCGGCATTGTCGACCTGCAGTTACACATTGATTTCGAAGCCAAGAGTTATCGCGAACAGACCGGCGGCACGGTGGTGGATTACTCGCGCATCATGATGCAACGCTATTCGCCGGCCGACTTTCCGCCGGAACACGCGAGCATTTGCGCCTTCACGCATTTGTTCTCGAGCCCGGTGGCGTATGGCTCCGGCTATTACTCGTACAAGTGGGCCGAGGTGCTCGATGCCGATGCGTTCGACCGTTTTCGCGAGGAAGGCGTGCTGAACCCGGAGACCGGGCGGGCGTTCCGGGAGATGATTCTCGAAAAGGGCGACAGCGAGGATCCGGGCGATCTATTCCGTGCCTTCCGCGGCCGCGAGCCGGATCAGCGCGCTTTGCTGGGACGGCTTGGGCTGCTGACGCTACAATCAGACTAGATGTTCCTGAAGATCCTTGGCCACCCGGTTTTCCAAAACCTGAACTTTCACATGCCGCTGATGGTTGACCTGTCGCATCCGGTGGTGATGCTGGAGGGCGAGAATGGCTCGGGCAAGTCGACGTTGCTACATTCGATTTACTATGCCTTGAAGGGCGAATCGGTTCCAGGCTTTGTCTATCGTTGGGAAGGCGGCGAACCGCAGGCGCCGAAGAGCTTTCTCTTCGATGCCGAAGCGCACAATCCGCGCATGCAGCTCGAATTCTTCAAGGACGACCCGAAGATGATGGAGTTCCTGCAGATGGCGAGCCATGGGCAGGTGATGCTGGCGATGTTCCAGGATAACTTTCCGGGCTTGCCGGACGGCACGATTCTGTTGCTGGATGAGCCGGAGATGGCTTTGTCGCAGTCGAATCAGCGGCGCATTTTGAAGATGCTGTTTGAGTTGGTGGAGAAGAAAAACTTCCGTATCATCTGCGCGACGCACTCGCCGATTCTGATTAACGCGCCGGAGACTTACGTGATCAATCTGGACCGGCACATCAACAGGAATGTGGCGGACTCGACGATGGGGATTCAGGGCGGCAGTACGATTCAGTAGGGTTATGGGGCTGAGCTAGAGTAGAGGCATGGCCACGAAACATTGCCATTCCGTTGATCGCCACCCGGTGGATCTGGTGGATTTGGACGAAGCCACGCCGCGGGTTCGCTATTTGCCGGAAAGCGGACAACTGGTCCATGTCGTCTGATCGTTTGTAGCGTTCATCTCTCAGCACCCTTAAGTCATCGCGGCGTTGGCCGGAGGCTGGTATCTGATACCGTATCGTGATACGGTGTCAGATATGGCGGTTGACGAACTTCAAAAGGTGACGGTGATGTTGCCCAGGCGGCTGGTGGAAGAAGCCACACGCGGGGCGGGGCTGGGCATTACGCCGACGATCCGCAAAGGGCTCGAAGCCCTGGTGGCCACCGAGGCCTTGAAACGGCTGCGGCTGCGCCGGGGCAAGGTGCGGTTCTCTATCGATGTCGATGAGTTGAGGCGGGACCGCGCTTGATCTGCGCAGACACCAACTGCTGGATCGCGTACCTTTCCGGGGAGGAGGGCCAGGACACTGGCATTCTGGACCACGCCGTGATTCATGGCGCCGTGGTGATGGCGCCGGTGGTGCTATCCGAGTTGCTGAGCGATCCGAGTCTCGAGAGCCAGGACGCGGCGGACCTTTGTGCGATCACGTTGCTCGAAATCGGTGCGGGCTATTGGGAACGCGCCGGCCGGCTGCGGGCGCAACTGCTGGCGAAGCGGGTGAAGGCACGGCTGGCCGACACACTGATTGCCCAGATTTGCATCGACCACGACGTGCCGCTGATCACGCGCGACAAAGACTTTCGGCATTTCGCGAAGTACGGCTTGCGCCTGGGCTAGTCGCTGGAGTCGACGCCCATTTGGTCCAGCCGATAGCGGAGAGCGTTGCGGGTGAGGCCGAGGAGTCGGGCGGCTTGGCTTTTGTTGCCGTTGGCTCGTCTTAAAGCCTCGCGAATAATGGACTGCTCGTGCTCCTCAAGGGTGACGCCTTCGGGCAGGAAATCCGAGACGGCGGGCTTGGGCTTGGACGATTGGTCGAGCTTGATGTCGACGGCTTTTAAGGTGCTGGTGGGCGAGAGCAGGAGGCTGCGCTCGATGACGTTTTCGAGTTCGCGGACGTTGCCGGGCCAGTGGTAGCTCATCAGCTTGGCGAGGCCCTCGTCGGTGAGGATGCCGGGTTCGCCGCGGCTTTCACGGCCAAACTTATCGACGAAGTGTTTGGCCAGAAATGGGATGTCCGCCTTGCGTTCGCGAAGCGACGGGATGTTGAGGGGCATGACGTTGAGGCGATAGTAAAGGTCCTCGCGAAAGCGGCCTTCTTCGAGGGCGGCGCGGAGGTCGACGTTGGTGGCGGCGAGGATGCGGACGTCGATGTGGCGGACTTTGTTGCTGCCGAGGCGCTCGAACTCGCGTTCCTGGAGGATGCGCAGGAGTTTCACCTGGATGGCCGGCGGCACGTCGCCGATTTCGTCGAGAAAGACAGTGCCGGTGTCGGCGAGTTCGAACTTGCCGGGCTTGGTGAGGTTGGCACCGGTGAAGGCGCCTTTTTCGTAGCCGAAGAGCTCGCTCTCCATCAGGTTTTCGGGGATGGCGGTGCAGTTGATTTTGACAAAGGGCTTGTCCCGGCGCGGTGAGTGGTAATGGATGGCGCGGGCGATCAGATCCTTGCCGACGCCGCTTTCCCCGCACAGCAGCACCGTGGCGCGGGAGGGGGCGATGCGCAGGATCGTCTGGAAGATCTCCTGCATGTTTTGGCTATGGCCAATGATGTTGTCGAACTGGTAGCGGCGGCCCAGTTCTTCTTTGAGGGCGCGATTTTCGTCGCGCAGGGCTCTCACTTCGAGGGCTTTCTCGACAATGGCCGAGAGGTGGTCGAGCGAGAAGGGCTTCAACAGGAAGTCAGCCGCGCCGCGCTTCATGGCCTCGACGGCGTTTTCGATGGTGCCAAAGGCGGTCATGACGATGACCGGGGCGGAGGGGTTGATTTGCTTGGCGTGGGCCAGGACCTGCATGCCGTCCATTTCGGGAAGCTTGAGGTCGGTGAGGATGAGGTCGGCACGGTCGAGGAAGCGGAGGCCGGCTTCGCCGGAGGGGGCAAGGTCGAGGTCGTAGTTGGGGGCGAGCTGGAGCTCGAGGACACGGCGGAGTTTGTCTTCGTCCTCAATGACGAGGACGCGTTTTTTGGCCATCTTGGGTTATTGTCGCAGGAATTGCGAGTGGGGTTGGGTAATTGTTTGTAATCAACGACTTAAGATCTTTCGCGCGGGGATGCATTCGGGGCATGTCATTTAGTATCAATGATTTGCGGGGAATCTGGCGGTTTCCGCGAAAGGCAATCTTCTTCTAAGCTATTGATAGGAAGTGCTTTATGATTGAGTCGGGCTCGATGTTTTGCTACTTGATCAGGAAGAAATCGACCAGCATGCCGGCTAGGGAGGCCATCGCGACCCAAGGCTGCGCCTTCTTGAGGTCGAACTTTTCGCCAGGGTTCGTTGTCGTCACCCAGAACATTCCGGCTAGGCAGGCCGATGAAAGCCACGTGAATGCTCTGAAGCCGTCCCGGTAGATGTTGATAGCCGCATTGGTCGCTAAGATGGCCAGCATGAGGTTGCGGAAGTAAGGAAGCCAGCTAGTCTTGTTTGCCATGGGATTCTGATGAAGACTCTTTAACCATGGTTGCGAATAATTTTGCGATGCCGGAAGGGAGGGCAGACTCGGCGCCCTTAAAGCGCGGAACCACCATTCGGTAAGCGTTTGCGGAGGAAGTTGGTTCGCTGGTTCATCGGCAACGCGAGACGCGCCCGAATCATGGCGATCAGATCCTGCTCATAGTAGGAACGCATCAATTCCAGATCCCGCTCACGCTTCGTCGGGGGCCGGACGGGCTTGCTCTTTGAGTGTTTGCTCAAGGACATGGAGAACTGCGCGATCGTTGGGACGATTCGCTTCCTTCTTGCTTTTAATTATATCAGCCAGCGACGCCACCAGAATTGTCCGCGCCCCAAGGTCGATCTTGGTACATCGACTCCGCAAGCTGTTGAACGATTTCGCGCCGTGGATACTCGCCGTGAGGTCAACTTGCAGTTCGGGCCGCTGGCGCAAAATGCGGTAGACGCTGGACAGGCTCGGAAACGGTTGCGAGATGCTCGCGCCCAGCAGGACCGCCACCTGCCGGATCTTGGCATCCGCGTGACTCTGAGAACCACGGTAGAAGAAATCGAAATCGACAGTCGTCACAGGGGCGCCGTGCAAGGCGGCGCCAGCGTTCCCGATCAGGATCGCCTCGAGCTTCGCTTCGGCGAAGGCGTCCGCTATTTCGACGAGGTAAGGCGCGGCGTCCATATGCGCCAGTATAGGGGCTAAGAGGACGTGCTGGCAGAGGCCGAGCGCTCGGTGAGTTTTCCGGGCGAAGAGGATCGCGGTGAAGATGGCGAAAAGATACAGAGCGTTTCGCAGCTTTTGAGTTTACAACTGATTCTCGTACCAGATCAGATTCGTCGTCGCGCCCCCGATGCAGGCGATATCGACCCGGCCGTCAGCATTTAAATCGACTGCGACGCAGGAGTTGGCCCGCATGCCGGGGCCATCCACTGCCTGCCGCACCCATTGCTTGGCGATCCGGCGCCAGACGAAGACGCCACCGCCCGCACCGCGATCGCCTGCGAGGATCTCTTCTTTACCATCCCGATCAAAATCAGCGACTTCCAGCGTATGGCCCTCCTTGAGTGACATGTCAATCACCTGCCGACGCCTTCCCTCGTACACCACCACCTGGGAGCCGTGCCAGGGCTCGATAGCGGCCAAAAAGCGCCGACCGACCGCCACGTCGCTCGAGCCAGACTTGGGCCACGGCGCCGGATCGCCCTTAGTGATCTCTTTCCGCAGCCAAGCACCGCCGGCGAAGCGGTAAGTATGAATTCCCAAGAAACTGGCCGTATAAAGAAGATCTTTTTTGACGTAAATTCCATGCATTATGCCCTCTTCGGCCGTCGAGATCAGCTCGCGTTTCCAGACGCCGGGCCGGTAGAAGACGAGGGGGATATGGCCGCGGTAATCGGGCGGGCGAGTCGTCGGATCGGCGAGCGGGGCGTTGATCACTACCGGCTGGCCTTCAAGCTGCAGGGTGCGCAGCCGGTGGGAGGACGGGATGCGGTCAATCTCGCGTTTGGTCCATTCGGCGTCCGGAGTCGCGCCGGGCTCAAGCAGATAGACGTGGCCTTCGCTTTTGGAGGGATCGTTGGCGAAATGGTCCGCGACGACGATGGCTCGGCCGGCGACGGCAAGGTTGATCATCGCCGTCATACCGCGCACGATCACGTGGCGCTGCCAGCCCCCAATACCGACACCCGGGTTTTGAAACCACACGAGTTCAGACATGCCACTGGCCAAGGCGATCAGGTCCGGCTTGCCGTCTTGGTTTACGTCGGCCGCGACAACCTGATAGCCGCCTTTCAGATCACTGGCAATGAGATGGGGGGAGAATCGGAGATCGGCGGAGAAAAGAAGCAGGCACAACGATAGCATCGCGGCCACAATAGCACGTACAATGAGGGCGTGTGGGGACGTAGCTCAGATGGATAGAGCGTCTGCCTCCTAAGCGGAAGGTCGGCAGTTCGAATCTGCCCGTCCCTACCACCGAAACGCAAAAATGAAGAGCGGGCGCTACGCGGAGGATGGTAGTAACGCCCGCCCGGGTTGCATGTCGTTTCTGAAGCTTACGCTACTGGCGCCGAGACGTGCGCGTCGAGTAGCTTGACAAGGTCCGGCTTGCCGAGAGCCCCGACGCGCTGGTCGACCACTTGGCCGCCTTTGAAGACCAGCAAGGCGGGAATGCCGCGAATCTGGTATTTCGCCGCCGTCTGTTGGTTGAAATCGACGTTCAACTTACCGACCTTGAACTTGCCGTCGTATTCCACCGCCACGGCATCGATCGTGGGGGTCATCATGCGGCAGGGGCCGCACCATTCCGCCCAGAAATCCACCAGCACGGGGACCTCGGACTTAAGCACATCTTGATCGAACGTCGCGTCGTTAAATTCTAAAGTCTTTTGACCAGCCATATTACCCTTCCATGTCTATGATGCCACGGGTGGGGGAAAGGATTCTGGCTCGCTCTGAGGATCTTCAGGCTCTTCGAGCAGCGCGCGGTACAAGCCCGAGTAGGCCGACGCCGAGGCGTTCCAGGAATAGTCGCGGGCCATGGCCGTGCGCACCATGCGGCCCCATTGATCGGGATCGTTCCAAAACACCTTGACCGCATGCCGGACGGCTGCGAGCAAATGAGGCCCGTAGGCGCCCCAGAACTTAAAGCCGGTTTCGCCATCGACGGTGTCATCCAGGCCGCCGGTGGCGTGCACGATGGGCAGGGTGCCGTAACGGAGGCTGTACATCTGGTTGAGCCCGCAAGGCTCATAGCGGGAGGGCATCAGGAACATGTCGGCGCCGGCTTCGATGCGGTGGGCGAGCGGATTGTTGTGGCCAATCCAGCAGCGGAACTTGTCCGGGCGAGCCCAGTTCAAGTGGTTGAACATGTCCTCAAGCTTGGGGTCACCGGAGCCGAGGACGATGAGGGTGAGCTCTTCATCCAAAATCGGGGCGATGATTTGGCCGACCAGATCGAGGCCCTTCTGCTCGGCGAAGCGGGAGACGACGCCGATGATGGGGCGGCGGAGATGACGGTCGTCGAGGGGGAAGCCGAAGTATTCGAGGAGGTCGCGCTTGCAGGCGAGTTTGCCGGCGAGGTTGCGGGCGGAGTAGGGAGCGACGAGGAAGCGGTCGGTCTCGGGGCTCCAGTCCTCGTAGTCGACACCGTTCAGAATGCCGGCCAGTTGGCCGCTCCGGGCGCGGAGGATACCTTCCATGCCGCAGCCGAATTCGGCGGTCTGGATTTCGCGGGCATAGCTAGGGCTGACGGTGCTGAGATAGTCGGCCCAGATGAGTCCAGCTTTGAGGAGGTTACCGCCGCCGTGGAATTCGAGCGCGCCGGCATTCCAGAAGCGATCGTCGAGGCCAATTTCAGTGAGTTGACGTTGCGGAAAATAACCTTGATAGCCAAGGTTATGGATAGTGAAGAGCGTTTTGGTGCCGGCGAAGGCGGGGTCGTCGGGGAAGAAGAATTTGCGGTAGAGCGGCAGCAGAGCGGCTTGCCAATCGTGGCAATGAAAGATGTCGGCGCGGAAGAGGTGGCGCGAAACTTCGAGGGCCGCGAGGCAGAGGACGGCGAAGCGGAGGGCGTTGTCGCCGAAGTCGCCGGCCCGGTCGCCGTAGATGCCGTCGCGGTCGAGCAGGCCGTGGCAATCGATGAAGTAGAACTTCACGCCGCGATTGAGCTTGAGATAGATGTTGACGTTATAGAAGCCGCCGTTGAGCCAAATGCGGACATCTTCGCGGACGAGCACGGCTTCTTGGCGAGGGATGGACCGATAGCGCGGCATGACGACCGCGGCTTCGTCACCAAAGGCTTGGAGCGCCACCGGCAGGGCGCCCACGACGTCGGCCAAGCCGCCGGTTTTGGCGAAGGGATGCGCTTCGCTCGCGACCATCAGAATTTTGGCCATCTTAGGGTTCCGCCGTCACTTGGGCGCGTAGATTGGCGACACCGGCGGTGTAACGGTCGTCGATCACTTGGATGGCGACGGCGTCTTCGAGCCAGTCGTGCCAAATGCCGTCGGGGTCGTGCGAAGCGGCGGTGATCGTGTAGTCGTTGGGACAGAGCCAGCAGCCGAAGGCGAAGCGTACCGTCCGCGTTTCGCCGGCGGCGACGGGGCCTAGCTTCAACTGCTCAAGCTCGGTGTTGGTGCCGTAGACTTCCATGCCGATGCGGGTGCGGAGCATGATGCCGACGACGGGGTTCGCGATGGCGGCGGCAAAGCTGACGGTGACTTTGATGGCCACGGCCTCGCCGCTGCGCCACACCATAGTGGGCTGTCCGTCTGCGCCCACGGTCTCGATGGCTTCGAGGTGCGCGCGCCCATCGCCACGTCGCAGGGCGGGCAAAATCGGAGCGCTGTGCCCGGAGCCCGCGTTTCTCTGACTGACGGCCACGTCGCGCAGGTACAGGGTGTAGACCTCGCGCGGATCACCTTTAACAAGTGTCAAATCGTCTTTTCGCCACCAGAGCTCGTCACAAAGAGTGAGCAGCAAGCGTTCATCATGGGTATGCAAAAAGACGGTTTCCCCACGATCGCGACGGGTAACGGATTCGGCGGCGACGCGGGCACGGGCGAAGTCATCTTCGGTGCGGAAGGCCAGGGTGGGTGCGGGGTCCGGATGTTGGCCCACCAGACCGATAATGCAGGCACCCGGCGGGGCAACGCTAGACTGAGGAATCGACATTGTGATTAGGATAACGGGTTTCGCGATGCTGCTCGCGGTTTCGGCGGCGGCGGTCGAGTCTGAGTCAGATTTGCGGGAGGCATTTTCCCGCCAGACGGGCGAAGTGCGCCTGCCACCGGGCGTGACGGTGCTCACGAAGCCACTGGAAGTACGGCCTGATGCCCGGGACCTGGTGATCAGCGGCACGGCCAGCACAGTACTGCGGGCGAGCCCGAAGTTTGTCGGCCGCGCTCTGATCCATGTGCAAGGCGGGACGCGGATTTCGCTGCGGGACTTTACTATTGACGGCAATCGCGCCGCGCTGGCGACGGCGATCGGCATGCCGCCCTCAAACCAGCCGTTCCATCGCTTTTATATGAACAACGGGCTGGTGGCCGAAGGCGTGACTGACCTGGTGATTGAGTCGATCGCCTTTCGCGAGGTGGCGAATCTCGCCGTGCTGGTGAGCCATTCGCAGAACGTGCGCGTGCGGCGGTTGCGCCTGACGGATTGCGGCAGTTTGAACGACAAACGGCGGAACAACACCACTGGCGGCATCCTGCTGGAGGAGGGCACCAAGAACTTCGAGGTCACCAACTGCAAGCTGCTGCGCGTGCGTGGCAACGGCATTTGGACCCATTCTCTCTACACCTCGCCCCGCAACGAAGACGGGCGCATTGCCGAAAACGACATTCAGTATTCCGCTCGCGATGCGATTCAGGTGGGCCATGCGACCCGGGTGCGTGTTGTCAGCAACACGGGGCGTTTCATCGGCTATCCTTCGGCCGAGGTGGATATCGAGAATGAGGGCTGGCCTGTAGCGATCGACACGGCGGGGAATGTGGATCAATCGAGCTATGCGCTGAATGTCTTTGGAGAACTGAATGGGAAGTGCATCGATCTCGACGGCTTTCATCACGGCGAGATCCGGCGGAATCGCTGTGTGAACGCCAAGCCGGCGGCGCAATATCCTTATGGGCATTACGGCATCGTGATGAATAATTCGAACCCGGACATGGAGAGTGAAAAGATCACCATCATTGACAACGAACTCGAAGGGATGAAGTTCGGGGGCATTTTTGTGATTGGCAGTGGCCACCGGATTGAGAAAAACCGGATGCGGAATTTGAATACGGCCGGTTGTCCGGAGACGCAGGGCAAGGTGGCTTGCGTTTATGACATTCAGCAGCCGGATCTGCTGCAAAGTGGCATTTATCTGGGGATTTTTGTCGATCCGAAGCGCCGTGCGCCGGCGACGGGGAATACGATACTCGACAACCTGATCATGGGGCACGGCATGAAGACGCGCTGCCTGATGTTTGCGCCGGGCTTATCGGCGGACGGGAACGAGGTCGCGCGAAACATCTGCCTGGAGCCCCCGGCGGTTCCGGCTAAGACGCGTTAGCGGCTCACGTAGGACGCCCAAAAGCGCGGTACCATACCGAATGGTGCTCCCGCTGACCCAGCCTTCAAGCTGACCAGCCCGAGCCCTACGCCCTCTGACTTTGCTGCAACTTGATTGGCCGCACGTCCGAACGGCGTGCGAAGCAAGTAGAAGCAACGATGGCGACCGTTACGATTCCTTCCCAGTCCTTAAGGCCCCAGCCCCTGCAACCGGCGGCCCGGCTCGAACCCCAAACCGCACTCCTGCACGGCGACGCCCGTGTTGACCCTTATCATTGGCTCCGCGACAAGGATAGCCGCGAAGTTCTCGATTATCTCGCGCAGGAGAACCGCTACATGGCCTCGGTGATGGAGCCCACCGAGGACCTTCAGCGCGCCATTTATCGCGAAATGGTGGCCCGCATCGAAGAGACTGACCAGACCGTGCCCGTCCGACGCGGCGAGTACCTCTACTACACCCGCACCGAGCGCGGCAAGCAATACACCATCTACTGCCGGCAGCCCGCGAGCGGTGGCGACGAAGAGATCCTCCTCGATGGCAACCTGCTGGCCGAAGGCGAAAAGTACTTCCGCATTGGCGTTTTCGCCCCCTCGCCCAACCATCGCCTGCTCGCTTACTCCATCGATACCGAAGGCGACGAAGTCTACACGGTCCGCATCAAGGACCTCGTCACCGGCCAATTGCTCCCCGATCGCCTCACCGATACTTACTACGACCTCGAGTGGGCCAACGATAACCAGACGCTTTTCTTCAACAAAGTCGACGCGGCCAAACGTCCCTTTGAGCTTTGGCGGCACCGCTTAGGCGACCCGGAATCGACGCGCATCATCCATGAGCCCGATGAGCGCTTTAACCTGGGCCTGCACAAGACCCGCAGCCGCGCCTGGATGCTGTTGACTCTGTCGAGCGCTACTTCGTCCGAAGTCTGGCGCTGGTCGGCCGACCAGCCCGATGCCAAGCCCGAGATTCTCTACCCGCGCCGCCCCCAAATCGAATATGACGTTACCCACCAAGGCGACCGCTTCTATATCCGCATCAACGACCAAGGCCGCAACTTCCGCCTGGTGGAAGCCCCGGCCGCCGACCCTCGCCCCGAAAATTGGCGCGAGGTGCTGCCCCACCGGCCGACCGTTCTTCTCGAATCCATCATCGCCTTTGCTGCGCACCTCGTCTTGATTGAGCGGGAAGGCGGCCTGCGCCGCATCCGGCTGGGATTCGACGAAACCGTGTCCTTCCCGCACCCCGTTTATCACGTCTTCCCCCACAGCAATCCCGAGTACGAGGCCACGCACTTTCGCTTCGAATACACTTCGATGGCCACGCCGCCCACGGTGATCGACTATGACCTCGGCACCCACGAACGCACCGTGCGCAAGACCATGGTCGTCCACGGCTACGACGCCGACGCCTACACCACGGAGCGCATTCTGGTGCGCGCCCCCGATGGCGTCGAGGTGCCGGTCGCCCTCGTCTATCGCCGTGACCTGCCCGCCGGCCCCAAGCCCACCATGCTCTATGGCTACGGCTCCTACGGGCTCAATACCGAACCGGTCTTCAGCGCCGAACGCATCAGTCTGCTCGACCGCGGCTGGATTTGGGCGATTGCCCAAATCCGCGGTGGCAGCGAACTAGGCACGCCCTGGCATGACGACGGCAAGATGATGCGCAAGCGCAACACCTTCACCGATTTCATCGCCTGCGCCGAACACCTGATCGCCGCCGGCCACACGCAGGCCGATAAACTCGCCATCATGGGCCGCAGTGCCGGCGGCTTATTGATGGGCGCGGTGCTGAACGAGCGCCCGGACCTCTTCCAGGCCGCCATCGCCGGCGTGCCCTTCGTCGATGTGCTCAACACGATGCTCGACGCCTCCTTGCCGCTCACGGTCGGCGAGTACGAAGAGTGGGGGAATCCCAATGAGCCCGAGGCTTATCACTACATGAAGTCCTATTCGCCCTACGACAACGTCGGGCCCTTTGACTATCCGCACTTACTCGTGCTTGCCGGCCTCAACGACCCCCGGGTGCAATACTGGGAGCCCGCCAAGTGGGTGGCGAAACTCCGGGCCACCAAACAGGGCGACCGCGAGGTGCTACTCAAAACCGAAATGGGCGCTGGCCACTTCGGCCCTTCCGGCCGTTACGAGCGCTTCAAAGAGACTGCCTTTGAGTATGCCTTTCTCCTCAAGTACGTGCGTTAGAATACAGGTTTAGAGACACTTCCGGCCCGCCAAATAAATTCAGTGAATCATCCCGCTGAGGTCCAATACCTCTACTCTCTCGGCAACGAAGTCAAGTCCATCAAGTTGGGGCTCGACCGTATGTGGCGCATGCTCGCCGCGCTCGACCATCCCGAACGCGCCTGCCGCTTCGTCCATGTCGCCGGCACCAATGGCAAAGGCTCCACCTGCGCGATGATCGAAAGCGCGCTGCGGGCCAAGGGCCGCACCACCGGCCTGTACACGTCGCCCCACTTTGTCGACCCCACCGAGCGCATTCAAGTGAACGGCAAGGCGATCACCGAAGCCCAATTTTCCGACGTCTTCGAGGAAATGCACCATGTGGCCGAAGCGCTCCTCAAGCGCGGCGAACTCGACATGCACCCCACTTACTTCGAGTCGCTCACGTTGATGGCCTTCCTGGTCTTCCGTCAGGCACGGGTGCACACCGTGGTGCTCGAAACCGGTTTGGGCGGCCGGCTCGACGCCACCAATGTCGTTACGCCCATCCTTTCGGTGATCACCGCCATCGACTATGACCATATGCAGTGGCTGGGCGACACCATCGAGCTTATCGCGGGCGAAAAGGCCGGCATCATCAAGCCGGGCGTGCCGGTCGTGGTGGCGCGCCAACGGCCCGAAGCCATTATCCCGATTGAACGCAAGGCGCTCGAATCCCAATCCCTGCTCCACGAAGTCGACCAATGGGAAATGCATGTCGATACCCTCGACGCCTATGGCGGCACTTACTCCCTAAGCCAGGGAATCACCGTCCTCGAAGTGCATTGTCCTCTGCCTGGCGAACACCAGTTACACAACTCCGCCACCGCCGCCCTTGCGCTGTACCACTTAGGATTGACTCCGCAGGAGATCTTCGACGGCATCGCCCAAGCCCAATGGCCCGGGCGCCTGGAGCGCATTCACCAACAGCCGGATATCCTGCTCGATGGCGCGCATAACGTCGCGGGGGCGACGGCGCTGGCGGCTTATCTTCGTCACTTTCACCAGGGCCGTAAGGTCTGGATGATCTTCGGCGTGATGGCCGATAAACAAGTGGAGGAGATCGCCGAGATTCTGTTTCCCCTCGCCACGCATCTCATCCTCACCGCGCCCAATCAGGCGCGAGCCCTGCCGCCGGACCAAATTGCCAAGTTGCCGGCCGCGCAGCACGCCCAAGTGGTTCCCCAATTGGCCGACGCGCTCGCCATGATTCGCCAGGCCGCGCCCGCCGATGTCGTTTTTCTTACCGGCAGTCTCTACTTAGTGGGCGAAGCGCGTCCATTGCTCCAGAAGATGGGCCTGCTTTCGTGACTTATCAGAAGCTCCGCGCCTATCTCTGGATTGATCCTTTAATTTGCCTCGCCACCGTGGCGATGGGCACCTTGAGCTTGATTGCGTCGGTATTTGATTCCACCGGCAATAAACAGATGGCCGTCGCCCGCCTCTGGGCCCGTATCCTTTGCCGCCTGGCCGGCGTGCAACTCAAGATTGTCGGGCTTGAGCATATTGATCCACGGGCGAATTATATTATTACGTCCAATCACCTGAGTTACATGGATACGCCCGTGTTACTCGGGCACTTACCTGTCGACTTCCGGTTTATGGCCAAAGCCGGCTTGTTTAAAATACCTTTCCTCGGCACGCACTTAGCCAGCGCGGGGCACTTACCCGTTGTCAACGACAATCCGCGCGACGGGATTAAGGCGTTGAACGAAGGAGCGAGGCTGATCGCCGCCCGCCATATCTCCGTGCTGATCTTTCCCGAAGGCGGCCGCGCCGCGACGGGGCACCTGCAGGAGTTCCGCGACGGTGCCTTCTTCCTCGCGATCAAAAGCGGCGCGGCAATCCTGCCAGTGGCGCTTTGCGGCACTTACGAGATGCTGCCTTTTGGCTCCGGCTTCATGAAGCCCGGCCCGATTACGATGCGCATCGGCGCCCCGATCCAAACCGCCGGCCGCCATATCAAAGAGCGCACCGCCCTCAACGCCCAGGTGCGAGCCGAAATCGAGCGCCTGACGCAATTGGGCATCTGAGCCACTTGGCCGCTTGATTCCGTCAGGGACGGGGATATCAATGGCCCATGGCCAATTCGATCGGCTCACAGTCCCATAAGCGGCGGGTTACAATCGCTTCACTCATCCGGCAGAAAGAACTGGAGTCGCGATTGTCCGATGTAACCCGCCGCTAGGATTGGGCTAGGATGGCAGCCTGCATCAGAAGGAGGAAATCAAGCGGTCATGGCACTAGGCCAGGATGTTCTTCACCACCGTCGCTGGCTCCACTCCGGTCAGCTTCACATTCAGCCCCTGGTAGTTGTGCGAGAAGCGATCGTGGTCGATGCCGAATTGGTGCAGGATCGTCGCTTGAAAGTCGCGAACATGCACCGGGTCGCGGACGATGTTGTAGCTGAAGTCGTCGGTTTCGCCATGCACTACGCCGCCTTTAATGCCGCCGCCGGCCATCCAGAGGCTAAAGCAGCGGGGGTGATGGTCGCGCCCGTAATCGGTGGCGGTGAGCTTGCCTTGGGAGTAAATGGTGCGGCCGAATTCGCCAGCCAGGATCACGAGCGTATCGTCGAGCATGCCGCGTGCTTTTAAGTCTTGAACCAACGCATACACCGGCTGATCAATCTCTTTGCACTGCGCGGGCAGCACCTCCGGCAAGCTATTGTGGACGTCCCACCCACGATGGTAAACCTGAATAAACCGCACGCCGCGTTCGGCTAAACGGCGAGCCATGACGCAAGTATGGGCGAAGGAGCCGGGCTTCTCCTTGGCGTCAGAGCCATAGGATTCCCAGGTACTGGCCGGTTCTTTCGACAGGTCAGTCAAGTCCGGCACGGAGGACTGCATCCGGAAAGCCATCTCATATTGCGCGATCCGCGTCCGCGTTTCGGGGTCGCCCAGAGCGGCGTAGTTGAGCTGGTTCATCTCCGCCAGCCCATCGAGCATCGCCCGCCGGACTTCGGAGGAGACGCCCTCGGGGTTGTTGATGAAGAGCACCGGATCGCCGGCGCTGCGCAGGCCCACGCCCGCGTAACGGCCCGAGAGGAAGCCCGCGCTCCACAGGCGCGAAGAGATCGCCTGTACGCCGGCTTTCGGATGGTAGTGCTTCGCCTGCAGGACGACGAACGAAGGCAGGTTCTGATTCATGCTGCCCAGGCCATAGCTCAACCAGGAGCCGACGCAGGGGCGGCCAGCGATCATAAAGCCGGTCTGGAAAAAGGTGATGGCCGGCTCATGATTGATGGCCTCGGTGTTCATGGAGCGGATGATGGCAATGTCGTCGGCCATCTTCGCCGTGTAGGGTAACAGCTCCGAGATCCACGCGCCGGACTTGCCGTGTTGGGCGAACTTGAAGATGGAGGGCGCGATGGGGAAGCGGGTTTGGCCGCTCGTCATCGTGGTGAGTCGCTGGTTTTGGCGGATGGAGGCGGGCAGGTCGGTATCGAACAGGGCCTGCATTTTGGGCTTATAGTCGAAGGTTTCCATCTGCGGCGGCGCGCCGACTAAGTGGAGATAGATGCAGCGCTTGGCCTTGGGCGCAAAGTGCGGGAAGCCAGGCAAGGCATCGAAGGACTTCTCTGGCGCAGTTCCCGAAGCTTCTAAAAGCGAGGCCAAAGCGAGAGAGCCAATGCCGGTGGCGCCTTGCCTCAAGAACCGGCGGCGCGTTTCGGCTAAGGCCATCTGTTTCGCGACCGCGTCCATCGGATGGCGGCCGGGCCCGTAGCGCTGATGGGAGCGGCGGTCAAGCTCTTCGGCTTGGGGCGAGTAGTGGCCCTCGTGGTCTGGCTTTAAGATCATTTGCTGAGGACCTCGTCGAGATTCAGAAGCTGGCTGGTGAGCATGGCGAGAGCGGCGTATTGGGCGGGCGGCAGCGCCGGATCGGGCTTGCGTTCGCCCTGGTTTAAGAACTTACGGGCGTCGTCGGGGTGCGCCTGGTAGTAAGTCTCGAAACGCGTGAAGGATTTGCGGGCGATGGCTTTTTCCGGAGCGGTGAGGGGACGGGCGAGCAGGCGGGTAGCGATGAAGTCAGTTTGCGCTTCCCACTTGGCCGTGGACTGCATGGCGCGTTCGGCAAGCTGGCGCGCAGCTTCGACAAACTGGGTGTCGTTCATCGTCACCAAAGCTTGCAGCGGCGTGTTGGTCCGCTCGCGGCGGACGGTGCAGTTTTCGCGCGTCGGCGCATTGAACAGCTCCATGGCGGCGGGAGGCGCGCTGCGCTTCCAGAAGGTATAGAGCGAGCGGCGGTACAAACTATCGCCCTGGTCGGCTTTGTAGAAGCGGGTGTTCGAGCCAATCATGGCGACGGCTTCCCAGACGCCTTCGGGCTGGTAGGGCTTCACGCTGGGTCCGCCGAGTTGCGGCGACAACAGACCGCTCGCGGCCAGCGCATAGTCGCGGACCGTTTCGCCATCCAGCCGAAACCGCGGCGCGTGGCTCAGCAATCGATTCTCGGGGTCGGCGGCGAGCTTCGCCGGCGTCACCAAAGCCGATTGCCGGTAAGTCGAAGACAGCAGCAGCTCTTTGTACAAGCGCTTCAAGTCCCAGTTGTTTTCGCGGAAATCGACCGCGAGCCAATCGAGCAGTTCCTGATGCGTCGGCGGCTCGCCCTGGCTGCCGAAGTCCTCGGCGGTTTTGCTAAAGCCTGTGCCGAAGATCTCCTGCCAGATGCGGTTGACCGCGACGCGGCTGGTGAGCGGCTGGCCATCTTCAAAAAGCCATTGGGCAAGGCCCAAACGATTACGGGGCATCGACGAAGTCATCGGCGGCAGCACTGCGGGGGTATTCGCGTCCACTTGCTGGCGGCGGGCATCGTAGGCGCCGCGCGCCAGGATCCAGGCCATTGGCTTCGCGTCGGTGCGCTCTTCCATCACCAACGACACCGACCCGCGCCGGGCAATCGCGCGGGCTTCCACTTGGAGCTTGTTTTGCTCAGCGACCAAGCTCTGATAGGGGGCGTGCTGATGGAGGAGGAAGTAAGTTTTGAGGGCTTCATCGCGACCGTCGCTGCCAAGTGCGGCCTGGATTGCCGGCCACTCATTCAGCAAGCGGGCTTCGCTTTCCGTCACGATACGGTTGAAGATGCGGAGGTCTCGGATCTTGCCGCCGAGGAAGGCGCGGCCCAAGGTTAACGGCGTTTCGACGGCGATGTCGCCGGTGAAGTCGACGCTGACGTTGCCGCGGCCTTGGGTGGGGACGGCGCGGCCGTTCAAGTAGAAGCCGAGTCCGCGTTGATGGCGGGTACCGTCGTAAGTGACGGCGATGTGGTTCCAGGTGCCGGGCACAAGCTGTTCGAGGTGGCCGGCGCGGATTTCGATTTGGCGGCCACCGTCGCCGGTAAGGCGGAAGCCGGAGACGCGGGCACCGACGTCGATCACCCAGCCGCGGTTGCGTTCCTTAGGATTGCTGTGGGCGGCGATGGTGAAGGGCTGCTCGTTCTTGGGATAGAAGAAACTGACGCTAATGGAGAAGGGCTTGTCGGCTTCGAGCTTGGGAGCACCTTCGATAGGCAGGCCTTCGTTTTTGGTGAACTCGAGGGGCTCCTTGAGGTCAGCGGTATAGAGTTGGCTGCTCTTGTCGAGGGGGACGGCGGTGGTGGTTTTGGTGCGGGTGGCGAGCCATTGCGCGAAGGCCGGCTGGGCGGCGGTTTCGGTGGCGGCCATCTGGGTGCTGAGGCTCTTGAGGCGCGTGTTGAGGCTAGCCCAACTGTCGCGGTCTTCGAGCTTGGGAACGACGACGACGGGCGGCGAATCGGGGACGTTGTCGTCCATCACCTTCTGGGTGGTGTTGCGGAAGAAAGCGCCGAGGGAGTAGAAGTCTTTCTGCGTGATTGGGTCGAATTTATGGTCGTGGCAGGTAGCGCAGCCGACGGTCAAACCCAGATAGACGGCGCCGACGGTCTCCGCCCTGTCCTTGGCGTAGATCTCGGCGTATTCGTCCTCAATGATGCCGGCTTCGTTGGTGGAGACACCGCAGCGGACGAAGCCCGTGGCGATGCGCTGGTCAAGCGTAGGGTTGCTAAGCAGGTCGCCGGCGATTTGCTCGAGGCCGAATTGCTTGTAATTCAGATTGCGGTTAAAGGCCTGGATTACCCAGTCGCGATAGGGCCAGATCTCGCGGTAGTTATCGACGTGGATGCCGTGCGTATCGCCATAGCGGGCCGCGTCGAGCCAGTAGCGGGCACGGTGCTCGCCGTAGTGGGGCGAGGCGAGGTAGCGGTCGATCATGCGCTCGTAGGCATTGGGCGAAGGGTCACTGAGAAACGTGTCAAGGTCGGCGGGCGTGGGCGGCAGGCCCGTCAGGTCCAGCGCGACCCGGCGGAGGAGCGTGCGGCGATCGGCCATCGGGGCGGGGTTAAGGCCTTTGGCTTCCAGCTTAGCGAGGATGAAGCGGTCCAACGGCCGCTGCGCCCAAGCGGCGTTACGGACGGTGGGCAGGGCGGCTTTCACCGGAGCGCGATAGGCCCAGAACTCTTTCCATGGCGCGCCCTGTTCAATCCACTGCTTAATTTTGGCGATCTGCGGCGCGGTCAGGTTCTTGTGCGAACTCGCCGGCGGCATGCGGCGGGCAGCGTTAGCTTCGGAG
>Ga0105049_10000356_pt1 | contig 48967 bp, 38 predicted proteins | sample MAT06_FD_78087 | JGI IMG/M metagenome (GOLD analysis project Ga0105049, IMG submission 78087) | Freshwater microbial communities from Lake Fryxell liftoff mats and glacier meltwater in Antarctica - MAT-06 | ecosystem: Environmental > Aquatic > Freshwater > Ice > Liftoff microbial mat | place...
AAGCTCGCAACCTACGGGACCACGCCACGCCCGACGCATACGTTGCGAGACAAGCTCGCAACCTACGGGACCACGCCACGCCCATAGACAGGGAGGTCTGCCGCTACTTCGCGCGAATGGCGTGTAGCCTCGTTTGAGGGCGTAGCCCGAAAACGGGGCCGCCAGACACCGCGCTTTCGCCTGCGGCTCAAACGCGGCTACACTCCGGCGCCCAGCGCGCCCGGAGGTCGGGCTCCACCTCGATACAGTTCATCCGATTTTTGCCGTGACAGGTTTAGCTCGTTTTCTCGTTCCTTCTCTTTCCACGGGCTGGGATCAGGTTTGTACTCCGTCGTAGGTGGTGCGCTCGCCGCACCACGCACATTCTGCTGGCCAGCAGAACGAGACAAGCTCGCAACCTACGGGACCACGCCACGCCCATAGATAGGGACGCCTGCCGCTACTTCGCGCGAATGGATAGTACTGCCAGTCTATTGCTCGATCCTTAACAAACCGTCTTGAAACTCTTCCACTTTTCCAAGGGGATCGATCCAAGGGCCATAATCAGGAGGTTGAGGACAACCCAATTGATGAGGACGTAGAACGCGGCGTCCATGAAGCCGTAGCTGTGCAGGCCGACGCCGAGCATGTTCGTGCCGAACCAGCTCCAGCTGGTCACAATGTTGCCGAATACCGCCATCACCATCAGGCCGCGTTGCTTGATCATGCCACCAGCGCGGGAGTGGAGAATGATGGCGTTCCAGATGACGATGAGTAGCGCGCCGTTTTCCTTGGGATCCCAGCCCCAGAAGCGGCCCCAGGATTGATCGGCCCAGATGCCGCCGAGGACGGTGCCGACCAGACTGAACAACGTGGCGAAGCAGACGATGCCGTAGACCATGCGGGCAATACCATCGCCGTTGGTTTCATGCTTCATCTTTGTGATCGATACTGAGGCGTCGAGCACGGGTGAGGCGGCAGCAACCCGTGCGGCATCGCTCAATGTTGCCGACTTTGACAACCAGGTGGTGAATATCCCCAAGAAAATATAGATCAGGGCCAGAAATCCGGCGAGGAAGGTGGCGGAGTAGCCGAGCGTTATGACCACGACGTGGGTGGCCAACCAGATGTTGGTGTCGAGGACGGCGCTCATCATGATCATCGTATCGCCACTGAGAGAGAGATGATGGGCGATGAGGAGTGTGACGAAACCGATGAGGCCGGCGGCGGCGGAACCGACGCCGTTGCGGAAGGTTTTTTCCAGAACCAAGCATAACCCGACAGCACCCCAGCCGATGAAGAGGGCGGATGAATAAAGATTGGTGACCGGTGGCCGACCTTCGATCCACATGCGCGTGATGATGCCGGCCGTGGTGGCAATGAAGGCGATGATCAACAGCCAGTAGGCGCAGCGGCCGAGTGCGTCAGGCCACTTTAGCCAAGAAAAAATCGCGAGGAGAAATGCGCAAACGTAGAGCGACATGCTGCGGTAGAAAGGCTCGGCATAATTGAAGCGGAGTTCGACTCCGCTTTTCTTGAGTTCGGCGGGGAAGCGAGCAGTGAGCTGCTGGTTCATCTCGGTCACGATGCGATTGAACTCAGTGGCATTGCCGGTGCGCCAGGCGGAGCCGAGCTTCGCGTAGTTCATGATGGTGGCATTGATCTTGGTGGTGCCGAATGATTCCATCAGCGCGGTGCCGGCGGGACGCCAGTGTTCCGGATTGGTGTCGCCGATCTCGGGCGGAACGATGCGCAGGTTGCCCATCTGCTCCATGTAGGTAAAACGATCAGCCATTTCCTTCATGGCTTTCACGGCGGCTTCATCGTGGGCTTGATTTTCTTTCTTGGCGAGAATGGCGCGGATGCCAGTGGGCAGGGCCTGTTCGAATAATTCCAATTCCTTTGCGAAATCGGGCGAATCGGGTACCTGCATTGCGGTCTTGAGTTGCAGGTACAGCATCACGTGATCGCGGACATTCAGGAGATTGCGTTGAAAGGCGGAACGCAGTTGTGATTCCACCCCGTCGGCGAGCCGGGCCTGGCGGTCGAGTTCGGGGAGTTTGGGTCTGAGTTGGTCGTAGGAGAAGCGGGATTTGGCCGAAGGGAGGAAGCCGATGATGGCCATGAAACTTTTGGCCGGATTATTATAGGTGATGCGGGTGTCTTCTTCGGTGATGCCGACGAGGGAGAGCACCTCGGGCGAATCGATTTTGATCGTCGGGTAGGTGTCGGCTTTGGCCGGGTTGAACAGCACATCGGCGAGCCATTTGATCGGAGTTGAGACGAGAGGTTCGGGAATTTCCGGAGTGCTGACGCGCTGGCGGTTCTGGGTGACGAGGAGCGACGTACGAGCAACCGTATCGAGTGGTTTGATGCGGCCATTGACCAGGACGGGCAGCCGGCCGAAACCAGTGAGATCAAATTCGGTGTGGTTTTTCGGTGTCAGCAAAGCCGAGCCAAGATAGATCAAACCGAAAATGAGAGCGAAAACAGGAAGGAGCTTTTTCATGGATTTAACGCGGAGGACGAAAAGAAATTGCTGATGAAGTTGAGTGGGTCGATGGAGCAAAGGTGAGCAGGACCAAAAGGATTATGAATTTAACGCGGAGGGCGCGGAGGACGCGGAGAGAAGGCAAATGCTCGGGTGGCTGGATGGTGGATGCTAAAGCCAATCGTGGTTAATGGTTATCTGGTCTATTTCGCTAAGGGTTGGCCTAGTTCAGTTCTCCGCGCTCTCCGCGTCCTCCGCGTTTAAAAATCAGGGTGTTGCTACGGCGGCAGCCGCCGTACGTTTGTTGATGAAACCGAAAAGGGTGAGGCCGAATTGGATCAGCAAACCGGTGCCGATCATGATGCAGGCGATGTAGGGGAGCAGCCAGCCGGGGTTGCGGACGACTTGGAAGGCGGACATCTGGGTGGCGGCGTTCATCTGGTATTGATAAAAGGTCTGGCCGCCGAAACGCAGCGGGTTGTTCATGAAGATCGTGGTCTCGCGGTCTTCCTTGCCATCGTCGCTTTTCACACGGACGCGGCTGGCGAAATTTTTGGGAATCTCGGTGCCGGGATAAACATCGTGCGTGACCTTGAGCAGCGTGATGGCAAAGGGCTGGTAGTAGCGCTTGATGCGGAGGGCGATTTCCCACGTGTGGTTTTGCACGCTGAAGGTTTGGGGGGCGCCGAGCAGGGGCGAGACGAGCCATGTGCCGAGGGGGCCATCGGAACCGGTGAGCTCGATGATCGCACCGGGGCGGTTGATCTCGTTGGGTTTGTAGGTCAGGGCCAACGGGATCATCGCCACGCGGCTGCCCATGCCGGAGAGGGGCGTTGCCGGGGCCGGGGCCGTGGCGTCGCGCATCTGCAGATTGGCGTTGGGATGGTAATCTTTGACGCGGACGAGAAAGGGAAGCTTGGGGTGCTGGATCGAAGTTTTGGCGGTGAGGGCGGCTTCCGGGATGGCGACCACTTCGTCGTAGGCGGGATTGGATTTATCAATGAGGACGAGCTCGTGGTCGCGGAAACTCTCCGAGTATTTCATCGTCTCGCCTTCGAGGAGTTGCATGACGCTGTCTTTCTGCGTGATTCCCGAGATGAGTTCGCCGAAGAGGAGCAAGATGACGCCGGAGTGGGCGAGTTGGATGCCGAGTTTTCGCCAGGAGAGTTTGAAGCGATAAATGTGGGCGCAGAGGAGGTTGATCAGCAGTAAGCCGCCGATGAGGTAGCCGCCGGGAAAAATCGGAATGGAAAAATCCCCGGTGTTTTGGAAGACGATGAAGCTATGAAACCATTTCTGCTGGATTGCCGCGATACCGAGATGGACCTGATCCAAGGTCGCGATGAAAACCAGAATCAACGACAGCAGCAGCAGCACTACGGTGAGCTGAAGGGAGACGAAGAAATTGCGCAGAGAACGAATCGTGGGATGCATGTTACTTGTTCTCCTTAACCGTGCGGAGAAATTCGAGGTAGGCGGTTTTTTGGCTGGCGACGAGGGCGTCGGGGCCAGTCAGCTTGAAGAACCAGCTATTGCCGCCAAAGGGCACGACCGCGCCGAGGAGACGGTTGCCGTTGTTGGCGTAATCGACGACGGTGAACTGCAGGGCGTTGGCCGAGATGTTTTCTACGGCGGCGAGAACTTCCTGGGCGGAGGCGGGGGCGAGCCCGAGCTGTCCGCGCCAGCGATTGAGATTGGCTTCCAAGCCGCCGGTGGCGCCGGGGAAAGCGGTGATGGCGAGATCGGCTTCGCCGCTATCGCTCTTGATGCTGAAGCTGCCTTTGCGCATCGAACCGAGGGCTTTGGGCGTCCAGTGGGCGGGGGCGGTCCAACTGAGGGCACTGCCGCTCGCGGTCGGCACGGCGGTGTTGGCCATGTCGGATCCGGGTGCAGTTGGTGCGGGCGTGCTGCCGCCGATGGGCGGATGGTCAGCGGGCAAATTGCCCGTGGCGGTGGCCGACTGTGCGGTCGGTTGCATGGCTGGTGGGGCGTCTTTGGGGGCGCGATAGGCGGTGATTTCCCGATCTTTGCAACCGGCAAAAATCATGGTGAATAGAACCAGCGTGGACGTGGCAAGACGGCGTGTCGTCATAGGTAAAAGCAGAAGACAATATATGCACAGCGCAACTCCAAGCGCTATTTGTGACAGCAGAAGCTCAGTTTATGGCAAGATACGCCCGGTCGCTTTTGCGTATCAAATATCGTAGGTCAAAGCCGGGCGCATGGCGCAGGATTTGCCGGTGGATTCGACGGTGAGGACGCAAATATCGTCGTCAAAATCACTGCGACCGGTGAAGGCGATGACTTCCTTAACGAGAAGAAGGATGAGTTCCTCGCCGGGTAGGCCAATATTTTGACCGATGAGTGAGCGGAGACGTTTCTCCCCGTACATGGTATCGGCGGCGTTATTGGCTTCGAACAGTCCGTCGGTGTAAGCGAGCAGGGTATCGCCGGGTTGGAAGGCGATGGTGTGGGTCGAATAAGGAAAACTCTCGATCAGACCTGCCGCTGGCTCGGGGTTGTTAAGATTCAGGGCAACGATGTTCTGGCTCATTTCCCGTAAAATAATCGGTGAGGGGTGGCCCGCGTTGGCGTAGGCGAGGGTGCCGGTGGAGGTGTCGATGATGGCGTAGAAGGCCGTGGCAAAAATCGGTTGTCCGGTTTGCTGAATGATGGGGATCAGGCACTGATTAATCTCGGCGAGCACTTGGGCGGGGCTGTCAGTGCGTGGGCCGAATTCTTCGACCGCGCCGCGGATGAGGGCGGTGAGCAGGCCGGCCCGAACGCCATGACCCATCACATCACAGATCAACACCCCGCATTGCGTATCGGAAAGGGTGATGATGTCGAAAAAATCACCTCCGAGGGTGGCCGCAGGCATGTAACAGTGGGAGAAATGCAGCTCGCTCGCCGTGCTGGGCACGCCACTGGGGAATACCGGATAATCCTTGGGAAAAAAGGTCTCTTGGATCTGCCGAGCCATCCTGAGGTCGGTCTCCATCTCGGTGGTGCGGTGTTGGAGTTCATGCTCAGTGCGTTTCAACTCCGTGATATCATGGCTGATGCCGACGAGCCCGATGATTTTATTTCGAATATCGCGGAGCGGCACCTTGGAGGTGAGTGACCAATTGGTCTGCCCTTCGAGGCCGAAGTCGGATTTTTCCTGGCTGATGATGGGGATGCCGCTTTGCAGGACCTGCTGGTCATCAGCCATGGCTTGTACGCCTCGTTCGTCGGGGAAGAAATCCTTGGTGGTGCGGCCACGGGCGTCTTCCTGCTGGTCGATGCCGAGCAGGCGGAGGTGGGCGAGATTGTTGATCAGGAAACAGGAGGAAGGGTCTTTGACGAATATGCGGCTGGGCACGTGATCGATGATGGTGCGGAGAAGATTCCTCTCTTCGGTGAGTTTTTCCTCCACCAGTTTGGTGGCGGTGATATCGCGGGAGATCCCGAAGGTGCCGATGATTTTCCCGTTGCGGTCACGCCACGGGAGCTTGGTGGCCGAGAGCCAGGACTGAGTCCCATCCATCATGGTGATATGTTCTTCCTTGGCGATTATCGGCCGACCGGTGCGGATGATCTCTTGTTCATCGGCAAAGGCGCGTTCGGCATGTTCGCGGGGAAAAAAGTCAAAGTCGGTTTTTCCGATGCAGTCCTCCGGGGTGGCCGCCCCGAGAAGTTTGGCTTGGGCCTCACTGTTACGCACGAAGCGACTTTTGAGGTCTTTAAAATAAATACGATCAGGAATTGTCTCCATCAATACGCGGATAATCGACGCATCGAGCGTTTCGCTGGAGTCGGCGAGCCGGGGGGATCCGGAGTGGGTCGTGCTCATGGATGGGGCAAAACTTGGTCGATCACGGCGTGGAGGCAATCTTGCATCTTGGAGAGGTCTAAGTTTTTCAGTTTCCGGTAAAACATCGTGCCGGTTTACCAAAGCTTGGGCGAATTTGGCCAGTCCGGGATGGCCCATAAGTTGGGCAGGAGGTTGGCGGGCTGAAATTGATTTCGATAACTCTGAGCACACCCTCCGTTCGCCAGCCCCCCTTGAACACAAATTCAGCATCGCCGACCAGACCCTGCGGCTGAAATTTATTTCAAATACACTCCCGTTGGTCGCCATGCGAGGTAGGTCTTGCCTTTCATAGGTTTAGAGGCTCTATTTTTACTAACCCCCGTCGAATTGCCTAAAGAATTTTTAGTTTATTCCGATGAAATAACTGCCAGCCAAAGGCTGAGCTCGTACATTATTTAAACCGCCATGACTTTGTCACTTCGTATGTCGCTCACGCTTATCATTGCGAGATTAGGCCTTGCCTCGTCTTTACTCTGCGTAATCGCGCTGGCACAGCCAGCACCCGATGCAGGCCCAACTTACGCCGAAGTGCCGGATGACGTTTCGGTGCGCTTTATGTTTAAGAGTTCCGGCAACACCAACATGGTGGGATCTCCAGCTATCCCGGTGATCGTTTCAGTGGTGCTGGGCAATAAATCTGACGATGCGTTAGTGGTTTTTGTGACCCGCTACCTGCAGCAGTTGGATGACAAACCTTTGGATTTTCCTTTAGGATGTGCGATCCGGATTACGGATGCCAAAGGGACGATGCTCCTGCAAAAAAAAGATCATCCCGATGGCTATTGGAGCTCTCTCACCTCCACGGAAAAAGATGAAAATGTTTTCAGAAAGGACTCGCGAAATAAATTCGAGGTGCCCGGAAAAGAACGCCGGGCCTTTAATATTCCTGTCGCCGTCTTGCTGGCGGGCGGGGGAACTGACGCGACGTGGCCCATCGTCGAGGGGAAATTTATTCCCGGGGTCTACCGTTTCAAAGTGCGCTGGGGCGGAAAGGAATCTCCGGAATTCTCGCTGACGATTGTTCCACCTTGATCCGATTGGTTTGAGCTCGTCTCAGGCGAGCAAGGCATAGCGAGCCGGATTGCAAGATGGCTTCCATGCCCGGGAATTACGCCGGGGAATATCCTGATTCAGCTATCCGCTCGCTCGTTAGTTATTAAAACGGAAGAGCGCGACGTCGCCGTCTTTGAAGACGTATTCCTTGCCTTCGAGCCGATATTTTCCGGCTTCGCGGGCAGCGGCCACACTGCCGAGGCGAGTGAGGTCTTCGTAGGAAACGATCTCGGCTTTGATGAAGCCGCTTTCGAAATCAGTGTGGATGACACCGGCGCATTGCGGAGCTTTCCAGCCTTTCTTGATCGTCCAGCAACGGACTTCTTTTTCACCGGCGGTGAAATACGTCATCAGGCCGAGCAAATTGTACGTGCCCTTGATGAGAGCGGAAACGCCAGAGTCGTCGACGCCGAGATCTTTCAGGAACGCTTTCGCTTCGTCGGCTGGCAGGTCGATGAGCTCGCTCTCGATCTTCGCGCTGATCGGTACGTAGGCGGCGTCGTGGTGGGTGCGGACGAATTCGGCGACTTGTTTGACGAAGGGATTTTCCTCGGCAGTGGCGAGGTCGGACTCGGCGACATTGCAAGCGAAGAGCACGGGCTTGGCCGTGAGCAGTTGAAAAAGTTTCATCAACGCGACTTCCTCCGGAGTGGCGGGCAGCGTGTTCGCAGTCTTGCCGGAGTTGAGGTGCGGCGTGAGTTTTTCGAGAAGCGCGAGCTCGATGATCGCTTCTTTGTCGCCAGACTTCGCGTTCTTCTGGGTCTTCGTGATGCGCTTGGCGACGGCTTCGAGATCGGAGAGCACGAGTTCGGTGGTGATGACCTCGATGTCGCGCACCGGATCGACTTTACCCATGGTGTGAATGATGTCGCCGTCTTCAAAACAACGGACGACCTGCACGATGGCGTCGACCTCGCGAATGGTCGCGAGAAATTGGTTGCCCAGACCTTCGCCCTTGCTGGCGCCGGCGACGAGACCCGCGATGTCGACGAATTCGATGGCGGCCGGCACGACGACGTTGGTCTTCGCGATGGCCTTGAGCACGTAGGCGCGTTCGTCCGGCACGATCACGACGCCCACATTCGGATCGATGGTGCAGAAAGGATAATTGGCCGCCTCCGCCTTACGGGAACGGGTGAGGGCGTTGAAGAGAGTTGATTTGCCCACGTTGGGCAGTCCGACGATGCCAGCTTTAAGCATAAGAACGCGAAACGTCTCGCGTGGTGCGGGAGTGGTCAACGGCAAATACGACGGTGCGGAAGTGTTTTCGGGCAAATTTCAAGTTGCGGGCACGACGATGGAAGTGGAAGGGTGGGAGGTGATGAGTTTACCCCGCTTGGTATATCGGATTCTGATGAGCGGCCTTGCGCTGGGCTGGGTGGCCGCGTTGTCGGCGGCGTTACCCGAGCGGAAGACGTTCCAGTTCGGGGAGTTCATGATCGAGGCTTCGGCCGGAGATGAGGCATACGTCGAGGCGTTGGCGAAACAGTTGGCGGATTTTCAACTGCCGACCGCCGTGTCTACTCCGACTCCGCGATCAGCCTTGGGGGACCTGGAAAAACGGAAGGATTATTTCTTAGCGAAAGTCTCCACTCAGATCGGCTTGGCCGAGCCGACTGAGCGAATGAAATCAGTGTTTGAAGGAACGCAGAAAGGATTTGGCTTGATAGGTCATCTCATCCCACCCGGGTTGCCGCAGCATTTTGCCCTCTGGCGTAAACCTGAACTGCTGACGCGGATTGAGGCAGGAGAGAGCATTCCCGGCTTCAGCAAAGACGCGGCTGGGCAGCTGCGGTTTAACTTCAATATGAGTTTTGAGAACAAACCCGAACTCACGAACGAGCAAAATCAGTCGGGCTTGGCCGATGAATGGCGGAAAATTGTGCTATCGGTGAAAATCGCAGCGACGCCGGATCGGACGCCCGAACAAGACGCCGCGGCCGGTCTCGATCATTTTCTGGAATTTCGACAGGGTTGGCTCAAAGCCAGTTCAATTCAGATGCAGCGAGCCATTGCTTTCTTGACGCTGCGCGAGGCGACGGAGGCGGGCATCGTCTGGCACTATCTCGCCAGCAAGGACCGGCGCTGGTTCTGCGATGGCATCGCGAACTACGTTGCTTGGAAAGTAATCGAGGCCGAACTCGGCCCGGAAGAAGCGCGCGGGTATTATGATCTGTCGGCCGAATTAAAAAAGTACGCGAACGAGGCATCGAAGATCGATCTCGCGGCTTGGCCGGCGGCGGAAAATCTGAAACAGGCGAACTACGCCGAAAATATCAACACCGCGAATTACGCCTTCGCGACGAAGGTGATTGCCGACGTGTGTGCGAAGCACGGCGACTCGATTTTGCCGAAGCTCTTCGCCGAGATCGGGAAAACACCGTACGAGAAGGCGACGCTGGAAACGGTTTATCGTGCTTTTAAAAAACTGACACGGGAGGATATGCGTTCTTATCTGCCCAAGCCGGCGGCGAAGCGGTAAATCGTGATGGTTTGACGTAGCCTCAGGTATTCGGCCTGTGGGATTTCGTAGGTTGCGAGCTTGCCTCGTTCTGCTGGCCAGCAAAATGGTGCAGCAAGCGCACAACCTACCCGGCAGGCAAGGACGCCTGCCGCTACACCCTCGCATCACGTCCTGTTTTCGCTCGGCCAAGGTAGGGGCTTGACAAGGACAAATTACTTCCGTCAATTCTCACGCTTTTCCTAACGAAAACCACTTCCGCAAAGTAACCAGACACCACCAATGGCACTCAAAATCCGTCTTTCCCGTTTCGGCACCAAGAACGAGCCGCACTTCCGCGTCATCGTCACTGAAGAGCGTTCCCGCCGCGATGGCGCTGGCGTCGAACAGATTGGCGCTTACAACCCACGCGCCAAGGGCAACCCACTGAGCATCAAGCTTGATCGCTATGATTATTGGATGTCCAAGGGTGCCAAGCCCACTGAGACCTTGCACGCCATGGTCAAGCGCAGCAAGCGCGCCGCTGCTGCCGCCACGGTCAAAGCTTAAGTATCATTCACCGAGGACGCACCAGCGTCCCATGTATTTTCGGCCTCGGATTATTCCGGGGCCTTTCCATTTTGTAGGAGCTTGCTTGCAAGCGATCACTATTGTCGCCTGTAAACAGGCTCCGGCAGTTCTCTCCCCATGCGTATCGACGTCCTTACTCTTTTCCCGGCGATGCTCGACGGCTTTCTCTCCGAAAGCATGCTCGGCCGGGCGCGTGAGGCCAAGTTGCTCGAAATCAACATTCGCAACACCCGCGATTGGTCCGTCGATAAACATAAGACGACCGATGATCGTCCCTTTGGTGGCGGTGCGGGCATGGTGATGAAATGCGAGCCGATCTTCACCGCCATCGAGGAATTGCAAAGTCCCGGCTGCCGTCGCATCTACCTGACGCCCGATGGCGTTCCCTTCACCAGTGCTAAAGCTGAGGCGCTTTCCAAGCAGCAGCACCTGATTTTTCTCAGCGGTCACTACGAGGGAATCGATCAGCGCATCCGCGATACGGTGATCGACGAAGAGATCAGCATTGGGGATTACGTGCTCACCAATGGTACTTTGGCTGCCGCCGTGGTCATCGACGCGCTCGCTCGTTTTATTCCTGGGGTACTCGGTGAAGAAAAGTCATTGACCAGCGAAAGTTTCACCCGCAACTTGCTCGACTTTCCCAATTACACGCGTCCCGCCGTTTACCGCGGCATGTCCGTGCCGGAAGTGCTCCTCCAGGGCAACCACGGCGAAATCGAGAAGTGGCGGCACGCGCAGCAATTGGAAAGAACCACCAAATTCCGTCCCGATTTAATTAAAAAACAGCCATGAATCCGATCATCAAAGAAATCACCGCTCATCAGGTGAAAACCAACGTCACCTCTTTCAAAGTGGGCGACGGTGTCAAGGTCCACACCAAGGTTCGCGAAGGCGACAAAGAGCGCGTCCAGGTTTTCGCCGGCGTCGTCATTGCCCGCAAGGGTTCCGGCATCCACGAGACTTTTACGGTGCGCCGTATCAGCTACGGTGAGGGCGTCGAGCGCGTCTTCCCGGTCAACTCCCCGAACATCGAGAAGGTCGAGGTCGAGAAAAATTCCGAGGTCGGCCGAGCCCGGCTCTACTATCTTCGCGACCGCACCGGCAAGGCCGCCATGGCCGTCAAGGTGAAGCGTTACGAAGCCGCCAAGGCCTGATCTCGGTCAACTGATCCTTTCCAAGCGAGCCCACAGCGGCTCGCTTTTTTATTGGGCAGTGAAAAGCATTCATGGATCGCCCGACCAAGTGACAGAAATTGAGCTTTGCAGAAAGCGCCGTCCTCCCGATAAGCATTACCTTTAAACCCAATATTTCATGAAGCTACCGACTGAAATCCTTACCGCCGCCAGTGCTCAAGCTCGCGGCCTCGCCATCGACGCCGTGCATAAATGCTCCTCCGGTCATCTCGGACTGCCGCTCGGCACCGCCGAAATCGGCGCCGTCCTCTACGGCCACGCGATGAATCATAATCCCGACGAGCCGCGCTGGCTCAACCGCGACCGTTTCGTCCTCTCGGCCGGTCACGGCTCGATGTTCCTCTACACGTGGCTCCACCTGAGCGGCTACGATCTGTCGCTGGAAGAAGTGAAGAATTTTCGCGTGCTCCACAGCAAGACTCCCGGCCATCCGGAATTCCATGAGACGCCCGGTGTCGAGTGTACCACCGGCCCGCTCGGTCAGGGTGTCGGCAACTCCGTCGGTCTCGCCATGTCCGGCCAGATGGCGGCCGCGCGTTTCAATACCTCGGCGCACACGATCTTCGATCACCACGTCATCTGCTTGGCCGGCGACGGTTGCATGCAGGAAGGCGTTGCCATGGAAGCCGTGGAATTCGCCGGCCACCAAGGTCTCGATAATCTTATTCTGCTTTACGACTCCAACGACGTTACCCTCGACGCGATGGCCGACAAAACCCAGAGCGAGAACACCGCGCTGCGTTTCAAGGCGATGAACTGGGACGTGCAAACGCTCACCGAGGGCCACGACCTCGCGGCGATCGCGAAGGCGATCAACAAAGCCAAGAAAGCCAAGACCGGCAAACCGCAGCTCATCATTGCCAAGACCATTATCGGCAAAGGCATTCCCGAAGTCGCCGGCACGGCGAAGGGCCACGGCGAGGGTGGGGCGAAGTTCGCCGATGCTGCCCGCAAAGGCCTCGGTCTTCCCGAAGAACACTTCTACGTGAGCGAGCCAGTGCGCGAGTATTTCGCCGCTCACAAAAAACGCCTCAAACGCGGTTACTCCAAGTGGAAGAAAACTTACGCCGAGTGGCGCACGGCCAACGCCGACAAAGCCGCTTTGCTCGATTCGTCCAACAATAAGCCAAGCGCCGCCGCGTTGCTGGAAAAAATCCCGGCCTTCCCGGCCGACGCTAAACTCGCCACGCGCGCCGCAGGCAAAGATGTCCTGCAACCACTCGCCGCCGCTCTGCCACTGCTGATTTCGGGCAGCGCCGATTTGCACGGTTCCACGCTCAACTACATCGCCGCCGACAAGGATTTCGACAAAGCCAACCGCACCGGCCGCAACCTGCGTTACGGCATTCGCGAACACGCAATGGCCGCCATCAACAACGGCGTCGCTTACGACGGCATCTTTCGCCCCTCGTGCGCCACGTTCTTGGTGTTCGCCGATTACTCGCGTCCCTCGATGCGCATCGCCGCGCTGTCCAAACTACCCGTCATCTATATCTACACGCACGATTCGATCGGCGTGGGCGAGGATGGCCCGACGCACCAACCAGTCGAAACCGTTTCCGGTCTGCGCGTGATTCCGAATCTCGACGTCATCCGTCCCGCTGATCCCGAGGAAACCGCCGGCGCTTTCGCCGCCGCGCTCGAGCGCACCGACGGCCCGACCTTGCTCGCGCTCAGTCGCCAGGCGGTGCCGATGCTGAATGATATTCCTACCGCCACGCGCCGCAACGGCGTGTTGCAAGGCGGCTACATCGCCGTGCAGGAAACCGCTCCGCTCACCCACATCCTCCTTTCCGCCGGCAGCGAACTCCAGTGGGCCGTCGCCGCGGCGAAGGCCTTGGGTGGTGGCGCGCGCGTCGTTTCGATTCCGTCCTTCCTGCGCTTCGATGCGCAGTCCAAGGAATATCGCGAGTCCATCCTCCCGTCCTCGTGCCGTAAGCGCGTGGCGATCGAGGCGGGCGTCTCGGCCCTCTGGCACAAGTATGTTGGGCTCGACGGCAAGATCATCGGCATCGACCGCTTCGGTCTGAGTGCTCCGGGCAATATCGCGATGAAGGAACTCGGGATCACCACCGAGGCCGTCGTCGCCGCCGCCCAGTCGTTGTAATCTGGCGCAAATAATCTGCTTTTTCCCAGCCGGCCATTCGGCCGGCTGTTTTTGTTTCCAGAGAAGAAGAACGGTACTGGAAAAAATAAACTGCGGCTTGCAAAAGTCATTAGGATGCTAATCGTCAGCCTCCTCATAATTTTTCGCCCCATCATCCATGCCTCATCTCATCCTGAAAAATCTTCCCCGTTACGAATGCCTGTTGGAGGCGGCGAATACTTTTCCCGAGTTGGATCCGTCCTCCTGTGAAGCCTTCCTCCATCTCCTGCGTACCGGCGACGAGGCGTTTCTGTATACGGAGCGAAATTTGACCGAACATGGCATCTCCCACGGCCGCTTTGGCGTCTTGATGCTTTTGTGGGGTGAAAGCCATAATCCTGAGGCCCACCGTCACGGCATGACGCCCGCCGAACTCGCGGATCAATCCAACGTCACCCGCGCGACGATGACGGGTTTGATCGACACCTTGGTCCGTGACGCCTTCGTGAAACGCACCGCCGACAAGGATGACCGTCGCATGATGCGCGTGGCGCTCACGCCCAAGGCCGAAAAATTTCTCGAACGGCTGCTTCCGGGACATTTTCAGCGGATGGCCGCCTTGATGAATCCGCTTAGTCAATCCGAGCAAAAAACCTTGGTGAAGCTCCTGAATAAAATCCTGCAGCACGCCTCCACGCTGAATGCCGGACCGGCCAGTAAAAGTGCCGCCGCCCGCTAGTCCATTCTCCTATTATAAATTCAACCTCCACGTTTATGTTTAAGAAGTTCCTCCTCGCTCTTATTGGACTTGTTCTGGTGATCGGCACGATCGTCGTCATCAAGAAGAAACAGTTCGTTGCGCCGCCGCCGTTTAGTCTGCCGCCCGAGAGTGTGACCACGGCTAAAGCGGCAGCCCAAGAGTGGGATCGCACCATTAATGCCGTGGGGACACTTCGCGCTGATCAAGGCGTCACAGTCGCCAGCGAAGGGCAGGGCACGATCAAACGCATCGCGTTTGAATCCGGGGCCATGGTGAATGCGGGCGATATCCTCGTCGAGCTCGATACGGATGTGGAGCGCGCCCAGCTCACGGCCATCGAGGCTCGAGCTGAATTAGCCCGCATAAATGTGACCCGGGCGCGCGATCTGTGGGATCGCAAGGCCATGGCCAAATCCGAATTCGACAACGCCGACGCGGCTTTCAAGCAGGCGACAGCGGATGTGAATTCCCTTAAAGCGGTCTTGGAAAAGAAGCTGATGCGCGCGCCTTTCACCGGTCGGGTGGGTATTCGTCTCGTGAGCCTTGGCCAGTTTCTCGATCGCGGGAATCTCATCGTTACCTTGCAGGCACTCGATCCGATCCATGTTGATTTTTCCCTGCCCCAACAGCGGGTCGCCGATCTGAAGACCGGGTACACGGCGCGGGTCACGCTCGATGCCCGACCCGGGGTTGTTTTTGAAGGCCCCATCACCGCAATCAGTCCCGAAATCGATCCCACCACCCGCACCATGCGTGTCGAGGCTACGCTGGCCAACGCGGCCGAACAACTCAGCCCCGGGATGTTCGTGAGCGTGCAGGTGGTGGCACCGGAAAAGACCAGCGTGATCGCCATTCCTTCGACCGCCATATATTATCAGCCGTACGGCGACACCATTTTTGTCGCCAAGGAAGTGAAGGATGCCGTGTCCGGCCAGATGGTGAAACATGCCGAGCAGCGCTTCGTGAAAGTAGGCGAAACCCGCGGTGACTTTGTCAATGTGCTCTCCGGCATTCAGGCCGGCGAGGAAGTAGTTACCTCCGGCGTGTTCAAGTTGAGCAATGGCACGATACTGGTGGTGGACAATTCCCTCGCGCCCAAAGCCGAACTGAATCCCAAGCCCACGAACACCTGAGCGCCGCCGCCCCATTCAACTCTGACGCGCCCATGAAGTTCACCGATATTTTTATCCGCCGCCCCGTGCTGGCGATCGTGGTCAACCTGATCATCATCATTGCCGGCTTGCAGGCGTACCGCTCGCTCAACGTCCGCCAGTATCCCAAGAGCGAGGTGGCTTCCGTGACAGTCGCCACTCCTTATATCGGGGCCAATGCCGATCTGGTGCGGGGATTTGTCACCAGTCCGTTGGAACGCGCCATCGCGGCGGCCGATGGCATCGACTACATTGAGTCGCAGAGTTCGCAGGGACTTTCCCTGATCACGGCGCGGCTCAAATTAAATTACGAAGGCACCAAAGCGCTCGCGGAAATCAACTCCCGGGTGAACCAAGTGCGCAACGATCTTCCCCCGGAAGCGGAGTTGCCGGCAGTCAGTCTCGTGCCCGCCGATTCCCAATTCGCTTCGATGTACCTCAGCTTCAGTGCGGACTCGCTGCAGTCGAATCAGGTGACCGATTATCTGGTGCGCGTGGTGCAACCGGCGCTCACCGCCATCGAGGGAGTGCAACGGGCCGATATTCTTGGCGGTCGGACCTATGCGATGCGCGTCTGGCTTAAACCCGAGCGGCTGGCTGCGCTCAGTATCAGTCCGGCCCAGGTGCGGCAGGCTCTCAGCAATAATAATGTCCGCTCGGCCATTGGTCAGACCAAGGGCGCCTACATTCAAGTCAATCTTACCGCCAACACCAGTTTGGAAAATGTCGAGGATTTCAAGCAGCTCGTCATTCGGCAGGACAAGAACGTAATTATCCGGTTGCAGGATGTGGCCGATGTCGTGCTCGGAGCCGAAAATTATGATGCCGAGGTGCATTTTTCGGGGAAGGATGCCGTGTTCATGGGCATTTGGGTTCTGCCCAATGCGAACTCACTCGAGGTCGCCCAACGGGTCCGGGTCGAGATGGAGGCATTGCAGAAACGTTTCCCGACCGGCTTTTCCGGTGGCATTGCCTACGATGGCACCAAGTACATCAAGAACGCCATCAGCGAGGTGAAGAAAACTCTCTTCGAGACGCTGCTCATTGTCGTTCTTGTGATCTATCTTTTCTTGGGATCACTGCGTTCGGCTTTGGTTCCGATTGTGGCGATCCCTGTTTCCCTGATCGGCGCGGTGTTCCTCATGCAGGTCTTCGGTTTCACGATCAATCTCCTCACCTTGCTCGCCGTCGTGCTCTCCGTCGGTCTTGTGGTCGATGATGCCATTGTCGTGGTCGAAAATGTCGAGAGACACCTGCGCGAAGGACGAACGCGGATCGATGCCGCCATCGTCGGTGCCCGCGAGCTCGTGAGTCCGATCATCTCGATGACGATTACTTTGGCCGCCGTCTACGCGCCCATTGCCTTTCAAGGCGGTCTCACCGGCTCGCTCTTCCGGGAGTTTGCCATCACGCTGGCCGGGGCGGTTCTGATTTCCGGTGTCGTGGCGCTCACCCTGTCGCCGATGATGGCCGCCTATTTTCTGCACAGCGCGGCCGAAGAAGAGAAAGGTTTCGCCGGTTTCGTAAACCACACCTTCGACAAGCTGAAGAAAACCTACAGCCGGGTGCTGGCCAGCACGCTCACCGCTCGGCCCGTGGTCTATACTGTATGGGTGGTCCTATTCCTGTGTATTTTCCCTCTCTACATTCTTTCGTCGATGTCCACCGAGCTGGCTCCGGTGGAGGATCAAGGGGTGGTTCTTGGGATTGTTAACACCGCCTCAAACTCGACCATGGAACAGACCGCTAAGTTTGCGGGCAGAGTGAACGATGAGTTTTTCAGTATACCGGAGGTCGAATTTTCCTTTCAAGTTACTTTCCCTAACGGTGGTTTTAGCGGTGCCGTCATGAAGCCATGGGATGAACGTAAACGTAATATCTTTCAGATCCGGCAGGATTTGGCTCCCAGACTTCATCTGGTACCCGGCGTGCAGGTTTTCCCTATCCTGCCCCAAGCTTTGCCGGGTGGCGGCACTTTCCCGGTTGAATTCGTCATCGCCTCCACCGCCGATTCGCGGCAAGTGTACGAAATCGCCGAGAAGGTGATGAAAGCCGGGTTGAAGAGCGGCAAATTTGCTTTCCTCACGTTGGATGTGAAATTCGACCAGCCTCAGTCGGAAATCGTGATCGACCGGGATAAAGTCGCGGCCCTTGGGCTTAACCTCCAGCAAGTAGGTGGTGATCTTGGTTCCATGCTCGGCGGCGCCTACGTCAATCGCTTCAGCATCGACGGACGCAGCTATAAGGTCATCCCCCAGATTCAGCGCACGGGTCGCCTCAATGCCGATCAACTCAAGGACATCTATATCACCGGTCCCGGAGGAAAACTCATTCCCTTGTCTTCGGTGGCCACGTTGAAAAACAGCGTGGAACCGCGCGCCCTCAATCGTTTTAATCAGCTCAATGCGGTCAAAATTTCCGGGGTGGTCATGGCTCCGCTCGACATGGCTTTGGGCATACTGGAAACCGAGGCGCGTAAAATCATGCCGCAGGGTTACACCATCGATTACGGTGGTGAGTCGCGGCAGTTACGACGTGAAGGTAGTAAATTTCTGCCGGCGCTCGTGCTGGCGCTCCTGTTGATCTTCCTCGTGCTCGCCGCTCAGTTTAACAGCTTCCGCGACCCGCTCATCATTCTCCTCGGTTCCGCGCCGTTGGCCATGTTTGGCGCACTCATCTTTACCGCCCTGCGTGCGCCGGGAGATCCGTTCACCCCGCACTGGAGCTGGGGCTGGACGACCTCGTGGAATATCTACTCCCAAGTCGGGCTGATCACCCTCATCGGGCTCGTGGCCAAGAACGGCATTCTTATCGTCGAGTTTGCCAACGCCCTGCAGGAACAAGGAAGAACCAAACTCAATGCCGTGAGTGAGGCGGCGGCGACCCGGTTGCGGCCCATTCTGATGACGACGGCGGCGACAGTCTTCGGCCATTTGATGCTGGTGTTTGTGACCGGTGCCGGTGCCTCGGCCCGTAATTCTATCGGTCTTGTGCTCGTTTGCGGTATGACTATTGGTACCTTCTTCACGCTCTTTATTATTCCGTCGCTCTACGTATTGCTCGCGAAGAACCATACTCATGAACATCTGCACGCTCCGGCACCTGCCGCAGCGGATCAAGCCGTACTCGCCAAATAACCTTTGTTTTATTTCACATGAAAATCTCTCTGCGTCTGCCCAACCTAATCCTCTTTGTGGGCGCGAGCTTGCTCGCGACTCTGCCGGCCCGCGCCCAACTGAACGACGGCAAGCCCGATCCGACCTTCGCGATCCCGGAGAAACTCGATCTCGAATACGCCTTGGCCTTCGCGCTCGATAATAATTTTTCCATCCGCCAGGCGAAGGAACGCATCCGCCAGCAGGAGGGCGTCGTGCTCGAAGTCCGGTCGAAACAGATTCCCCATGTAGGAGCAACGGCCGGTTATCAGCGCAATGCCGACGAGATATCGATCAATGGCCGCGATCATGCGTGGTCCTTCGATATCACGGCCCGCCAAGTTTTGTTCTCGGGTGGCGGGGTGAGCGCCGGCGTCAAGAGTCAGCAACTCGTGCTCGACGCCGCCACGCTGGCGCTCCAAGCCGTCATCAATGATGCCCTCCTCGATGTGCGGGTCCGCTTCTATACCGTGCTCGTCAGCCGCGAGAAAATCAAAGTGCAGGAGCAGAACGTCGAGCTGCTCAAACGCCAGTTGCAGGACGTGAAGAACCGCTATGAAGCGGGCACCGTTTCCAATTTCGAAGTGCTGCGCGCCGAGGTCGCTCTGGCCAATGCCCAGCCCGCGCTCATCACGGCGCGGAATGATTTTCGCCTCGCGATCGAGACGCTCCGTCAGACGCTGGGTTTTGTGACGGTGAACGATGCGAATGTGGCGAGAATCCCTGAGTTTCTCGGCACACTCGAATTCAAACCTGCCAGTTTTGACCTGCGCACGGCTTTGACCGAAGCGAGAAACCAACGCCCCGATCTCCAACGCCTGGAGAAATTAGCCGCTGCCGCCTCCGAGGGTGTGACCATTGGCCGCGCCGGATATTACCCCAACCTTTCGCTTTACGGAGCCTACGATTGGCGCCGCGCGCCGCTTTCCAGCACCAAATCATCCAACGACGGCTGGACCGTCGGCCTGCAGTCCCAGTGGAATATCTTTGATGGCCGCGCCACTGCCGGCCGCGTGATGCAAGCCAAGTCATTTCTGGAGCAAACCAAACTCGCTCTCGCCGAGGCACAGTTGGCGGTCGATATCGATGTCCGCCGCGCTGTTTCGATTTTCCAGCAAGCCACCGAGTTGGCGGAGGCTTCCAAGAAAGTCGTGGAGCAAGCCGAGGAAAGTCTCCGGCTCGCCAATGCGCGCTTTAGCGCTGGTACCGCCACGCAGCTTGATGTGTTGCAATCGCAGAACGAACTCACCACGGCGCGGCTGAATCAGTTGCAGGCGTACTACAGCTTCAACGTCTCCGTGGCCAGCGCCCGTCGCGCCATCGGATTGTCCGATGAAATGCGACCAATCAAAGAACTGAAATATCAGAGCCAGTAATCGACCGGCCGCGTGATCGACGTAGCCACCGGCCTCCGTGCCGGTGGGTTTGGCCAGTGGAAATTGTTCCCCGTAGGTTGCGAGCTTGCCTCGCAACTGTGGGGATTCCGTCGGCTCAGGCATCCTAAGCCCGAGGAATGAGGGTGAGCTCAACTCCGCCGCGATTCGGGAAAAAAGCCAAATAACCCGGAGGACGCGGAGAGCGCGGATCCTGACGTGATGGGGAGGAAGTGGCACGGGTCTCCCGACCGTGGGGGAAGTTTTGCAATGTGCGGGTAGCCTCGTTTGAGGGCGCAGCCCGAAACGGGGCCGCCAGACACCGCGCTTTCGCCTGCGGCTCAAACGCGGCTACACCGGGGCGGGCCTGCCGCTGAAGTGGCGCGTGTTTTAGAATTCACCGCAGATGCCTCTGCGGTGGTGGAACCCGACCTCTCCCTCGACGGGCTCGGGACCTTGAGCCTGTCGAAACGGCGGGTGGGTTTTGCAGCGAGAGCTGGCACCGAGCGCGCCCGGAGGTCGCGCTCCACCTCCGATCCAGTTCATCCGGTTTGCGCCGTTACAGGCTCAGTTCATATCCTTGTACCTCCTCTCTCTACGGGCTGGGATCCGGTTGTCTGAGGCTACGGTCCGGCAGGCGTCTCGCGCGACTGGCAGTACCTTTTACCAATTACGTATTGAAATCGAACTGTAGGGCCGGCCCTTGTGGCCGTGCCGAGACTCGTGAAGACGCCACTCGCACAAGCGCTGGCCCTACAAAGTCTCAACGCAAATCATAACTGGTAGTATGCCATAGGTCCGCTGGCGAAGCTTCGCGGTTCTCACAACAGACTCATCTGCGAATCATCGGCTGGCGCCACGCTGATTTTCTTTTTCGGTTTGGCTTGGGGGGCTGCGGGCAGGGTGACCGTGACGTCATCAGATTCCAACTGGGATAGAATCGTTTTGGCCCGATCGATAACCTCCAGCGGCAAGCCGGCGAGCCGGGCAACCTGAATGCCGTAACTGCGATCAGCAGCTCCCGGGACAACACGACGGACAAACACGATCTCATCGTTCCATTCCTTCACGGCGACGGAATAGTTTTTCAGTCGCGGCAGGTGTTTATCGAGCTGCGTGAGCTCCTGATAATGCGTCGCGAAGAGCGTGCGCGGGCCGCGCTCAGCGGAACGGTGCAGATGTTCGACCACGGCCCAGGCGATGCTCAGGCCGTCGTAGGTCGAGGTGCCGCGGCCGATCTCGTCGAGAATGATGAGCGAGCGGTCGGTGGTGTTGTTGAGAATGTTGGCGGTCTCATTCATCTCGACCATGAAAGTGGAGTTGCCGCGCGCGAGATCGTCGCTCGCGCCGACGCGGGAAAAAATACGATCAACCAATCCGATGCGGCAGGATTTTGCGGGAGCCCAGCAACCGATCTGCGCCATGAGTGTGATCAGGGCGACTTGGCGGATGTACGTGGATTTACCCGCCATGTTTGGTCCCGTGATGAGGAGAACCTGCGAGTCGGTGGCGGAGAGCGCGGTATCATTCGGCACGAAGGCATGGCTGCCGGCGAGCCCAAGCCGTTCCTGCCGCATCATCTGTTCGACCACGGGATGACGACCGTCGGTGATGGCGAGGGTTTCGTGTTCGTCGAGAGTGGGGCGGCAATAATCCCATTCGCGGGCGAGGACTGCCCAACCGCCCAGCACATCGAGCTCGGCGAGAGCCTCGGCGATACGGGTGAGCGCCGGAGCTTCGGTCAGGACTTCGGCGACGACTTGGCCGAACAATTCAAGTTCGCGGGCGAGGGATTTTTCCTCGGCGGAAAATATTTCCTTCTCCTTTAATTTCAGTCCTTCGGTGACGTAGCGTTCGCCGTTGGCGGTGGTTTGCTTGCGGATGTAGTCGGCCGGGACGAGGTGGAGATTGGCTTTGGTGATCTCGATGTAGTAGCCGAAAATGGAAGTATAGCGGACTTTGAGGCTCTTGATGCCCGTGCGGTCTTGCTCCTGGCGTTCGAGATCGGCGAGCCAGGTTTTGTTGCCGGAAGTCAGATCGCGGAGGCGATCAAGCTCGGGATCATAACCGGTGCGCATGTAATTGCCGTCCTGGAGATCATTCGTCAGTTCGTCGGCGAGGGCGCGGTCAAGTAGTTCGCGCAGGGCGGGCAGATCGGTGAGACGTTGGCGGACCTTGGAAACTTCGCCGCCGTGACTGCCGACGAGATGGGCGTCGAGCAGATCGAGGCAGGCCATGATGGCGGGAATTTGCGCGAGGGTGTCGCGCACGCCACCGAGTTCGCGCGGATTGCGCAGACGATTTTGCAGCCGGCTGAGAATGCGTGGAATGTCGCGGACTTTGTTGAGCAGCTCGCGCAGCTCGGCGAGGTCGCTCGGCTGGCCGACGAATTCGCCCACGATGGTTTGGCGGCGCTGAATTTCCGGCAGGTCGAGGCCGGGGGCGGCGAGCCAGCGTTCAAGCAATCGTGAGCCGGCAGCGGTCGTGCTGCGGTCGATGGCGCCGAGGAGCGAGGCTTCGCGCGTGCCGCGAATGGAAGCGAATATTTCAAGGTTTCTCAGCGTGGCCGGATCGAGCAAGAGCGTGCGGGCGCTGCGGTATTCCTGGAGCGAGCGAAGGTTTTCCGGTTTGGCGCAGAGATTTTCCGTGGCGTAGTAAACCAACGCGCCGGCGGCACCAAGGGCCGGATGATTATGCGCGAGACCGAAGCCCTGGAGATTCAGCACCCCGAGGGCATCCATGACGGACTTTGCGCCGCTGCTGACTTCAAAGTGATAGCCGGGCAGATCGGTGACGAGGCGCGCGGCGCAGAAATGCTGGAGATTGTGCAGCGTGTGTTCCTCGTGCGGGGCGTTCTTCCATTTATCCAATTCGCCCTCGATCAAAATGATTTCCGCCGGGTCGAGCGCGGTGAGAACGGGCAGAAGATTTTCCGGCCGCGCATCGGTGGCGACGCGAAATTCGCCAGTGGAAAGATCGATCCACGCGGCGTGCAGGCCGGATTTGTTGATCTCCAGCGCGCAGAGATAATGGTTTTTCGCGGCGTCGAGTTGGTTGGCTGAAAGGGTCGTGCCCGGTGAAAGAATGCGAGTGACCTGACGGCGAACGAGCTTGCCGGCTTTAGCGGGCTCGGTCTGATCGCAGATGGCGACTTTCTTGCCGGCGGCGAGGAGCTTCGTGACGTAATTATCGGCGGCGTGAAAGGGAATGCCGCACATCGGGGTTTCCTGGCGCTTGGTCAGGGTGATGCCGAGGAGGCGCGAGGCCAGCTCGGCGTCGGCAAAAAACATTTCATAGAAATCCCCGAGGCGAAACAGCAGCAGCGTATTCGGCGGGAGGCCGCGCTTGACCTCGAAATACTGCTGCATCATCGGGGTGAGTTTTTCAGACATAGGAGGCGGAGGGCAGAGAGACTAGAGACTAAGGGACGAAGAGACTAAGAGAATGGAGGTCTAAGGGAGAAATGAGTCGCGGGTATTGAGTAGTGGGCATTCTGCGATGGCAAGCGGGAGCTGAAATTTCTACTCGCTCCTCGATTCACGCTGTTCACTACTGGACGAATGATATCGAGTTCATTTTTCAACTGGTCTGTAGGGCCGGTGCTTACGCCGGCCGAGGCTGCCGCAAGCAGCAGCCCTACAAAAGGCAGAGGCAAATGACGATCCGCGCATGAGCGTTCACCTTCATCATGTGGATCTGGGCGGGGAGGGGAATCCGCCGATGCTCGTCCTGCATGGGTTGCTGGGGTCGTCGCGCAATTGGTTGAGCACCGGACGGGATCTGGCGCAGCACTACCACGTGATCGCGCTCGATGCACGTAATCATGGGAAATCTCCCCATGATCCGGCGATGACCTATGACGCGATGGTCGGCGATATCGTGGCGTGGATGGATGCCCGGCAAATGGCCCAGGCCGTCGTGGTCGGGCATAGCATGGGCGGGAAAACGGCGATGCTGCTTGCGTGCCGCCATCCTGAACGGGTGGAGCGCCTCGTGGTGGTGGATATCGCGCCGAAGGATTACAGTTGGGCGGCGCATCGGGGTGAATTCATGGCGATGAACGAACTGGATTTGATTAGTTTGAAATCACGCGCGGAGGCCGAAATGCGCTTTGAAGCGCGCGTGACGAATCTGGGAACGCGCAAATTTCTCGCGACCAATCTTGACCGCACTGAAGACGACGGTTGGCGCTGGACGATCAATCTGCCGGTGCTGACGGAGACGCTCGCGGTGTTGGAGAAAAATAACCTCGGGCAGGGTGACCACTATGATGGACAGACATTATTTGTGGTGGGCGGGCGTTCGCGCTATGCGGAGAGCGGCGATCACGATTTGATCCGGCACCATTTCCCTCAGGTTCAAATTGAGACCATTGCCGAGTCGGGCCATAATCCGCACATGGATTCGCGCGAGACGTTCGTGCGATTGGTGATGGGGGGCTGATCTCAGACAGGAAAATCAGGTCGCGACAGTTGGGACTTGAAGTGGAGGCGGGGCGCACTCACCCCGCATGGCAGCGACATTCGTGCGGGGTGAGGGCACCCCGCCTCCATTCAATCAGCCGATTTTTTTCACCCTTCCTGCACTTGTGGGTAGGACGCGCCGGTGGCGTCGGCGCGGCTGCGCTGGGCGTGTTTGATCCAGCGGCGGGATTTCCAGCGGCGGTACATCATGAGACCGCGCAGCCATTCGTCGGCGGTCATGGCAATCCAGATGCCGGGTAAACCCCAGCCGAGATGCACGCCCAGCAGCCAGGCGAGTGGAATCCAGATGCCCCACATGGAAAGTACGGCCATGGTGATAGGGAAGCCGACATCGCCCGTGGCGCGCAGGGAATTGATCACGATGATATTAAAAATCCGGCCTGGTTCCAACAGGATGGCGATACGCAGGAGCACGGTGCCGCTGGCGATGATAACCGCGTTGGTGGTAAAGAGGCCGAGGATCATCGGGGCAAAAGCCGCGATAATCAGAATGACACTGATGGAAATAATGAAACCGAGACGCAGACTGCGCAGCAGTTCATGGTAGGCTTCTTCGAATTTTCCGGCACCGACGAGATGGCCGATGATGATTTCCGTGCCCAGGCCAATCGAGATGCTGAAGAGAATCACGAGCCATTGGATTTGGAGCGTGTAGGCCCGGGTGGCGAGACTTTCGCTCCCCATGTGGGCGACGAAAGTGGTCGTGAGTATGAACGCGGTCCAGTAACACATGTTTTCCCCGGCGGCGGGCAGACCGATGCGGAGCACCTGCCAGATTTTCCCCCAATCGATCCGGATAAAATCCAGGGCGCGCAAGCGCAGGTGCGTGCGGTAATCGAGCAGGAGCCAGAACGCGAGACTCGCGCAGCAACGGCTGAAGACACCGGAGAGCGCGACGCCGACCACGCCCATTTGCGGCGCACCGAACAGGCCGAAGAGCAAAATACAATTGCCGCAGACGTTGATGATGTTTTGCCCCACCGAGACAAACATCGCATCCCGCGTATGGCCATGCGCGCGGAGCACGGCTGCGATGGACATGTTCATTGATTCCATGAACAAGGAACCACCCATCATCGAAAGGAACGGCAGGGCATAAGGCATCAACACGTCGGGCGTCTGCATGAGGTGGAGCAGCCAGGCCGCGCCAAAATATACACTGATACTGGTGACCAATCCGAGCCAGGTATTGATGGCAATGGCGCTGGTGGTGAGGCGTTCGGCTCCGGCCCGGTCACCGGCGCCGAGGAAATGCGTGATGACGATGCTCGAACCAATCCCGAGGAAATTGAAACTGATGATGCAGAAGATGATGATCTGGTTGGCCATGCTCAGACCGGCCACCGCGTGATCGGAGACATGGCTGACCATGAAAATGTCGACGGTGCCGATCAGCATGCGCAAGCCCTGTTCGACAAAGATCGGCCAGGCGATGGCGATCAGGTTGAATTTTTTTGGGCGGTGTGGACTGCATCGGAGTGATGCGATGAGACATAGCCAACGCGCTGGAGAGTAAAGCGGATTCCTGTCGGCGTAGGGCCGCTACTTGCCGGCGTGCCGTGCTGTACTTGTCAGGCGGCACGGCCATAAGGGCCGGCCCTACGTCGATTAAGCCCGTTGAGCAGCCGCGTTTGAGCCAAAGACGAAAACGTGGTGAAGGGATCGTGATTGCGGACCGCGTTGTCACTTCGCTCCAACGCGGCTACAAGCCACGTTGCGAGGCAAGCTCGCAACTTACGAGAATCCCCATTCCACTGGCCCGAGGCAGTGCGGCTTGGTTCAACTTCAGGCCAGAACCAATTCAGCGCTTCGACCACAATCGTAGCGACGTGAGCAAAAAGTTTTCCAAGGCGGCGGATTCGTTGAAATTCAGGCGGAGGAGGCCGACGTCGTGTTCGAGTTGGCCGATCGAGGCGCCGAGTAGGCGGCGGGCGGAGTCGTCGCCGGCGGCGAGGCGTTGGCGGGCGAATTGGCTCGTGGCGCGCTCGATTTCGGCGAAAAGCTTGAAACGAATCCCATTCGTGATGCCGGTTTGGATGGCTTCGATTTCGTCGTCGTCGAGTTCGGCGGGGAGTTTTTCTTTTTGTTGTTTCCACACCTGCTCGGTGGCGGCGGAGAGCACGGCGTTGAAGCGGGTGACGAGGCCATAAACGCTCAGTATCTGGCGGGTGACGGCACCTTTGGTGGCGACGCTGCTGCTGAGTTGGTCGAGCCACGCGGTGTAGTTGGCGATCGTGCCTTGCCAGAGCGTGCGGGTTGATTCGTCGGCGTCGGCGAGGGCTTCATTCCCGGAATCGGTGAAACGAAACAGCAGGCAGCGGCTGCGAATGGTGGCGAGCAGCGCGTAGGGCCGGGTGGTCAGCAGCAAGATCGTGGTGCTGCCCGGCGGCTCTTCGAGCGTCTTCAGAAAAATATTGGCGGCGGCGACGTTCATTCGGTCGGCCTCGTAGATCACGGCGACTTTGCGGTGAGAGACTTGGGGTGAAACTTGAATGGAGCCGATGAGGTCGCGCGTCACTTCGGCGGAGATCTGCCGCATCTTGCCGGCGGGGCGGAGGGCGAAGAAATCGGGGTGCTGCTTGGGTGGGAAATATTGCTGAACGGCGGCGCCTTTCGATCCGGTTTGGTCGAGGCGGTGCTCCTTCGCCAAGGTTACGGAGGACAAAAAATCTTCGCCGGCGGTGAAACAGTGGGAGTTGAGCAGGCGGTCGGCGATCCCGTGGGCGACGTTGGCGAGGGTGCCGAGATTTTCGCCGTGGAGGAGGAGGCTGTTGGCCAGACGATGGCGCGAGATGGCGCGTTCGATCACCGCGACGGCAGGAGTGCCGGCCAAAGATTCAGGCCAAGGGGTGGGAGCGGCGGGCATGTTAGTACCAAGGCGTCATGGCGAGGAACGAAGTGACGAAGCAATCCAGGCGGTTGACAACTGGATCGCCACGTCCGGCATGGCCGGGCTCGCGATGACAAGCATTGTTCATCCCAAACGCTTCTGCACTTCGGTCCAGATTTTTTTGTCGATGCCTTCGGGGGCAAGCGTGCCGTCGATCACGACGACGCGTTGGGGCCATTCCTTGGCGAGGAGCAGGTAGCCTTCGCGGACCTTGTTATAGAAAGTGATGTTCTGGCGTTCCATGCGGTCGGGCAGGTCCGAGGCGCGTTGGTGGATGCGCTGGAGACTGACCTCGGTGGGCACGTCCATGACGATGGTGAGATCGGGCATGACGTTGCCGACGGCGAAGCGGTTGATCTCGTTGACGGGGCCGGGAGCGAGATTACGGGCGATGCCTTGGTAAACCGTCGAGGAGTCAAGGTAGCGGTCGGAGAGGACGATGGTGCCGCGGCTGAGGGCGGGCACGATGACCTCGCGAACTAATTGGGCGCGGGCGGCGGTGAAGAGGAGGAGTTCCGTCTCGGGGCACATCTCGTCGCCCTTGGAATTATGGACGATGATATTGCGGATCTGTTCGCCGATCTCGGTGCCGCCCGGCTCGCGGGTGGCGATGACTTCGCGGCCCATTTTTTGAAAGTGCTCGGCGAGGCGGGCGATCTGGGTGGATTTACCACTGCCTTCGGAGCCTTCGAAGGAGATGAGTTTGCCGACAGATTTGGTCTTGAGGGGCATAAGGGAAAAAGGACTGGCCTGACGAAACCCCCTGCCGGGATAATCGGCAACCAGATTTGTGCGGAATGGGCTCAATTCCCCGTTGATTGCGCAGCAGAAACGCGCCAACTACATTCCATCATGCTCGGTTTCATCTCCGCTCCTCTCTTTTTTGCCACCACGAATATCGTCAAGGTCTTCCTTCAATGCGATCCGGTGGGGCAGGTCATCACCGTGATGCTGCTAATCTTCAGCGTCTTTGCGTGGTCCGTCATGCTTGGGAAAAACGCGGAGTTGAACAAACTCCGCAAACTCAACCACACCTACGATCGCCGCCTCCGCGATGAGCGCAAGGTGCTCGATCTGCCCGAGTCGCTGCGCAACATGCGGAATATTCCGTACGGCGACCTGCTTTACGATGCCATCGAGGCGTATTGGCGGGCCGAGTCCATCGGCAAGGAAAAGGGTGAGGACTCGTTGCGCGCCCGGCTCGAGCACGCCGAAAATGCCCTCGCCCGCGCGCTCGCGCATCAATGCCTGCGCTACGAGGAGAACATGATCTGGTTGGCGACGATGGTCACCGTGGCACCGTTCATGGGGTTGCTCGGCACGGTGTGGGGCGTAATGGAGGCGTTCAGCGCGGTGTCGCTTCAAGCCACGGCGAGCATCCAGACGCTCGCTCCCGGTGTATCGGCGGCTTTGTTGACAACCATCGCTGGTCTCGTGGTGGCGATTCCGTCGGTGGTGGGTTATAATGTACTGTTGAACAAAACCAAAACCCTCACGACGGAGATTGAAAATTACGCCAGCTCGCTGGCGGATCGCATCGAATTGGAAATGGACAAGAAGACGAGCCCCAGTGCTTCGCCGATCAATCAATAAGGATTTTCTTCCATGGCCCGCACCTTTCGCCGTCCGCGCACCTCGCATCCGATCTCGGAGTTAAACGTCACAAATCTCATCGACGTGGCGTTCACGCTGCTGATTATTTTCATGATTGCCACGCCGCTTATTCAGCAGGAGCAGACGATTCCGGTCAACCTGCCCTCTGAGTCGGCGAAGTCGCAACCGAAGCCGCCACCCGATACGGAATTTCAGGCCATCTCCATTGATAAAACGGGAAATTTCTACGTCGGTACGCGCCGGGTTTCATTCGCGGAGCTATCCAGCAGTTTGGCCGGCATGGCGGCGAAAGCCACTCCGCCGGTCATCCGCATCCGCGCCGATCTTACCCTGCAATGGCAGCAGGTCGTGCGCGTGATGGATGAAATCAAGAAACATAACCTGACCAAAATCACGTTCGATACCCAGTCACCGAAATAACGGGACGGTGCATGCGTGCTAATTCTCCCAGTGCTTTTTTCTCCTCGCTGACGCTGCACAGCGCTGTGGCCGGGTTGATGGTGTTTTTCACCTACTACAGCGTTTGGCGACAAGGACCGCCGCCGGTTATTTTTGAATTGGTGGCCGGTCCGCCCACAGCACCCGATGAGTTGGTGGCGCCGGCCCTCGGAAATTCCCTTGCGCCGGTGAAACTCGATGTGCCCAAGGTTGAACTGCCGGCGGAGAAACCCGAGCCAAAGGTCGAGGAAGTCCTGCCCACGGTGAAGACTGTGGAAACGCCACCCGCGAATGATGTCGTGCCGCCCCCACCGAAACCCAAGGCCAAGCCCGACACTTCACTCCTTAAGAAGATGAAAGAAAGTCAGCGGATGTCCTACAAAGATTATCTCAAGAAGCATCCGACGCCCAAGCCACCCACGCAGACGGCGACGGCGAATCCCCGGTCAGGTAAGGGGCCGCGGATCGACACCGAGGGCATTGCCCAAGGGGTGAAGGGCGGCTCCACCGCGAATAAACGTGGCGGGGGCGGCGGCAAGGCGCTCACGCGGGAAGAGCAAAATGAGCTGAATACTTATATTTCCTTTTTGATTAATGCGCTGAAGGAAGCGCATACGCCACCACCCGGGGTGAATGAAAATCTGGCGGCTCAGGTGACTTTCGATATCACCGCCGGCGGCCATATTATTAATCCACGCATTTCCAAATCTTCCGGTGACAAAGATTTTGATGAGTCCGTCCTCGATGCTTTTCGTCGCGTACGGAGTATCGGGCCGACGCCTAATGGAAAATCGGATACTTGGACAGTCACGTTCCGGATGCGGGATGAGTAATCGAAGACAGCCCGAGCGTTATCCCGAGGGGCATCGCGAGTCCGCCCAAAAGGTGAACCCGGACTCGTGCAGTGAAATCCATTTTTCCGAATGAACAGAGGCAAATTGAAAGGTGGTCGCCGATTTCCATATCGGCGACAGAGCGTCGGTGTGGAAACCGACGCCCACCAAAGGCATGATCCTGGCCACGGGAAACAATCCCTCGAAGCGGCAGGATAGTTACGTCGTTTCGCCAAGCTGTAAGATCAATACTACTCACGATTGGGCATGTGGGGTTGCAGGAGAGGTGCTATACAGCCGACAGGTTGACGCTTCGCTCCAACGCGGCAAGAAAACCGGCTGAGGTTCAGACATTCTGATCCCAGCTCGTGGAGAGAGGGGGGACGAGGAAACGAAATGAGTCTGTAACGGCGTAAGCCGGATGAACTGTATCGAAGGTGGAGCGCGACCTCCGGGCGCGCTTCTGCGTATCGCCCGCAGCAAAACCCGCCCGGAGGTCGGGTTCCACCTCGGAGGAAACATCCGCGACGGTTCCTGGAACTTTCGAGTGGGGGCACCCCGCCTCCACTCGCTCAACGCAGAAACATTTCCAGAAATTTCTTTACGTGGCCGGGCACCGCCTTGGGCAGATTGGTCACGACCCAACGAAACATCTGGCGGACTTCCGCCACTTGCGGGGCGGTAAGTTTTGGCGCCGTATTATTCGGATTGGGTTGAGCTATTCCGTTGACGCCTTCCACGGTGTCGACCTCGAGTTTAAAATTCTGGGCATTGCCTCGCATGTAGTGTTCGTGGATGCGAAACTCAAAATGACTGACCGAGCCACTCGATGAATTGCGCCAGAGGCTCAGTCGGGTTTTGTTTTTCCCTTGGTAGACTTCTTTGGCCATGCCTTGCGAATCTTTGCTGAAGAGGCCTTTCGCGGCCGGTTCCACGGAAGAGCCGATCATGATCATCTCGAGCAACTGCAGGTAGCTTTTCTGCGTGGACTCATCGGGAAAAGTGAAGGACAGCCCGCAGAGTGAGTATTGGTTGAAGGTGCGAAAGTAGGCGATCTGACCCGGCATCTCGAGTTGCTGGCCATCAGGGGAAAGTTTGAAACGGCACGGATGGCCGCGACTGGCGAGAGCGGAGGCCGCCAACTGGATGCTCGCACCGCCCACGGAGAGATTGAGCAAACGGCCGCTCCAGTTTTGCCACTGGTCGGTCAGGGGGACGCCCTTGCTGTCGAGGTTGGTACAGAGCGAGACTACGCCCTTGATGGGGAATTTTTCGCCCACGGGATAACGGGGAGCCCGACGCTTATCACGTTGCAAGAAAGCCCCGCCTTTAAAGTTTAAGAGGTATTTGAATAACGGCACTGCTATCGAATACGTGGCTCGCGTTCGTGATTCAAGCTTCAGGATGCGGCGATGTTTTTTACCGGAACTTGCACCGCAGGAGTTTTGTGGCATTGGTCTGGGGCATGACCCCCATGAAATCATCGACGATCAACCGGCGGCAGGCCTTAAAAACGATTGGAGCCGGAGTGGCTTTGACCGGGATGACGGCACTGGCTGGCCGAGCTTTGGCGGCAAAACCGACCGCTCCTAAAATCCCTCAGCCTGCAGCATCCACCGCAGTAAATGCGCCACCCTCAGTCTGGGATTTGCCGAAACTGCCCTATGCCTACGATGCGTTGGAACCGCACATCGATACGTTGACGATGCAAATTCATCACTCGAAACATCATCAAGCCTACATCACGAACGCCAAAAGAATACTCGACCCATTGCCGATCTGGCGGGATCGCAATTTGGATTATCTGATGAAAAATATCGCAACGTTGCCTGAGGCCATCCGTCACGGGGTCCGCAACAATCTCGGCGGACACCTGAATCATTCGTTTTTTTGGACCATTCTATCCCCCAATGCGGGCGGCGTGCCGGGCAATACTATCGGTGAGGCGATCACCGCGACCTTTGGGTCTTTTGATGACTTCAAAAAAGAATTCACCGATGCCGGGCTGAAGCGGTTTGGCAGTGGTTGGGCGTGGCTCGTGGTGAAGGAAGGGAAATTGCAGATCATCTCCACGGCGAATCAAGACACTCCGCTGGCCCTCGACGCCAAACCGCTGCTCGCACTCGATGTCTGGGAGCATGCCTACTATCTTCATTATCAGAACCGGCGCTCTGAATACATCACGGCCTTTTGGAACGTCGTGAACTGGCCGCAAGTCGACACGTATTATCAGGCGACACTGGGGACTTGATGCGGACTATGGGGCAGTTTTTCAGAAGGTGGAACCCGTCCTCCGGACGGGTTTCTTCATATATTCGAGAGGAAAACCCGTCCAGCCATGCGACAGGCTCAGGCCCGCCGGGAGGCCGGGTTCCACCTCAAGACGCGGCCCGCAATTTATCATGAACTCCGATCTCTCGAAAGAATTTGCCAAGATTGGTCTGCCCACGGCACGCCGCCATTTATTTCTTTGCGTAGGGCCCGATTGCTGTACGACGCAGGCAGGCCTCGCCACGTGGGAGCATTTAAAGTCGACGGTGAAGGAACATCAGCTCCCGGTGATGCGTACGAAGGCGGCATGTCTGCGGCTGTGCACCGAGGGACCGTGGTTGGTGGTATATCCGGAGGGCGTCTGGTATGCGCAGGTCACGCCGGAACGTTTTGATCGCATCCGGCGCGAGCATCTCGAGGGCGGTCAGCCCGTGGCCGAGTGGGTGCGGGCGACCCAGCCGTTGGGCGGGATTTTGCAAGAAGGTGGAACCCGGCATCCGGACCACGGCCGTTGAGTTAAGTTACGGGCGTAGCTTCAAAACTGATCCGTCGTACCCCAGTTATCATTTGCTTTGCGCATTGGTAGGGCCGCCCCTTGTGGGCGTGCCGACTTCGCGTATTCCGGCACGGCCACATGGGCCGGCCCTACGTCGAATTCAGTCTGTCTCCGGTCTTAACGCAACGGCAGTGGGCTTCCCCCGGACGGGTTGACTTGAGTCCCGAAGGCAAACGCGGCCGAACGCGGCGTCCCACCAAGGCGACAGAGCGTGGGCGTGGAAACCGACGCCCAACAGTGCATGATCCCGTAGCAGGAATTGAAGATCAGAATGGAGGATTATCAAACCGGGACTTCGGTGGGGCGGCTTGCGTTTGCTTCTCGCTCGCTCCACGTTTCTGCCATGGCAATTCCCCACCTGACTCCCGTTGAAATCGATGAAGCCTTGCGCGCCTTGCCTGATTGGAAACTGGAGCGTGATGCGCTGGCCAAGGAGTTTAAGTTCGGCAGTTTTCGCGAAGCGCTTTCGTTTATGGTCCGCGTGGGTTTCGAGGCGGAAGCGATGAACCATCATCCCGAGTGGACCAATGTCTACAACCGCGTGGCGATCCGGCTCAACACCCACGAGGCCGGCGGCAAGATCACGGTGAAAGATGTGAATCTCGCCCGCAAAATCCAAGGGCTGTCGTGGGTGGGGTAGTTTCAAGCCGGAGGGTTCAGCTCGACGGTGGAGCGCGAGCGCTGGATACTTTTTCTCATTGTGGCCATCGCAAAATCTTCTGTGATCAGACCATGAAAGTCGCGTTCATCAGTGGTACGAGCATCGTCAATTCCTCGCTGTTTGCGACGTGGGAGGTGAAGTCCATCCAGACCGTCCATGGCGCTGTGACCTATAAAACCAAGGGCGATTTCGCGCTGATCAACCGGCATGGTTATGGCGTTCCGTTGCCGCCGCACTCGATCAATTACCGCGCGAACATCCGGGCGTTGGCGGCTCTCGGTTACCTCGATATCGTTTCGCTCAACTCGGTCGGCTCACTCAAACCCGATCTGCCGCCGGGCACGTTGGTCTCGTGCAGCGATTATGTGGGTTTGCCACAGGGAGCGGCGACTTTCTTTGACCATGAGCTAAAAGGCGGGGCCCCGGGGATCGCGAATAATCTCATCCCGCTGCTCATCGAAAAGCTCGCGCCGGAATTCAAGATTCACCCGGGCAAGGTTTATGTGCAGATGCGCGGTCCGCGTTTCGAGACGAAGGCGGAAATTCAAATCATCCGGCACTGGGGCGATGTGGTCGGTATGACGGCGGCGCACGAAGCGGATCTTTGCACCGAGGCCGGGCTGCGGTACAACAGTCTCGCGTTGATCGACAATTATGCCAACGGCCTCGAAGGCGCCGAGATTGATTTCGCTAAATTCAAGGAGCTCGTGAAAGACAATCAAGCAAAGGTGAATCGCTTGTTCGAGCGGATGTTGGAGATCCTCGGATGACGGGATTTATTTTCATCATCGGCGATGTTTGTCGGCGTGGCCTGAGTCTCCTGACTCATGGATTACGCGATTACGGATCGAAAGGTGGAACCCGACCTCCGGGCGGGTTGGCTTGGCTTGTTCAACTGCAGAGCTTGGTTGCCGGTTGCTTGATCTTGGCGGCCACCGGCTCTGCGCTTCGCGCGTCGACTCCATTTCAGGATTCGCCGCTCGGGCCGGCGGTCGCGGCCTCGTTCAGTGGGGCGGATGATCACGATGTCTCGAAAGGGAATCAGCTCGCGATTTTGAGCGTCGGCTATGAGGCATTGCTGCTGCGGGTTCATCTCATCCGGCAGGCCAAGGTTTCCATTTCGGTGCAGACTTTCATCTGGACCAATGACGAGTGCGGCCGGCTGCTGATTTACGAACTGATCGAGGCGGCCCGGCGCGGCGTGAAGGTTCGCATTATCGCGGATCATCTGTTTTCAGAGCAGAATTTGGACACAGTGGCGTTTCTTGCCACGGTGCACCCCAATCTGGAGCTCAAGCATTATCGTCCGGCGATGGCGCGGATGAAGCCGACGTTATTCCAGACGATGCTCGCCAGTCTGCATTCCTTTCATGCCGTGAACCAGCGGATGCACAACAAACTCATGGTGTTTGACGATGCCGTCCTGATCACTGGCGGACGGAATATCGAGAACACCTACTTCGATCATTCGACGGAGCTGAACTTTCGGGATCGCGATGTGCTTGCGGTGGGGCCGGTGGCGCGCGCCGCGGCTGAGTCGTTCGAGGAGTTTTGGCAATACCGTCATGCGGTCGCCAGTCGGGATCTGACGGATGTGACCGCTGTCATTGCCGGAGACAAGTTTCGCCGGTACGCCATCAGGGCGGATTACGATTTCGGTTCGTACTTTGGCGCGTTGGACCAGGAGGTGAATGAGGCTGCCGTGATTAACTCCCGTTTCGTGGCCCACTTGAAGCCGGTGAAAAAAGTGACTTTCATTTGTGACGTGCCGGGAAAATCGACCGGCTTTTTCTCCCACACGGCCAGGATCACCCGTGAGCTGGGTAATACCATCGAGCAGGCGAAAAGCTCCGTCGTGATGCAGACGCCCTATCTCGTGCTCAGCAAATCCGCCCGAAAGTTGTTCCGGGAGATTCAGGAGAAAAATCCTGGTCTGAGAATCAAGGTATCGTCCAACAGTTTTGCCTCCACGGACAACCTGCTCGCGTACTCGGCAAATTACCGGCTGCGCAACGACTACGTTCAAGGCCTGAAACTGGAAGTGCACGAGTTCAAGCCGCAGCCTGCGGTATTGCCGGTGCATTTTCCGCAGTATCCGCTGATCGCCCAGCTCGCGAAAACCCGGATAGCGGAGGGCAAACAGGAACGAATGCCCTTCCTGTGCCTGCACGCCAAATCGCTGGTGGTGGATGATCGGATCGCGTTTGTCGGCTCGTACAATCTCGATCCTCGCTCGGAGAATCTCAATACGGAGGTAGGGTTGCTGATCGAGGACGAACCCTTCGCACAAGCGCTGCGCGCAGAAATCGAGCGGGATATGCGGGCGGAGAACAGTTGGGTCATTGCCCGGCGGACCCTGCCACTCGGTTTGGAATCGGTGAATGGTTTGATGGGGGATTTGGTGTCACTCAGTCCGATCGATTTCTGGCCGGTGCAAAATACCAGCAGCTTTGAATTGAAGCCCGGGGCGGTCGAAGTTTCCCCGTACGATCCCACCTTTCAGCAGAATTACCGGGAAGTCGGGCCGTTTCCCGGTAACGAAGGCGTCCTGTCGAATAAGGAGATCATGACGCGGCTCTATAAAGCAGTCGGTTCAACGCTCACGCCGATCCTGTAGGACGGAAGCAGGCTCAGGCATCCTGATCCCGAGGAATGAGCGTGAGCTCAACTCTGCCGCGAATCGGAAAAATACCTTTAACGCGGAGGACGCGGAGAGTGTGGAGCCTGACGTGATTTCACTCCGCGTTGTCTCGTCGGCCGGGCTTGTTTTCCATTCGTGTTATTAGTGGGAAAATCTTGGTTTTTCTCTCTGGGAATTGGCCCGCGTATCACCCGCCGTCGCCCGAGCGCTTTGGCTCGTCCAGAACGGATGCCCACGAATGAAGGCCGTATCACGAATGAACTTCGGGCAAAGGCGTGGGGGTTTGGTCCGGGATTTATTCGCGCTGCTTCGCGTGATTCGCGGGCAAACCCGAGCGCGTTGAGGTCAGCTTGCTCCACCTGCTGGATTCAAGCGGACGGAAGATGTCACGCGAAGGATTCGAAGGGTGCGAAGGAATCCGAACAAATTGGCCTTCGTCACCTTCCCATCCTTCGCGAGACAATATCTGTTTCCCGTTCGGTTCGTTTCCTCTCCGGCTATCAGGGAATGGGCTGGGAGGTGGATGTCTGATGGGCTTAAACCCACGGGTCGGAGACCAGTACCACAACTTCCGCCGTAGCTAACTCAAAATTTAAAGCTGGCGCTGACGGACAGCACAGCGCTGACGATGGCGTAGGCGATGAAACCGACGAAGGAAAAAGCGAACAATAGCACGGTGCTGGAGATGACGTTGGTCATGGCGTGCAGCCGGCGAGTGTGTTGTTTCGCATAATTCCTCGCGATGTCACGCAGGCACGGTGCGAGTTTGCCGGTGCTTTCACCGACGGCGAGTCGGTCGAGCAGCAGATCGGGGAAGTAACCGGTTTTGGCGAGGGAGCTGGAGAGACTCTCGCCTTCGAGGACGCGGTCCGTGGCGGCATGCAATCCGGCTTGGACGGTGCGATTGACCACGGTGCGCTCGGTGAGACGCAGCGCTTCGGCGGTGGGAATGCCGTTTTCGAGCAACACGGCCAGGACTTGGGTGAAGTTGAGCAGGGTCGTCTCCAGCACGAAGCCGCGCACGAGGGTGAAGCGCACCATCCAAGCATCGATGGTGCTGCGACCGGACTCGGTCTGCCGCCAGCGCCAGAGGCCGATGGCCGCGATGACGATGAGGGGGAGGATAAAGACGCCATACTTTACCATCAACTGGGCTGAACTCATGAGGAGCTGGGTGGCGAAAGGGAGTTTTCCCCCGAGGGAAGCGAGCAGGCCTTGCAGCCGGGGCATCAGGAAAAAAACAAAAAACAGAATCACGCCGAAGGCCAGAAAGCAGACGAAGAAAGGATAAACCAGCGCGCTCACGAGCTTTTGTCTCATCTCCTTTTGCTCGGTGAAGTGCTCGATCAGGCGACTAAGCACTTCATTGAGATTGCCGGTCGCCTCAGCGGCGCTGATGAGTGATACGGTTTGGCGGTCGAAGGTCTGGGGGATTTGTTCCAGGGCCTTGGACAGGGTGAGGCCTTCACTGAGCTTCTCCCAGATGGCACCCGTCAGGGCTTTTAAGGACTTTTCTTTTAAGCGTAGGCTGAGGAGGCGGACCGCCTCACCGGCGGACAGGCCGCTCGAGGTCAACTCATGAACGGCCTGCAGAAACGGCAGATGTTGAGCGCGGGTGAACGTAATCTTTCCGGCGGTGGCACTGCCTCGGGAAGTATTCGTGGCGGCCGTTCGTTTCACGCCGCCGGTGCCGACTTCATCCATGCGCACAGGCTGAATGCCGCGTGCAGAGAGAATACGCAAAGCGTCGCGGCGGGAGTGGCTTTCGAGTGTGGTCTCGACCAGCTTGCCGGCGGCATCCCGGGCGGTGTAACGAAACGAAGGCATAAGGCTTAGGCCGATCGATGCAGCCTCAAGCCGCAAAGCGCGTTTTGCTCGGGACGGAAAGAAATCTTTTTGGGATACGAATGTCGGGCCGCCCCTGGTGAGCGCGCCGGTTTCGCGCATTTCGGCACGGCCACAAGCGCCGACCCTGCAACTGGGTTGTTTCGTAGATATTGACCGAGGTGGAACGCGGGCTCCCGCCGCTGCCAAGGCTTGGGCGGGCAGGCTGGGCGCGTTTTCCTTTTGCATACGCGGGCAAACCCGTCCGACGGCCGGGTGCCACCTTCGAGGCTGCGCGATGCCGGAGGAAATGAAAATTTCGATGCCATGGATTTCGCTTAGTGGTCCGAAACCGTGATCACGCGCAACACTTCTTCCAGGGTGGTCTTGCTGGAAAGGACTTTTTCCCAACCGGATTGTTGCAGGGAGCTCATGCCGTGATCTCGGGCGCATTTGACGAGGCTGCGGGTGGATTCGCGGCGGATGACGAGATCATGGAACTCTTGGCTGGGCTCGAGGATTTCAAAGAGACCGATGCGGCCACGGAAGCCGGTGTTGCGGCAACGATCGCAGCCGACGGGGGCGGCGAGGGTTTGCACGTTGTTGGCCAGCGAAGCGTCGAGACCGAGAATGGAGAGCGAGTCGATCAGCTCCGCGCGATTCACTGGAGTTGGCCGGCTGCAATGATCACAGAGACGGCGCACGAGCCGTTGGGCGATCACGAGCTCGACGGCGGAGGTGATCAGGAAGGGCTCGATGCCCATGTCGATTAACCGCGTGATGGCGCCGGGCGCGTCGTTGGTGTGCAGGGTGGAGAAAACCAAGTGACCGGTCAGCGAGGCGCGGATGGCGATGTCGGCGGTATCGCGGTCGCGGACTTCACCCACCATGATAACATCGGGGTCCTGGCGCAGGATGTGCCGGAGCGCACTGGCGAAGCTGAGGCCGATTTCGGGGCGGACTTGGATTTGGTTAACCCCCGGCACTTCGTATTCGATGGGATCTTCGACGGTGAGGATGCGGAGATCCGTCGAATTGATTTGGCGTAAAAAGGCGTTGAGGGTTGTGGATTTGCCGGAGCCCGTGGGGCCGGTGACGAGGATGATGCCGTGGGGGAAATCAAGGACGCGCTTGATCTGCGATTGCTCTTTCTCGTTCATGCCAAGGCGATCCATCGTGTAGGCTTCGCGACGGAGATTCAGGAGACGCAGGCTGACGCTTTCGCCGTAGATGGTGGGAATGGTGGAAACGCGAATATCGAGGGTATTACCGGCGGCTTTGAAGTTGATGCGACCATCCTGCGGCAGGCGCTTTTCGGAAATGTTCATGCGCGACATGATTTTCAGTCGCGAGATGATGGCATCTTGATAGCGCAGGTGATTGACGGGCACGGGCACGGGGACCAGCAGGCCATCCACGCGATAACGGATGCGCAACTGGCCTTCCTGGGGTTCAAAGTGAATATCCGTGGCGTCTTCTTCGATGGCCTGGGAAATGACATCGGTGACGAAACGCACGACGGCGGCATCTTCATCGCCTTCGACATCCGCCGCATTGAGGCTAATGGGGAGATCGGGATCTTCCTCTTCGTGATCCAAGCTGCCGGCACCTACGCCGTAGCTTTCCACGATTAGCTGGCTGATCCGTTCATGCGGAGCGAGGAACCAGAGCACCGGGCGGGAGGTGAAGGTGCTGATCCAGTCGATCATCACTTCGTCGGGGGGCCAGGCGCAGGCGATGGTGAGCTCGTTCCCGGTGGAATCCGGGACGGCGATGGGAACGAGGACAAAATCACGGACGAGCCGGGCGGGCAGCAAAGTTTGGGTGGTGGAATCGGGCTGGAGTAAGGTGATGATTTTCAGTCCGGCGGCTTGGGCGAGTTCGGCGAGTGCGGTGGGCTCATCCACGCCGAGCGCCGTAGCGAGGACGCCGAGGCGGCGACCTCGCGGGGCTTCGGCGAGTGCGCTGGCAGACTCAGCACTGAGAAGTTGCTGCAACGAAGCGGGCAGCACGGTGGTTTCGGCCTGCATGGGAATTATTGCTTGGCCTGAGACTGAAGACCGAGGGCGTCCTTGACGGCGTCGCGGTGCTTGCCCGGAAATTTATTCACCTGTTCTATGGCCGCGGTATTATCCGCCGTGGTATTGGTCAGCACCGTGGGACGCAGAAAAAACACGAGATCGGTGCGGGTGTCCTCGCGGGAACGGCTGCCAAAAAGATCACCGAGGATCGGAATGGGTCCGAGGCGGCTGGTGTTTTTGGATTTGGAGGTGCGCTGCATTCCGCCCAAGACGATGATTTCACCGCTTTTGACGCTGACGAACGATTCGGTGGATCGTTTGCCGATCCGCGGCTGGTCGTTGCCGCCGATGTTAACGGTGCCCAGGACATCGTTCACTTCCTGGGTGATTTCGAGCTGAACTGAACCATCGGCGCCGATCAGCGGCTTTACCTTTAAATCGATACCGATGTCGCGGTAGGTGACGTTGCTGGAAAAACCGGAATTCAAGTTGCTACCCGTCCCGGTGGTACCGCCGGAGCTGCCATTATTAAGGAAATTACTGACGATGGGTCTTTGTTCACCGACGAAGATTTTTCCTTCCTTGTTATGGGTGGTGATGATGGTGGGGACGGAGAGAATGTTGGCGTTGGTTTTGCGCGGAGTGGTGGAGAGCATAATGGTGGCAGCCAGATCGTAGGCACCGGATACCTGAGCGGTAGCCGTGCGGAATGTCGCCGTGACGGGGTTCGCCACGAAGCCAGCCGAGGTGAGACTGCCACTAATGAGCTTGTCTCCCGCTACATTGAGTCCCAGTGCACTAATCCCGGAGGTGGCGTTGTCACTGAGGGTGACTTCGGCGATGACGACCTCGATCCGGACTTGGGAGAGGAGGATGTCGATCTTGTCGACGAGTTCTTTGATGAGCCGGATATCATCAACGGTGCCGGAGACGACGATGGCGTTGGTGCGTTCATCACTGAGGATGGTAGTTGTGCCGCTGAATTGGTTGGAGGCTTCGGTCGAGAGGCCCAGGCTGGCGGCGGAAATTTGCGGCATGGGCATCGGGCCCATTGGGGCGGCCGGCATGGCGGCTTGATTCGCGCGGTTGATGGTTTCCTGCCCGGCAGCTTTGGCGGCGGTGGTTTGACCAGAGACTAATTGGCTGAGTACACTGGCGACATCCTTGGCCGTGGCGTGTTTGAGGGGAATGACTTCGTTGCGATTATTCGAGGCGGACACCACGTCGAGCTTCGCGATCAGATCGTCGAAGAAAGCGTGCTGCCGGGAGTCGCTCATCAGGATGACCTGGTTGGTGCGGTCATCGGCGTTGTAGGCGGTGGCGGTGCCGAGCTGACTTTGCAGCGGGCCGGTGAAGAGGGCTTTCAGTTTGTTCACCAGGTCGCTGGCCTTGACGTTGTTCACTTGGTAAAACTTGGGCTGCAAGCCCGTGAGCATTGGTTGATCGAGGCGGGAGACGAGGGTTTCAATGCGCTGGAGATTGCTGATCGAGTCGGTGACGAGGGCGGCATTGGTTTTCTCAAATATGATGGGTGGACTGCCCGTGGCCGGATTGAGCAGGCCGGCGATTTGGGGCATGAATTCGCCGATGCGGAGGAAGTTTAGTTCGAAAAGCTTGCTGGCCATGCGGCCACTCGGAGTCATGTCCAAGGTGGAGCCCTCGATGAATTCCGGGGCTTCGGATTTCGCGAGATTGAGCGGGATGGCCTTCAGGAAGTGGGTGCCGAGGGGGCTGAGGGCGACGCCGTTCATGTTCAACAAAGTCTCGATGGCCTGAATGGCTTCGCGCTTGGCTATTTTTTCCTTCAGAATCAAGGGAATGCTGGCCTCTGGCAGGCTCTGGGCGCGCAGGATGATTTTGCCGGTCAGGCGTTCCATCAGGATGAGGTAGGCATCGATGGTATCGCCGGGGGAATTGATCGGTCCGAACATCTCGTCGGCAGGAGTGGCTGCTTCGGGCGGGGACATCGGCACCGGCTGGGCGACTAACGTGGTCAGGAGAGTGGCACCAAGAGCGAAGAAGCCAATGGCACGGGCAAGGTATTTCATACGAGGGGGCGGATAAATTTCACAGAAAGAAAGAGTGTGATGGATCGGCTGTTTGACAAACAGTGTTATTCGACGAATGGCAAGCGGCTGTCAGGGATGATTTAATTCTCGGGGGGGAAAGACTATGAGCGGAATTTAACCCCATGGCTGCTTTTCGACCAGCGAATTAGAAAATTCGGATGTGCACCGCCCCGCGCGTATCCTCAAAGCTGAGAGCTTTGGCTTCGATGCCGGTCAGGCGGATGCCGAGTTCGTGATCAACGATGTCGTTAATCCGATATACTTTATCGTTCATCAACACCTTGCTTTCGGTGCCGCCGACGCGGATGCCGCCAACTTTATAATGTTCGATCACGCCAATCATGCGCGTGGAGGCTTTGGGACGTTCTGCCGGAGCGGGTGCAGCAGGCGTGACGGGGGTGGCGACGACCGGAGCGGCGACGGCGGGGGGTGGGGTTTGAATGACGAACTGCGTGGGCGCCGCCACGGGAGCGGATGGGGCTGGTGTGGGTGTTGGACTGGAGGTGGGCAGAGTGACACTGAGTGACTGCGCGGTTGACGACGTTGGCGTGCTGGCGGGGGATGTCGCCGGAAGTGTGACGGTGAGAGCAAGAGGTTCGGCGGGCTTCGTTGAAGCAGTGGTCGCTGGGGTGGGTGCAGTGCTTGGCGCGGGCGCTGCGGCGGGGGTGGCTTGGCTCGGGGTCAAAGTGGCGAGCTTGGCCGGCTGGGGGGCTGCGGCGGGTTTTTCCGTGGGGCGGAAATAAAATACCGCGCTGACGCCCAGCAAGATGACGGCGGCAACCGCGCCTCCGCTGATGAGCAGGAGTTGGGAACGAAAGCCGACTGGTTTTTCGCGCCGGGCTATGCGTTGCAGCGGCTCCGTTGAGGCGCTCGTCGGGGAAATTTCGGTGGCGGGAGTGTTGCCCTCGGTGCGTTGCTTCTGGGCTTTTTTCAGGGCGTCGTTGATCAGGCTCATGGAATTAGTCGGTTAAGGTGTCGATGTTTTGCGAAGCGCGGCGAGCGTCCCAATAGGTGACTTCGTCGGAATCGCGCACGAAGGCGGCCAAGAGGGCCTTGTCGCAAAGATTATTGATGATGCGCGGTATGCCGTCACTGCGTTTGAAAATATGGCGCATGGCCCACTTGGTGAACCACGGGCGGCCGTTGCCGCCGGCCATCGTGAGGCGATGCTGGATGTAGTGCTCCATTTCCTCGCGGGAAAAGGGTTCCAGCTCGTAGTGCACGAGAATGCGCTGGCGGAGCTGGCGGAGTTCCTCGGCGGCGAGCTTCTCTTTGAGCTCGGGCTGCCCCATGAGCACGATTTGCAGGAGTTTTTGTTTGTCGGTTTCCAGATTGGATAACAACCGGACCTGTTCGAATACCTCGAAGGAAAGATTCTGCGCCTCGTCGATGATGAGGACGATCTCGCGGCCGGCCGCGATGCGTTGAAGGAGCACGTGATTGATCTGCGCGGTGAGATCGACCTTCTTGTTGGGAACCTGCGTTTCGCCCAGTTCGGCGAGAATCGCGCGGAGCATTTGGGTTTCATTGACCCGGGGATTGAGGATCAACGCGGTGTCGTAATGCTGCGGATCCAGTTCGTTCATGAAGCGACGGCAGAGGGTGGTTTTGCCGCAACCCACCTCGCCCACGAGCACAATAAAACCTTTTCTTTCTGCGACGCCGTACTTCAAATGCTGCAGCGCTTCCTGATGCGTTTCGCTCAGGTAAAGAAATTTCGGGTCCGGCGTGATGTGGAATGGCATCTCCGTGAAGCCGTAATAGCTCTGATACATTGGCGGAAATTATTCAGGCGGCGTCGTTAAGGCACGCCAAATCTCGTTAAAATGAATTCAAAAAACCATTGCCTGCACTCCGCTCCGCGCCATTAAGCTGATGACTTGCAAATGGTGAACTGGCCCAAACTAACTTCCGGTATATTCATGGCGTTATTCGCCGGGATTGCGTTGTGCGCTGGAGTTTTCTTTTTGGAAATGCATCAGGAGTTGACCGTGCAGTGCCAGCAGGAAGCCGCGAACCGCCTGCGGCTGGAGGCGGCGCAAGCCAGACTCGCGGCGCAACGCAAATACCTCGACCGCCTCCAGCACGATCCGGCCTTGGTCGAGACCATCATTCGCAAAAAACTCGGCTATGCCCGGCCCGATGAATTTGTCTTTCGCTTTGATGACAACCGAAATCACGATGAACCAACCTCTGATCGAAAACTTTAAACGGGCCGGCCAAGGCCAGGTCTTTGCCTTTTGGGAGCAGCTCACCGCTGCCGAACGCGCGCAATTGCTCGCGCAGGCCGGGGAGATCGATCTCGCCGAAACGGCGCGACTCTATCAATCGCTCGTGGCGAGCAAGACGGCGGCAGGCGCATCACTCGCCGGTTTGTTGCCCGCCCCGTATGAAAAATTGCCCGAGAATGGCGGCGTCGCGGCGAACTGGGCGCAGGCGCGCGCCGCCGGGGAAAGTGCGTTGCGCGCGGGGCGCGTCGCCGCGTTTACCGTGGCGGGCGGGCAGGGCACCCGGCTGGGCTACGATGGCCCGAAGGGGACGTTCGCCATCTCACCGATCAAGGCCAAGACACTCTTCCAAATTTTTGCGGAAAAAATCATCGCGGCGGGTCGGCGTTATGGCCGGCCCTTGCACTGGTTCATCATGACGAGTCATGCCAATCACGAGCAGACCGAGGCGTTTTTCGTCGAGCATAACTACTGCGGACTGGATCGCGCCCGCGTGCATTTTTTCCGCCAGGGCCGGATGCCGGCAGTTGATTTCAACGGCAAAATTTTACTGGAGACAAAATCCTCGCTCGCCCTCAGCCCGGACGGACATGGCGGCTCCTTGCGCGCCTTGCATCGGAGCGGCGCGCTGGACCTCATGCAGGCCGAAGGCGTGGATGTGCTGAGCTACTTCCAAGTTGATAATCCGCTCGTGCGTTGCATCGATGCGGAGTTCATCGGCTTTCACCTGCTGGGCGGCTCGGAAATGTCGAGCAAGATGGTGCCCAAAGTGGGACCGGAAGAAAAAGTCGGACACTTCTGCCTGCAAAACGCCCGCGTCTGCGTCATCGAGTACAGCGATATGCCGGCGGCGATGCAGGCGGAGCGGGTCACGGACGGCTCGCTGCGCTTCGGGGCGGGGAGTATCGCGATCCATGTCATCGATCGCGAATTTGCCCGGCGGATGGCTGCGGGCGGTGAGGGATTGTCGCTGCCGTTTCATCGGGCCGATAAAAAAATTCCGACCGTGGATGCGACCGGTGCGGCCGTTAAACCCGACAAACCGAACGGGGTTAAGTTCGAACTCTTCGTCTTCGATGCCCTGCCTTTTGCCCGGAACAGCCTCGTGATTGAAACCGCGCGCGCCGATGATTTCAGCCCGGTGAAGAATGCCGAAGGCGCTGATTCGCCCAAGACCTGCCGCGAAGACCAGCTCCGGCAATTTGTCCGTTGGCTGCAAGCAGTCGGCACCACGGTGCCGACCGACGCGAGCGGTTTGCCCGCACTGCGTTTGGAAGTCTCGCCGCTCTTTGGCTACGACCCGGTCACTTTCACCGAATCGTGGCGCAAACAGGCGGTTCCGCCGCAGATCCAGGATGGACTTTATTTGGCCTAGAAAAAAATCACCATGACAGGCCCAATATTATTTCTCCTTGGAGGCGGAGTGCCCTGACCCCGCCTTGAACCGACTCCGAAAACGCGCGGGGTGAGGGCACCCCGCCTCCCCTTTATCTGAAAAAATAATTCTGATTCTTCCATGAACATCCCTGATCAAATCCGTGCTGCTGCCCAAGCGGGCCAACTGCTTCCTTCCTCTGCGGAAAACCTGACTGCCTGGTGGCAAGCCGGCTTGCCCGCGTGGGCGAGCGAGAGCATCGCTGAACTCGTGCAGGCTGGTGCCTGGTCCGAGTTGAACGATCGCTTCTTCCGCTACTTGGAATTTGGCACCGGCGGCATGCGCGGCCGCACCATCGGCGTGGTGCCGGCCAAGGCGGAGACGGGGCAGATCGACTCTTTCGGCTCACCTGAGCACGCCGGCATCGGCTGCAATATGATGAACGATTTCACCCTCGTGCGCGCCACGATCGGGCTCCACCGCTATGTCGCGAAATATCTCGCGAATAAAAAAAGCGCCGCGCTGCCCAAGATCGTCATCGCGCACGACGTCCGGCATTTCTCCCGGCACTTCTGCGAGCTGGCTGCTTCCACCTGGATCAAGTTGGGCGGCGAGGCTTCGATATTTGCAGGGCCGCGCTCCACGCCGCAGCTCAGTTTTTCGGTCCGCCGTTATCAAGCGCACTGTGGCGTCGTGATCACCGCCAGCCACAATCCGCCGCATGATAATGGATTCAAAGCCTACTTCGAGGACGGCGGCCAGGTGACGCCGCCGCACGATAAAGCCATCATTGCCGAGGTAAACGCCGTGGCCCTTTCCACCGTCGCGGAGTTTCTTGCCATGGATACGAGCAAGGTCGTGACGCTAGATCGGGCCGCCGATGACGATTACATGGGCGTCGCTTCGCAGGCCGTGATCGATCCCGCGCTCCTGCGCAAAGCCGGATTGCGCGTGGTGTACACGAATATCCACGGCGTCGGCGGCGTGATGACCGTGCCGTTGCTCATTCATGCGGGAGTGAAAGTGTCCGAAGTGCCCGAGCAGATGGCTTTCGATGGACGCTTTCCGACGGTGAAATCTCCCAATCCGGAAAACGCCGAGGCTCTCGCCATGGCGGTCGCGCTGGCCGAGAAGGGCGGGCACGATGTCGTGATGGCCACTGATCCCGACAGCGATCGCATGGGCACCGCCGTGCGCAACCGCGCCGGGAAAATGGAACTGCTCAGCGGCAACCAAGTGGGCGCGATGCTCGTGGATTACCGCATCAACAAATATAAGGAGCTCGGTTGGATTCCGCGCGAAGGCACCCAGACGGCGGCTTTGGTCAAAACCTACGTGACCACCCCGATGCAGGACGCGATTGCCCAGCAGCACGGCGTGAAAGTCATCAACACGCTCACCGGCTTCAAGTGGATCGCGGCCAAGATCCGCGGCTACGAGCAAAAGCTGGTGGCCGCGATGGGCCCCGATTTCAACTACGATGACACGCCGTTCCGCGAACGCGCCGCGCTGCTCCAAAAGCACAGCACGTTTTATCTCTTCGGTTGCGAGGAAAGCTACGGCTATCTCGCCAACGACGCCGTGCGCGACAAGGACGGCAACTCGGCCTGCCTGATGTTCTCCGAGGTTTGCGCGTGGGTGAAATCCCGCGGGCTCACCGTGCCCGAATACCTCGACGAGATTTATCTCCGCGCCGGCTTCTTCCTCGAAGGCGTGATCAATATTTATTACGAAGGCGCCAGTGGGGCGGCCAAGATCAAGCGCATCCTCGACACCTACCGCTCCGCCCCGCCGGAAAATTTCGGCGACATCGCCGTGGCGCGTTTCCAGGATTTCGGCCGCGAGAAATTTTATGATGCCGATCAGGAGCTCATTCCCGCAACGGATCTCTACGTCGTGACGCTCGCCAACGGTTATTCCTTTGCCGCGCGCGGCAGCGGCACGGAGCCCAAGATGAAATTCTATCTCTTCGGCCAGGAGAAGGTGAACGGAGCCGCCGACCTCGTCGCCGCCAAAGCCAAGACCAAAGCCACGCTGGAGAATCTCAAGTCCCTGATCGACGCCGACGCCCGTTCGAGAGCGGAAAGTTAGGTAGCTTACGCTGGCTTGACAGAAAAAGTGGCACGGGCCTAGGGGCTTTTGTAGGGCTGTCGCTTGCGACAGCCTCGCCCTATCGCCTAAATTCCTGTTTTTTAACCACCGAGTTCGCGGATGAAAACGGAGGCGTCGTCGCTGAATAAGTTCCCGGCATTCACCCCGCAGATGAACAAATTTTGCCCGCTGACTTTCATGCGATCTGCTGTATCCGGGGCTGCGATTCCCAACACCAACAATCCATGAGTGAAAGTCTCATGCCGCGCCACCACTTCTCAATTTCACTCTAAAACTAACAAAACACGGCCAGACCCCTTCAAAGCACTCGGCGACGGTGACGACCGCAACGGCTGACTACCGGTCGAGGAGATTTTGGATTTTCGTCTCCTGCAGGTTGGCCTTGGTCACGACGATAAATTCAGTGGGAATTCTGGCCGCGACGGGCTTGTTTTCCAGCAGTCCGAGGGCCGCCTCGACGCCTTTCATCCCCAGTTGCGCCGTGTCTTGGGAAATCCACGCGGTAATCGTATCGTTCTTCAAAGCTTCGATGATTTCGGGACTGAGATTGTAGCCGAAGCCCGCCAGCTTGATCGTGCCAGACAACGCCTGCTCCCGGATGCGTCTGATCATTGCTACTGTTCCGATACTGCCCCCGCACAAAATCGCCTTGGTCTGCGGATAGGCGGAAAGCAGAAAGGCGGCGCGCTCGTTTTCCGCCCCGGTCACGGTGCACGCATAAATTTCGGCGTGCACCACGACCTTTGGCTGAAGTTGCCGGAGTACTTCGATGGCTTTTTTTTCCCGAGTCAAAGTCGACAGGCTTTTCTGGTCATGGCG
>Ga0105049_10000359_pt1 | contig 48792 bp, 34 predicted proteins | sample MAT06_FD_78087 | JGI IMG/M metagenome (GOLD analysis project Ga0105049, IMG submission 78087) | Freshwater microbial communities from Lake Fryxell liftoff mats and glacier meltwater in Antarctica - MAT-06 | ecosystem: Environmental > Aquatic > Freshwater > Ice > Liftoff microbial mat | place...
CTCGATGTAGAAGTCGCCGTCGGCCTCCAGGCCCTCCTCTTTGATCTGCTTGGGCGTGACGCTGCTGCGCGACAGGTTGCGGATCAGGCTGGAGACCTGGCGGTACAGGTCGGAGGATTTCTGGGCGGGGCCGGAGATGATCAGCGGAGTGCGGGCCTCGTCGATCAGGATGTTGTCGACCTCATCGACGATGGCGTAGTACAGCTCGCGCTGCGACATCTGCTCCTTCTCGTAGGCCATGTTGTCGCGCAGATAGTCGAAGCCGAACTCGTTGTTCGTGCCGTAGGTGATGTCGGCGAGATAGGCGTCTTTGCGCGGCACGGGACGCCAGTGTACAAGGCGCTGATCCTCGGGGTTGGCGGCCGGGTCGGTAAAGTCAGGGTCGTAGAGTGCGCTCTGCTCGTGGGCGATAAAGCCGACCCGCAGGCCGAGGAAGTGGTAGATCGGGCTCATCCAGCCTGCGCCAACCTTGGCGAGGTAGTCGTTCACCGTCACGAGGTGGGCGCCACGGCCCTCCAGGGCATTGAGATAGAGCGGCAGGGTGGCGACGAGCGTCTTGCCCTCGCCGGTCTTCATCTCGGCGATCTTGCCTTGGTGCAGCGTGATCCCGCCGATCAGCTGCACATCGTAATGACGCATGCCGAGCGTGCGGCGGGCGGCCTCGCGCACGGCGGCGAAGGCCTCGGGGAGCAAGTCGTCGAGCTCCTCGCCGTCGTCGAGGCGCTGCCGGAACTCGGCCGTCTTGGCTTGCAGAGCCTCGTCGGAGAGGGCGGTATACTCGGCCTCAAGGCCGTTAATCGCTACTACCAGGGGCTGGATCTGGCGCACGGCCTTCTCGTTGCCGTCGCCGACTAAGTTTTTGAGCCAGTTGAACATAGGGCGAACTCCGTTCGCTGAAGCATCTATTGAGCGCGTACCAGCGGGTATTATACCCGACCAGAGCCCTCCTGTGCCAGGGCAGCAAGGTCGTGAGGCAGCGCTAATTCAGCAACATCAGCTGGGGGCGGCCTCCTCGACATAGATGATCTTGCTGCCCTGAAGCTCGAAGGCGATCGGCACCTGGCGCAGTTCGGGCAGGGCGGCCCTGATTGCCGCGTGGCGCTCCTCGGGGGCGTAGAGCAGCAGGAAGCCGCCGCCGCCCGCGCCGAGGATCTTGCCGCCCTGGGCGCCCGCGGCGCGGCCGCGCTCGTACCAGTCGTCGATGCGCTGGCTGCTGATGCCGGAGGCGAGCTTGCGCTTGCGCATCCAGCCCTCGTGCAGGATCTCGCCGAAGACCGCCAGATCGTCGGCGGAGAGGGCGGCGCGCAGGTTGTGGGCCAGAGCGACCATCTGGCGCAGGTCGTGGCGCCTGGCGTCGTCGCGCTCGGTGTTCGCGCGCTGTTCGCGCAGCACATCGGCTGTCTGGCGGGTCGTGCCGGTATAGAGCATCAGCAGGCGGCTCTGGAGCAGGCGCCGGGTCTGGGGCTTGCAGATCACTGGGTCGGTGTAGACGCTCTCGTCGGGGTTAAACTGGATGCACTGGAGCCCGCCATAGGCGGCGATGTACTGGTCCTGCTTGCCGATCGGCGCGTTGCAGCGCTCGATCTCGATCCGGCATGCCTCGCGGGCTAAGCGCTCGGCGCCGGCCAGCTGCCCGGTGTGGGCGTAGAGGGCGTTCAGCAGCCCGACGGTGTAGGTGCTGGAGGAACCCAGGCCGGTGCCCTGCGAGGGGATATCCGAGATCGAGGTGATCTCGATGCCGCGGTCGCAGCCGACAAGCTTCAAAGCCTCGCGGATAAGCTGGTGCTTCAGGTCGTCGACACGCTCGACGATCTCCGTCACCGAGTAGCTCGCGCGGATCTGGTGATCGAACTTGGCGTTGACTGAGATGTAGATATACTTGTTGATGGCGACGCTGACAACCGCCCCCGGTTCCTGATGGTAGTACGCGGCGAGGTCGCTGCCGCCACCTGCGAAGCTCACCCGCAGCGGTGTGCGCGAGATGATCATGCTGTCCCTTCTTACGATCATCGCTAGACTGTTAGAATTATAAGGGCTTGCCACGCATCGGGAAGGCCCTGGGTCGCCCTTTTGCTGTTAGTAACAAGAATGTCAGTCGTTACTCATACTGATTTAGGACAGTGTTAGCCCCCGTCGGTATGGTGGCAAACGCCCGTGTGCCGACGGACGTGCGCGGCTGGAACCGATGATGGTATAATGGCTGTGTGGTGCTCGCCTTCAGCCCGGCCTGGTGCTCATGCAGATACATATCTCCTGGAAAACGGTGCTGGCGGTAATGCTTGTCGTGATCGCGATCGGGTTAATGCTCAGAACCACCTCGCTCTTCCTAACGGCAGACAACCAGGTAGCGACAGCCGCAAGCCCACTGGCGAGCGCCCCCGCCACTTCGCCCCTGGCCGATACCGCCATCGTCTCCGGGCCGATCGCGACGGCGGCAACCGAGGCCCCCCGCGTAGAGACGCCCACCCTCGGCCCTGAGGCCCCGCCCTCCAGCACTGCTACGGGCATCGCCAGCCCTACGAGCACGACCGCAGCGACAGCCTCGCCAGAGGCTACGGCGCCACCGGCTAGCCCGACGCCATTCCAGCCGCCCACGCGCGAGCCAACCCCCGTGCCCGAGCCCATCGTCATCATCGCCCAGGGCTTTGGGCAGCGCCCCAGTGGGGCGAGCTACGCCTTCGTGGTCAATAACCCGAATCCAAACCTGCTGGCTCAGAACATCCGCTACCAGGTGGCCGCCTATGACGCCGCCGGCATCGTGCTGACGACGGACACCGATACGATCGCCCAGGTGGGCCCAGGCCAACAGATGGGCGTCGGCAAAGAGCTGACGCTCGCCTCGAATCTGGTGATCACCCGTATCGATGTGCTGATCCGCCCCGGCCAGTTCGTGCAATCACCCCCGCTCCAAATGCTGGCGGTGAGCAACCCCGCCTTCGTCAATGGCGACCCGCCGAACATGACGGGAATCATTACCAACCCCTTTGACCGCGACCTCGCCGACCTGAATGTGGTCGGGATCGCCTATGACGCCAGCGGCATTATCGGCGGCGGCTCCGCCTTGCTCCCCTTCGCGCCCGCCGGTGGGCAGGCGCCCATTAGCATCCCCGTGGTCACCGACCTGCAGGCCACCCGCGTCGAGTTCTTCGCCTCGCTCAACGCTTCCCCCTGAGCGCCCCGCCTCTGCGACAGACATTCGTAACAAGTCTGTAAGTCCCCCCCCGCCCCCGTTTAGCCAAAATTTAGGGTACACAGGTACCCTTGAGCCGTCACGTACATCGCAACAGGACTAGGCGTTTCATTGGCTAAAGCGCCGCACACAGGGCACGCGCCCGGCCCGGTACGCGCCAGACGATGGCCGCCCGCGACGGCGTACCTCGTTCCGGACCTTGTACGCCTGTGTGCTAGCCCAAGCTGCCGGCGCGCAAGCAGAGAGGCTCAGACAGTGATGAGCTACCAGAGCGACCCTGTGTACTGGCGGGATATCTTTCTCGACCGCGACGGCGTGATCAACGAGAACCGAGCCGACCATGTGAAGAGCTGGTACGAGTTCCGCTTCTTGCCTGGCGCGCTCAATGCCATGCGCCTGCTCACCGAGCGTCACTACCGGATCTTTGTGGTCACCAATCAGGCCGCCGTCAACCGTGGGCTGCTCGCGTCGGCCACTCTGGAGGAGATCCACCGCCGCATGGTCGCAACAGCGGAGGCCCACGGCGCCCACATCGCCGGCCTGCGCTACTGCCCGCACCGCGACGACGAAGCCTGCGCCTGCCGCAAGCCGCAGCCGGGCATGCTGCTCAGCCTGGCCGCAGAGCGCCAGATCGATCTGGGCCACGCGTACTTCATTGGCGACGCGCTCTCCGACGTGGCGGCGGGCCACGCCGCCGGCTGCCGGACGATCCTCGTTCGTACGGGCCGCGGCAGCGAGCAGCTCGGCCATGCCGACTTTCTGCGTCATCGCCCCCGGCATGTCGCGGCAAACTTGCTCGACGCTGTGCATTGGCTGCACGACCAGGCCGCCATCGCTCCTACACAGCCAACCTACGCGGGAGGAGGCTGGCCCACACCGGCCAGGCCGGATCTGCTCATCCCGCTCAAGACAACGGGGACGGTCTAGTGCTCACATGGCATGATATCCTCACCTACCTGCGACTGTTTTTGCGCTGGTGGTTTGTCATCGCGCTCGCTGTTGGGCTATCGATGGGAACAGCCTGGGCGATCACGCGTCAGCAGCCCGATGTCTTTTCATCGCAGGCGACGCTGATGGTCGGCAATAACTTCGAGGTGGCGGCGCCAAGCCAGGCCCAGGTGTCGCTCAGCAATGTCCTGGCCGACTACTACGCGGCCCTGGTCAAGCGCGAGGTCATTCTTGGCCCAGTGGTGGAGCGCCTGCAGCTCAGCTTCCAATGGTGGGTTGTCCGCGACCGCATGCTTATGGCCCGCGTTGATCGTGGCGCCAATCTGCTGGAGCTCACTGTCACCGACACGAACCCCGAGCGTGCTGCGGCGATCGCTAATACCGTCGCCGAGCAGCTGATCGCCTACACGCCCAACGCCCCCGAGAAAGTGGCGGCACAGCAGGCCGAGATCAGCCGCCAGACCGCAGATGCGCAGGCGAATATTCAGGCGATCGAGGTGAAGATCGCCGAGCTCGAAGAGCGGCTCTCTGGCCTTAGCTCTGCGATCGACCTTTCCGATGTGCAAAGCCAGCTCGATGCGCTCCAGATCACACGCCAGCGCTACTTGGACGAGTACGCCAACCTGATCGGGCTCAGTAACCAGACCTCGGCCAATAGCCTTTCCTTCTTCGAACAGGCCAGGATTCCCGAGGTGCCGCTGCCCAAGAAGCGCTCGCTCACCCTCGCCATGGCAGGCGCCGGGGGCCTGCTGATGGCCATCGTCGCCGTGCTCGTGCTCGACCGGCTCGATGAGCGCTGGCGGACCGGCAGTGAGCTCCAGAGCCGCACCGGGATCAGGAGTCTCGGCGATGTGCCCGAGGAGCCGTTGGTGCGCCCAGGTACACGGCCCGCCGGGCCCAGTCGAAACCAGGCCTTAAATAACGCCTACTGCAACATGGTCCTGGCGGCGAAGAGCAATCTGCCGCGTACCCTGCTGATCAGCAGCCCGCGCAGCAGCGAGGCGCGGAGCGCACTAGCTATCGACATCGCCGAGATGTATACGCGCACCGGCCATCGGGTGTTGCTCGTCGATACCGAGGCCGACCAGTCGAACATCGCCGGCATGCTCGGCCAGAATGGCCACCCTGCACCTGCCGCCAGCTGGGGCGGCGCAACGGTCGATGGGCTAAGTAATATCTGGGCCTATGTGCAGCCCACACCGATCCACAATCTGCTCGTGCTTTCTGGGCGCGAGGCCGGCTACGACCGCTTCTCGTCGCTTGTGCCCCTGGTCTACTGGCCCGAAATGCTGGCCCATCTGCGTAAGTCGGCCGATGTCGTGATCTTCGCTGGGCCTAGCGCCTGCTCCGGCCCCGATGCCGGCCTGCTCGCGCGGATGGTCGACGCGGTCTTGCTCGTGCTGAATGGCAAGCAAGACACGCGCTCGATCGCGCTCAGGGCCCGCAAGCAGCTTACCAGCGAGCCCGCCACGCAGTTCCTCGGCGCGATTGTCAGCCTGGGCAAGGCTAAGGGCCATCGGGCGGCCCCCACGCCCGGCGCCATAGGCAACGGCTTTCAGATTGCGGTCAGTCGTAAGGGGATCACAATCTCGCTCAGCAATAAGGCGCCGACCCCGGCCCTGAATGGCGCCGCCCACGGCGTAGGCCATCGGCTGCTCAACCCGCCCGAGATCGAGGTCACCGCTACGCCCATGATCAGCGACCCGGTTACCAACGGCAGCGTCGACGCCGACGATGGGCCTGAGCATGTAACCTGGGAGGATCTGATCGAGCTCGAGCACGGCGCTACCACCCAGCACCGCCGGACGAACGGGGTAGCACATGCGAGCCATGTGCATGGCGCTGGCCTGGCCCCTGATCGAAGCGCGTTCGTCAGCCCGGCTGCGCCCGACCTGCCCGGCCCACGGGCGATCATCACGCCGCCTCCGGTCGAGATGAAGACGGTCAATGGAGCTTACGCGCGGGCACAGCCGAGCGCAGCTAGCCCTGCCCGCCCGCGCCGCGCACGCATTGCAAATAGCCGGCGGCCCGCCCGCACGAATGGCGTGAGTTCGCCGCTCGATCAGGATGGGGCAGAAAGCCTCTAGGCCCCGACAAGCTATGCGCTTTGAGTCATTCCAGGAACGCTATCCGAGACTCCAGCCGCTGCTGACGGTGGCCGTGATCGTCGGTGTGCTGCTGTATAGCATGCTTGTCGGCGCCCTGGTGGCAGGCGACAAGCTTAGCCTTGGGCTGCTCCTGATTGTAGCGCCGATTGGCCTGCTGGCGCTCAGCTTCTCGATCCGCTTCCCGCGCCTGCTCGTGCTGCTCTTCCCGCTCAGCGCGCTCTTTATGCCGAAGCTCGAGATGCCCACCGGTACCGCCAGCGTGCTGCCGCTGAGCTTGCTGATCGCTACAGGGCTGTGCGGCCTGTGGTTCGTCGCCGCAGTGCTGCGCGGCACCAGGCTGAGCCCTTCGCCCCTGAACCGGCCACTCCTGATCTTCTCGGCGGTGTGCGTGTTCTCGCTCGGGTGGGGGATCATCTGGCGCGACCCGATTCTGCTGAGCATGCCTAAGTTCATCATCACACAGAGTGGCTCGCTTGTGTCGATCCTGATGTCGATGGGCGCCGCCCTGATGATCGGCAACTACGTCACCAGCGATCGCCAGCTGAAGTATATCTTCGGCAGCTTTATTCTGGCCGGCACCCTGATGACGATCACCCAGTTCTTTAAGATCGGCCAGACCTATCTGAATGACCGTGGCCTCTGGGGCCTGTGGACCGCCGCGCCGCTCTTCGCGCTGCTGATTATGCAGCCGCGAGTGGCCTGGTATTGGCGCGTCGCGCTGTTCGCCCTGCTTGCGCTCAACCTGTACCAGACGATGATCGTCAACTCGCTCTGGCTTTCCGGGTGGCTGCCGAGCATTGTCGCGATTGTCGCCCTGTTCTTCCTTCGCTCGCCGAAGCTCTTCTTCTCGCTGCTCCCGTTTGGCGTGCTGGCCCTAGCGATCAGCTATGGCTTCTTCCAGATGGTGGCCCAGAATAATGTTGATGAGGGCGGTCTCGAGCGGCTTATCATCTGGCAGCAGAACTGGCTGATCGTCAAAGACCACTGGCTGTTCGGGGTCGGCCCGGCCGGCTACGCGATCTATTACATGTCGTACTTCCCGCAAGAGGCCCGCTCGACGCATAATAATTATCTCGACATTATCGCGCAGTTCGGCGTGGTCGGCCTCGGCGTCTGGTTCTGGCTGTCCTGGGCGGCTGCCTGGGAGGGCTGGACGCTCACCCGCCGCTTTCAGCCCGGCTTCCGCCGTACCCTCGCCGCCACCGCCACGGCCGGCTGGGTCGCGGGCCTCGCGGCGATGCTCTTCGGTGACTGGCTGCTGCCATTCGCATATAACCAGGGCATTGCTGGGTATAAGTACACTGTCTATACCTGGATCTTTCTTGGCACCCTGATCACGCTGCGGCGCCTGATGGAGCGCGACGAGGCTGCCCAGAGACTGGCTGCACAACCCGATGGGTATGCGTAAAGGCACTATCGCCCTGGCGCTGCTTCTGGCCGCGCTGCTGCCGACCCTCGGGCTCGGGGTTTCGCCACGCTCGCTCTATGCCGAGAGCGGCTGGAGCGAGCCGTTCGATGTCTCGGACAACCGCTTTGGCTGGTTCCCCGATCTCGCCGCCGACGCCCTGGGTGCCGTCCATGTGATCTGGGGCAGCGGCGCCCAAGATGCCACCGCAGACCCCGCTTCGCCTGCGGCCTCCCAGGATCTTTTGCGCTACCGCGTCCTGCGTAATGGCACATGGTCGTCCGTTAACGATATCGCCTTCACCTGCGTGGGCGGCTTTACGGTGCGCAATAGCATCGTCGCCAATCGCGACGGCCAGGTGAATGTGCTCGTCCGCACCTGCTTTAATGTCAGCACGTTCAATGCGCCGGACGAGCTGGCCTGGTCGGCCAAGGCGTGGAGCCGGCTCCAGCAGCTTGGATCGAGCTACTACAGCGCGGTCGCCGCTGATAGCAAGGGCACCCTGCACGCGCTCTACAATGAGGGCCTGGTGGGCGACGCCGAGGGCGCCACGCTCATGAGCGAGATCTTCTACCGCCGGTCGACTGATGGCGGCCAGACATGGTCGGTGCGCAATAATCTGGCCCGCCTGCCCGGTGGCGACGAGCGTATGCAGATCAAGGTCGATGGACGCGATCGGGTCCATGTGGTCTGGGATCACGGGAGCGACTGGTACTCGGGCATCGACAAGCCGGAGCACGGTGTGTATCGCCGCTCGGACGACGGCGGCCTGACCTGGCGGGCTGTGACCCTGCTCGGCGTCGGCGATGGGCCGATCGTCCAGACTACGCTCGGGCTCACCGCCGATGGCAACCCGCTGGTCGTTTATCGCAGTGCCTTCGACACCCAGCTCTACTTCCAGACCTCGCCCGACGGCGGCGATGCCTGGAACGCCGCGCAGCTGATCCCGTATGTGCGCTCTCGCGATGTGATCGAGCGCAACCTCGATAGCTACAGCATGGCCACCGATAGCGCCGGTCGCGTACACCTGCTTGTGTCCGGCTTCCCGGAGGAGAGCGCCGCCGCCATCCCGCTGCTGATGCACCTCACATGGGATGGCCAGGCCTGGTCGCCCCCTGAGATCGTGTCGGCCACCCTGAACCGCCCGCTCTGGCCGCGCCTCGTCGTCTTTGGCGGCAATCAGCTGCACGCGGTCTGGTTCAGCTACACCGACGCGACCGGATGGGGTGAGCGCAGGGTCTGGTACAGCGGCAAGACGCTCGACACCCCCGCGCTTCCGCCACCCTCGCAAATCAGCTTGCCCACAGCGCCCGCACCAACGGCCCCCGCCGCAATAGCTGAGGCTGGCGCCGCGCCTGTGGCCCTGGCGGCCACCCCCGAGACGCGAGCGCTCCCGGCCCAGGGCACCTTCCGCGACACGCCGCCCCCAGGCACATTCGGCGGCACCCAGAGCTTGCTCGTGCCGGCCCTCGCCCTCGTCCCGGTTATTGGGCTGCTCATCGCTGTGGCGCTGCTGCTGCTCTGGCGCCGCACGCGCAGGCATTGACGATGCGCGTACCTGCCATGCTGCGCTGCGTGCGTGGATTGTCGCTCTGGCTGTCGCTCTGCCTCGTGCTGCTCGGCCTGGCGCCCCTTGCCCACGCACGGCCCGTGCAGGCGCCAGTGTGGGGCGAGCCGCTGCCGCTCTCCGCCGCTGCCACGAGCGCGATAGCCTCTACACCTGACATCGCGGTGGACGCTGTGGGGGGGCTGCATGTGCTCTGGTATACGGTGCGCGACCGCCCGGCCGAGGAGGGCGGCGGGCTCACCGATGCCCTTGTCTATATGGTGCGCACCGGCGGGGTCTGGTCGACGGAAGAGCCGATCTACTCGCAAGACCGCCCACCATACAGCGATACGTCATCGCCGCTCAGTAGCAACGCGACCGCGCGCAACCCCGCCTTTGCGCTGGATGGCTCCGTGGCGAGCGCCCGCGACGGGCAGCTCCACTTTGCCGTCGGCGACCTGCAGGCGCAGTGGTACTTCGGTGTCCCCTGGGGCGCCGTCGCCCGCGTGGCCGCGCTGCTGCCCCCCGTCACGCTTGGCGCGGGCACCGCGAGCACGATCGCCAGCGGCGACGACGGCTCGCTCCACGTTGTGCTCACCGCCATCCCGCGCGGGCTCGAGGCGGCTGCCCAGGCCAGCGGCGCGAGCTGTGACGCCTGCCTCGAGATCGTCTACCGCCGCTCGGGCGACGGTGGCATCACCTGGACCCGCCCAGAGAACCTTTCGCGGCTCGACGGACAGGACGGTGGCCCCGAACTCGGCACCGATGAGCAAGGGCGCGTCCATCTGCTTTGGGCGCACCTGGGCGCCGCGCAGCCCGACGAGCCGTCCTACCTGATCTACGAGCGTTCCACTGATGGCGGGCAGAGCTGGGCGGAGCCCCAGCGCCTTGGAGCGCCGGGCGAGGGCTCGCTCCAGGCGACCCTGGGCGTGGGGCCGGGCGGTCGGCTGCTGGCGGTGTACGGCGGCGCGGCCACGGGCAGTGTCTTCTTCCAGTCTTCGGGCGATGGCGGGCAGAGCTGGTCGCCGCCAGGGCTTGTGCCGGGCGTGATCAGCCCCGGCCTGACCACGACGAGCGGGCGCCGCTTCGACCTGGCCGTGGATGGTGCTGGGCGCTTCCATCTGCTGATGGTGGGCTCGCTTCCAGCCAACAGCGGCAGCGAGGCGCAGCTGCTTCAGCTGAGCTGGGACGGCCAGAGCTGGTCGTCGCCTGTGCCTTTGGCGAGCGGGGGCGGCGAGCCAGGTGCCCCGCGCATCGTCGTCGAGCGCGGCAATCTGCTCCACGCCGTCTGGTCGACCAGCGAGGCTGATGCCGAGCGGGGGGAGCGGCAGACCGTCTGGTACAGCAGCGCGCCCATCGAGGCGCCCGAGCTTGCGCCGCTCCCGACCTTTACCCCCATTGTTACGGTGGTCGCCACAGCAGCTCCGACCAGCACCCCTCTGGCGACCCCTACCCTGCTTCCGGCCGAGAGCCGCCAGGTCGACACGATCGAGGGGCCGCCGCGCTGGGAGGGCGAGAGCCTACAGGTGCTCGTGATCGCCCTCGGCCCGGTCCTGCTGCTGCTCGGCCTGGTGCTGTGGTGGGCGACTACACGCGGGCGCGACCGCGAGTAGCCGGTAACAATGGTGTCAGCTCGCTGCGGGGCGCGTTTAGGCCCTGATTAAGCATGGCTGGTACGCTTTGCGTGCCCAGCATGCGGGAACTATCGAGCGCGCCGCGCACATGGACATGGAATGACACAGCCCCTCGCCTCACGACGCCTTACGCGCCGACAGCTGCTTGGTGGCGCCACGGCAGCGAGCGTGGCAGCCGCCGGGGCAGGGCTCGCCTACGGTCTCGATCCGCAGCTGGGCGGGGCGCCCGCCGCCGAGGCGACGGGCCTGGCCCCGGCGCCGCCGGTCGCCACACCAGCGCCAGAGGTGCCGCTGCTGCTGATCACCAACCCTGCTGCCGCGCCCGACTTCAGCCCCTATCTGGCCGAGATCGTGCGCACCGAGGGCCTTGTGACGCTGCGCAGCGCACCCCTCGACCGCGTCGGCGCGGCCGAGCTGGCCGGGTTCCGCGTCGCGATCCTCGCCCCTGGGCCGGTGAGTGGCGACAAGGCCGCCCTGCTACGTGCGTATGTCGCCACTGGCGGGGCGCTGCTCGCGATCAGGCCCGACGCCAGGCTCGCTGAGCTGTTCGGCGTGCGGGCGCTCGGGGCCACGGCGCTGGGCGATTACCTGCGCGTGGTGGCGGGCACGCCCGAGACCGCAGGGCTCGAGCCGGGGCTGCTACAGGTTCACGGGCTGTACGATCGGCTGGCCCTCGCTGGGGCGCGGGCGCTCGCCCAAAGCAGCGCGGGCGACCCGCTCGTGACGATGCACCGCTTTGGGCGCGGCGCCACAGTGCTGTGGGCCTTCGATCTCGCCCAGTGCGTGGCCCTCATCCGCCAGGGCAACCCAGCGTTCGCCGACGAGGACCGCGACGAGCTTGAGGGCATCCGCGCCAGCGACCTGTTTGTGGGCTGGGTCGACCTTGAGCGGATCGGTGTGCCCCAGGCCGACGAGCATCAGCGGCTGCTCGCCCGCCTGATCGAGGAGCTTGCGGCCGATGGCCCGCCCCTGCCGCGGCTCTGGTATTTCCCCGGCGGTGCGCCCGCCATGCTCGTCGCCACAGGCGATGCCCACGGCAGCCGGATCAGCCATATCGAGCAAGTCCTCGGCCCGGTCGAGCGCTACGGCGGCACGGCCTCGATCTATTACACACCACCGCGTGCGAGCAACGCCCGTCGGCTGGCTCGCAAGGCCCGTTGGACCGCCGAGAGCCTGCCTGTGCTTGGCGGGCTGCTCAAAGACGACGATCCCATCCCGTCGCCGACCCAGCTTGCGGCCTGGCGCGAGCGCGGCCACGAGTTCGGCATGCACCCGTATGTCGAGGCGGGGCTGGAGCTTGGCTATAACCAGTACTGGAACGAGTTCGTTAAGTATGGCTACGGGCCGCTGCCGCCCACTGTGCGCACCCACCGGATTCTCTGGCATGGCTGGGTCGACAATGCTCTGGTGCAGGCGCGCTACGGGCTGCGCATGAATCTTGACCACTACCACGCTGGATCGGCCGTACGCAAGGCCGACGGCACCTGGACTGCCGGGTACCTGAGCGGCACAGGCCTGCCAATGCGCTATGTCGGCGAGGACGGCAGGTTGCTCAGCGTGTACCAGCAGCCGACCCAGCTGGTAGACGAGCACCTGATGAACGTGTTCGACAGCGGCCACGAGATGGGGCTCGACGGCGCGGCGGCGGCGGCGGTAACGATCGGTCAGATCGGCGAGAGCGTGCGCCGCTACCCGGCCGCCCTGGGCCTACAGTGCCACGTCGACCCATTTCTGCTCGGCGGGGCGAAGGCCGAACACGTTGGGCGCTGGCTGAACGAGACGCTGGAGTACGCCGCCGCGCACGCCATGCCCGTGCTCTCCGCCGAGCGCTGGCTCGCCTTTGCCGAGGCCAGGGCCGCCGCCGAGGTGCAGCGGCTCACCTGGGACGCGGCGGCGCGCAGGCTCGCCTTCGAGCTTGCCATCCCCGCCAGCGCCGGGGTGGCTGCCGCGCTGCTCTTGCCGCTACAGCACGGCGGAGCGACGCTGCGCGAAGTGCGCGTCGACGGTAGCCCGACGCGTCACGGTGAGCGCACGCTCGCTGGGCGATCCTATCTGGCCGTGCTCGTCCCGGCGGGGCGCCGGAGTATTGAGGCCGATTACGCGGCTTAGCGAGGAGCTTGCTGGAATGCAGTCGATCACGACCCGACCGTGGAGCAAATATCTTGGGCTGGCGCTGGTGTCAGGCGGTGTGCTGGCGCTTCAGATCACCTTCACGCGGATTTTCTCGCTGATGATCTGGCACCACTTTACCTACCTGGTGATCGGCGTGGCCATGCTTGGCGGCGGGGCTGCGGGAACCTTCCTCGCCGTCCGCCAGTGGGATGCGGCTACGCTCAAGGCGCGCCTCGGCCTGCTCGCCGTGAGCTTCAGCCTGGTGAGCCTGCTCAACCTGCTGGCCATCCGCTTTGTCGCCATCGACCCGCTGCGGGCGGCCCAGCTCGCCTGGTCGCTCGTGGGCCTGGGGATCTACTTCGCCTGCCTGTTCGCCACCTTCTTCACGGGCGGGCTCACGATCGCGGCGATCTTTAGCCGCTGGGTCGAGCAAGCCCACAGGCTCTACTTCGCCGACTTGCTCGGCGCCGGCCTGGCCACCGTGGGCGTGCTCGCCGTGCTGAAGCTCGTCGGCGGCCCTGGCACGATCGCCGTTGTCGCCTTGATCACGGCGGTGGCTGGCCTGCTGCTCGCCGTCGAGCTGCCCCGCCGCTGGGCGATGCCGGCCCTGATCGCTTGCCAGCTCGCGCTGCTCGTGGCGCTGATTGTCCGCCCACTCATGCTGCCCGTGCCTGAATCGAAAGAGCTGGGCTGGGCGATGCGCGCCCAAGGCACGGGGCCAGAGTATACCCGCTGGGATCCAGTGGGCCGCGTCGACGTGATGCCCGAGATCGTGATCAAGGAGCCGATGATTGTGGGCGCCGTCAGCTCGACCTACGCGCAGAGCGTGAGCGTGCGGCCCGAGTTGCCCCTGCGGCTGGTGACGATCGACGGCACCTCGATGACCGGATTGTACCAGTTCGACGGCAGCGACGCCGATCTGCAGCGCTTCCGCTTTCTCGAACACGCCGTGATCAGCGCGGCCTACCACCTGGGCCTCGAGCAGCCGAGCACGCTGCATATCGGTGTCGGTGGCGGCCTCGATATGCTGCTCGGCAGGCTCTACGATGCCCGCAAGATCACCGCGATCGAGCTGAACCCGAGCATCGTCGAGCTGCTGATCGGCCCCTACGCCGACTACACCGGCCACCTCGCCGAAGGCCCGAACACCGAGCTGATCGTGGCCGAGGGGCGCAGCTTCCTCACCCGCACCGATGAGCAGTACGACATCATCCAGGGCATCGGCCTGGACAACCTCGCCGCGCTCTCGGGCGGGGCCTATGTGCTCGCCGAGTCGTATATCTACACCGTAGAGTCGCTTGAGCAGTCGCTTGGCGCACTTACGCCGAACGGCGTGTTCTCGTGGACGCGCGACGTCAATGTGCCGCCGCGTGAGATGCTGCGCCTCACCGGGCTTGCGGCCGAGGCGCTCCGGCGCACGGGCGTGAGCGAGCCCGGGGCGCATATCGCTATCGTGGCCAACGAGAGCGGCAAGAACGCCACCTTGCTCGTCTCGCGCGCGCCCTTCCGCGAGGAGCAGCTGGCCCAGCTGCGGGCCTGGGCGACCGCCAACAACTTCGCGCTGCTCCAGGACCCCTTTGTGCGCCTCGACAGCGTCTTCGCCCAGTATCTGTACGCCGAGGACCCGCGGGCCTTCGAGCGGGCCTATCCCTTCAATATCTTCCCGGTGACCGACGACAACCCGTTCTTTTACAACTACTTCAGGTGGACGAACCTGCACTTCGACAGTAGCTATGAGGGGCGCCTGAATCGCTTCCCAATCGGCAATCTGATCCTGCTCACGCTGTTTACCATGGCGCTGATCACGGCGGGGGTCTTCATTGTGCTGCCGCTGGCACGCTATAAGCGCGAGGGGCTGCGGGCCATCCACGCCACGCCGACGCTCGCCTATTTCAGCCTGCTCGGTATGGGCTATATCTTCGTCCAGATCGTGCTGATCCAGCGCTTCACGCTCTTCATCGGCTACCCGATCCACGCCACGACGACGACAATCGCCAGTATGCTCGCCTTCTCCGCGCTTGGCAGCCTGCTTGGGCGCCGCCTGATCGGCACGGCTGGGCAGCTGCGCATGGCCCTGCTGCTTATCGCGGCGCTTGTGGTGGTCTATATCGTGGCGCTGCCGCCGATCTTCACCGCGCTGCTGCGGCTGCCCGACCTGGGGCGCATCCTGACCAGCGTGCTGCTGATCGCGCCGCTCTCGATCGTGATGGGCATGCCATTCCCGACGGGCCTGCGCCAGCTTGGCGAGCGGGCGCCCGAGCTCGTGCCATGGGCCTGGGGCATGAACGGGGTCTTCTCGGTGCTCGGCTCGGTGCTGGTGATCCTGATTAGTATGATGAGCAGCTTCACCGTGGCGCTGGCCTGCGGCGCGCTCTGCTATGCGTCGGCGGCGATTGTCTGCGCGCGGCTCTGGCAGGTTAGTATGGAGCGCACCGCCACCGCCACGCTGCTGAAGCCCGGCGCGGTGAGCGGGAGCTCGACGGATTAAAGGATTGACGGTGGCATCACAGGCGACAGCTGTTGGCGAGCAGGTGGCCCTGCTGCGTGAGCGGGTGGCCAGCACCGAGCGCATTGTCGCCATCGATGGGCTGCGCGGCGCGGCGCTGCTGCTGATGGCGCTTGACCACGCGAGCTTCTTTGTGGGCGCAGGGTTGCAGGCCGAATCGTACGGCGGGCAGGCTGTGGCGCTCCAGAGCGCGGCCTACTGGCTGAGCGGCCTGCTCACGAACCTGGCCTCGCCGATCTTTTTCCTGCTCGGCGGCTACAGCCTGGCGCTCTACGCTGCGGGCCAGCGGCGCAAGGGTGCGACGGACTGGGCGACGACGCGCTACATGCTCGTGCGCGCCGCAGTGATCCTGGCCCTGGACCTGACGCTCTGTAGCTTCTTCTGGCGCGGCAGCACGCCGTATGTCCATGTGCTCACGGCCATGGCGGCGGCGATGGCGATCCTGGCCGTCTTGCGCTTCCTGCCGCCCGTCGCCCTGGCAGGGGTGGCGCTGGCTGTGCTCCTGGCTCACCAGATGGCGCTTGGCGCGCTTGCGGGCCAGCTAGCCGCCGACGCGCCGCAGAGCTTCTGGCAGGCCTTCTGGCTTACCTACAGCTATGACACGCGCCCGGCCATCGGCTTCCCCGTGCTCGGCTGGGCGCCGCTGATGTGGCTTGGCTACGCCCTGGGCTCGCTCCAGCCTGTGGCGGCGCTGCGCCGGCCGCGCCTGTGGGTGCTGGTGGGGCTCGCGCTGCTCGGGCTCTGGCTCGGCCTGCGCATTGGCCGCGGGTATGGCGACCTCGGCGCCTTCGGCGCAGTCGGCCACAGCTTCGTGCATGGCTTCGTGATGAGCAAAGCGCCGCCCAGCCTCAGCTACTTCGCCTTCAACCTGGGGTGGGCCGCGCTGCTGCTGGCCGCCTTCTACGCCTGGCCATGGCTGCTTGAGCGTGCGTCGCTGCGCTGGCTGCTCGTGGTCGGTCAGGTGTCGCTCTTCTTCTATGTGGCCCATCTTGGGGTCTATAATCTCATCTCCCAGGCCCTGGGCCTGGTGGCGCTACCGGGGCCACGCGTGGTGTGGGGGTACCTGGCCTGGGGCTTTGGGCTGGCCGTGCTGCTGCCCCTAAGCGCATGGTACCGGCAGCTGCGCAAGCGCTACCCGCTTGTGCTCAGCTACCTGTAGTGAGTTTCTAGGGGTATGGAGATGCACGGGATCAGGCAGGCGCAGGTGATCGCGTTCTTGTCTGAGCGGGGCGGCCGCGTGATTGATGTGCAGCCCGACACGCGACCGACGGCCAACCACGCTGCCTGGATCGACTATCTCTACACAGTTACGAAGGATGCGGCTGGCCCCGCGTAAGCTATAACGGTGGTCGCCGGGCAATAAACAAGCTGTTAGCTATCGTCGGGGCAAATTTAACCGACTGAGAGCGGCGCAGCGTACAATTGGAGAGGATAGTCGCCTTGGAGCGAGGGTTATGCACGAGCTGACAAAGATCGTTGTACGCAATTCATTACTCGGCATAGCGGCCCAGGTTGCGATCAAACTCCTCTCGTTTCTCTTCAGCATTCTGATCGTTCGCTCGCTTGGAGCCGCCGCCTTCGGCCAGTATGCTGCAGTCATCAGTTTCGGCTCCGTCTTTCTCTTCGTCGCCGACCTTGGGCTGGCCCCCTACACGGTGCGCGAGGTGGCGCGCCTGCGCGATGCCCCCGACGGCCAGCGGCGGATCAATGCGCTCTTCACCGACGTGCTGGTGCTGCGCATGCTGCTCGGGGTGATCGCCGGCGTGCTGATGCTCACGGCGGCTGTGCTCACTGGGCGCCCCTGGCTAATGGTGGGTGCCATCGCGCTGAACGTCCTCTGCGTGCTGCTCTACGCGGTTCAGGGTTCGAGCGAGGCTGTGCTGAGCGGGTATGAGCGGCTCGATCTGAGCGCGGGCTTCAATGTGCTCAACCAGCTTTTGTTCGTCGGCCTGGGCGGAATCGGCCTGTGGCTCGGGCTGGGCTACTACGGTCTCATCCTGGCGACCCTCGCGGGGGTTGTGGTGATCACATGGGCCAACTGGCGCGCGGTCCATTGGATCGGGGTGCGGGTCGGGCAGGTTCAATTTGCGCGTTGGCGAGCGCTGTTGATCGCCGCCTTGCCCTTCGGCGTGATTGGGCTGACCCTCGGTCTCTCCTACCGTTTTGATAGCGTGCTGCTGAATATCGTTTGGGGCGACCTGCCAACGGGCCACTACAATGTGGCCTACAACCTGATCTTCTCGCTGGTAACGCTCTCGAATGTGATCAACACGGCCCTCTACCCCTCCCTCGCACGTCAGGCGGCTACCGCGCCAGACAGCTTGCCGCAGTTGTACGAGCGCATGTTGCGCTATCTTCTGCTGGTGTCGATCCCGATCGCGGTGGGCGGCTGGATGCTGGCCGCGCCACTGGTTGATCTGGCCTTCGGCCCCGAGTATGCGGCTTCGGTCGATCTGCTACGGGTGCTGATCTGGGTGATCCCGCTGATGTTTTGCTCAGAGTTTCTTGGCTATGTAGTGGTGATCGCCGGGCGCGAGGCGCGTGTGGCGCGCGCTGTGGTGATCAGCACGACGGTGAATGTGATCGCAAACCTGCTGCTCATCCCGCGCTTCGGCGCAAGCGCCGCCGCCGGGGTGACGCTGGCGACCGAGGCGGTGCTCGTAACCCAGTACGTCTGGCTGCTGCGCGACCAACTCGGGCAGATCCAGTGGCGTGCGCTGAGCTTGCGCCCGCTGCTTGCCCTTTTTGCGATGGCCGTCCTGGTAGCGTTTGCCCGCGATCTGCCAGTGCTTGTCACCGTGGCCCTCGGCGGGCTGCTCTACGGCGTGTTGCTGCTGCTCTTACGTGTTGTGGGGGCCGACGAGTTGGCCTTTTTGCGCGGGCTGGTCGGCCACCGCGCCGCTTCCGATACGGTGTAAGAGGCCATCATGCGTGTACTTCTCGCCGTTCATCACTTCCTTCCGCGCTATAGCGCGGGGGCCGAGCTCTATACCTACAGACTCGCCCGCTGGCTGCTGGCCCAGGGCTATGCGGTTGAGGTTGTCTGCGTCGAGGAGGTCGATCATCTGCGGCCCGCCGACCTCACGGCGCGCTATGAGCTGTTCGACGACATCCCCGTGTGGCGCCTCTCGCTCGGCATGGCTGGCGCCGCCCGCAGCTGGGCCTACGACCACCCGCTGATCAATAGCTGGCTCCGCGAGCATCTGCGCAGCAATCGGCCCGACCTGGTGCATTTGCATAGTGGCTATCTGCTTGGGGCCGGCGTGCTGAAGGAGGCCTACGACGCGGCTGTGCCCTCGCTGGTAACGCTGCACGATTTCTGGTTTCTCTGCCCGCAGATCACGCTGCTGCGCGGCGATGGGCGCGTCTGTGCGCAGGTGCCCGCCGACGCGGCGACCTGCGCCTGGTGTCTGAACCTCTCGCGCAATCGCTACCGCCTGGCAGATCAGGTGAGCGGGGGCGCGGCGGGGTTCGTCTGGCAGGCGCTGGCGGGCGACAGCGCCGCCCGGCCGATCAACGACCGGCGGAGCGTGCTGCGCCAGGCCCTCGGCCTCGCCAGCATGGTGCTTGCGCCCTCGCGCTTCCTCGCCAGCCATTTTGCCGACATCGTCGCCCACGACCGGCTGCGCGTTGTGCGCCTCGGGATCGACACAAGCGCCCTGCACCAGATTGGGCGCCCGAGCGAAAGCGGCCCGCTCCGCCTTGGCTATATTGGGCAGATCGCCCCACATAAAGGGGTCGATGTGCTGGCGCGGGCCGTCGCCGCGCTGCCCGCCGGTGGTCGCCAATGGACGCTCAGTATCCACGGCGACTTCGCCCAGCATCCTCGCTATGGCGCCAGCCTGCGCCGCCTGCTGGGCGACGACCCGCGGGTTACGCTCGCCGGCCGCTTCGACAACGCGGCGATCGCCCAGGTCTTCTGCGGGCTCGATGCGCTAGTTGTGCCCTCGATCTGGTACGAGAATAGCCCGCTGGTGATCCTCGAGGCCCAGGCCGCGAGTCGCCCGGTGATCACCTCGGCGATGGGCGGCATGGCCGAGCTCGTGCGCGATGAGCTTGACGGCCTGACGTTCCGTCCAGGCGACGCGGCCGATCTGGCGCGCCAGATCCAGCGCCTGCGCGAGGAGCCACAGCTGCTTGCTCGCCTCTCTGCCGCGACACAAGCGCCGCCAAGCATCGCCGACGAGCTGCAGACGCTCGCCCAACTTTATGCCCAGGCGGCCCTGGGCGTCGTGCCTCACGCGGTGGAGGTGGCCTGAGTGCAGCCAAGCGTCGCCATCATCGTGCTCACCTACAACGGCGTGGACGACACCCTGGACTGCCTCGCCTCGCTGCGCCGGCTCGCCTACCCCCGCGAGCGGGTGAGCGTGGTGGTGGTCGACAACGCCTCGGCTGATGGGACGGTGGCAGACGTGCGAGCGAGCTTCCCCGAGGTCGTCGTGATCGAGAATGGGGCCAACCTTGGCTTCGCCGCCGGCAATAATGTCGGCTTCCGCTACGCGCTGGCCCACGGCTACGACTATGCAATGCTGCTCAATAACGACACCGAGATCGCGCCGGAGTGCCTGGGCCTGCTCGTGGCCGAGGCCGAGGCCGCTCCCCAGATCGGCGTGGTCGGCCCGACGATCTACTACCACGCCGCGCTCGCGATGATCTGGTCGGCCGGCGGTCGGATCGACTGGCAGCGGGGCACCAGCCTGATGGACGGCACCGGCGAGCATGATGTCGGGCAGTACGGCGCCCCGCGCGCTGTTGATTTTGTCACCGGGTGCGCGCTGCTGGTGAAGCGGGCCGCCCTTGAGCGCGCTGGCCTGCTCGACGAGCGCTTCTTTATGTATTATGAGGAGACGGAGTGGTCGGTGCGCGTGCGGCGGGCAGGCTTCGCTATTCGCCATGTGCCGCAGGCCAGGCTCTGGCACAAGATTCCGCTCGACGCTCGCTTCGATAAGGAGTACCTGGCCTACTACATGACGCGCAACCGGCTGCTCTTTCTGCGGGCGACGGGTGCGAGCCTGGGCACCTGGCTGCATGCGCTGGTCGCCCAGGATCTGCGAACCTATGCGAGCCTCTGCCTGCGTCCGAAATGGCGCACGCGGGCCGGGCGCGTGGGCATGCGCCTCGGCTGGATGGACTTCTGGCGCGGGCGCTTCGGGCGCCTGGAAACAGCGCTCTAGGGCGGTAGACGATGGGCATGCGAAGCGTGAAGCGAATAGCCACTGCTGCGCTCGACCGGATCGGCGTGGCCGACCGCGTCTTGGCGGCGCGACGCCGCGATATTGCGCTGCTCTATCACGGGGTAGAGTCGACGCCAACGGGCTATCACTGGAGCGTCAGCGCCGCAAACTTTGCCGCGCACCTGAGCTACCTTGAGCGCAACGTCGAGCTTGTTCCGCTCGGGGCGCTCTTCGAGGCGCCTGGCCACCGCTCGCGGGCGGCGATCACATTCGATGACGCCTACGCCGATATTTACGATCACGTCGCGCCGCTCATCGTCGCACGGCGCATCCCGATCACGGTCTTTGTCCCGACGCGCTTTATCGAGGAGGGCAACAGCCTGCTTCAGCGCGACGAGCTGCCCTATGCCAAGGCCCATATGAGCTGGGCACAGATGCGCGAGCTTATGGCGAGCGGGCTGGTATGCTTCGAGAGCCACACGCACTCGCACCTGCTGGCGCCGGCATACGTGGAGCAGCTGGGCACTGAGATTGACGCGTCGGTGCGGCTGCTCGAGCAGCGGCTCGGCTACCGCTCGCGCTTCTTCGCCTACCCGTATGGCACCTGGAATGAGCAGACCAATGCCGTCGCACGTGCCCACAGCATGATCCGGCTGTTCGGCTTCCAAAGCGTTCCGATCCGCCACACAGTTGTGGAGGGTCGCTTCGACATCTGCCGGCGGAACGAACAGCTCGCATCCTTCAAACTCACGGTTGCGGGCGTCAACAGCGACGCGCTGCGGGGCATGCTTGGGGCCGCACCGCGCTTGCGGCTCTAGCCCCAGATACGACGTGGCTAGCAGCCAACGCGAAGCGCAACCAGCAGCCAAAGGAGGCCGCGCCATGATCTGCTCGACGATCATCCCTACCATCGGCAGGAGCACGCTACAGCGAGCAGTCTGTAGCGTGCTCGACCAAGAGCTTGGCTCAGAGGAGCACGAAGTGATCGTCGTGAATGATAGCGGCGCCCCGCTACCGCCCGCCGCGTGGTGCGACGACCCGCGGGTTAGGATTGTCACGACCAACCGTTGCGAGCGCAGCGCCGCTCGCAATGTGGGCGCGGCCCTGGCCCATGGCACGTATCTGTGCTTCGTCGACGACGACGACTACTTGCTGCCAGGAGCGCTCTGGGCCCTGTTGCACGCCGCACGGGCCGGCTCGTGCAACCGGACCTACGGCGGGCTCCGCTGTGTCAATGATGAGGGTCGCTTCGTGCGTGAGGTCTATCCGGCCGTCGAGGGCAACATCATGGCGCTGTTGCTGGCGGGCGAGTCGATCGCCATGGTGGGCTCGCTGGTTCATCGTAAGGAGTTTATCGCGGTCGGCGGCTTCGACCAGACGCTCAATGTTCGCGAGGATTACGATCTGGAGTGTCGGCTGGCGCTCGTCGGTGATGTGGCGCGCGCGGATAGCCTGGTGGCCTGTGTGCGCGTTGGCAATGGATTCACCAGCACCGACTGGAGCAGGATGCAGCTTGCTACGCGTCGGGCGCGCGAGAAGCTGCTCAACGACCAGCAGCTCGTCGTGCGTCTACGGGCAGCGATGGCGGACGATTTCATTCGTGGCCGTGTGTGCCGGACCTACGCAGTCTCCGCCGCCCAGCATCTGCGCGATTGGCGCCCATTTGTAGCCTTGGAGCGGCTGGTCGTGGCGCTGTACCTCGCTGGGGCGCACCTGATCGCACTGCGATTCTGGAAGGGCGTGGCCTTCACCGGCTATGGTGCCCTCGCTACGCTTGCCCCGCACCAGGCGGCCATGGACGCACTGGCCCTGGTGTTGGCCACCCCGCTGCTTGCGTAGCGAACCCGCGTTGCGGTGCGCCGCCCAGATAAACAGTTAGGACCACCAGGAGCAGCAATGCGTATCGGCATCGATGTCCGCTACCTCTCCCACGGCCTTGTGGGCGGTGTGCATACGTATATCAGGCAGCTCGTGCCGGCCCTGGTGCAGGCGGCGTCCGGCCACGAGCTCCTGCTATACGCCGATCAAAAGGCGCCCTTTGAGCTTGTGCAGCTTCCAGGCCATGTGACAGTACGCTACCTCCCGTGGCGTCACGGCGCGTCGAGCGTGCTGAACGACATGCTGCTGCTGCGCCGCGCCATGGCCGCCGACATGGTGGAGGTGGCGCACTTCCCCGCCAACTATGGCTACGGCCCTCGCACGGCGCGCACTGTGCTCACAATGCACGACGCTATGACCCTGATGCCCCTGAGCCACGTCTTCCAGAGCAAGGGCACGAATTGGAACACGCGCACGCGCGCAATGACGGTCTACCTTTACCTCTGCTCGCACCTGGCGCTGCGCGGCGAGGCGCTGGTGCTCACCGTGTCTGAGCACGCCCGCAGCGAGATCGCCCGCTATAGTCGCTACCCGGTCGAGCGGATTGTGCCAGTCTACCATGCCCCCACGCCCGACCTGCGGCGCATCAAGGACGCGCACGTGCTCGCCGAGGTGCGCGTTCGCCACGGCCTGGGGCGGCGGCCCTTCATCCTCGCCGACGGCCTGAAGAACCCTGCGGTGCTCCTGCGGGCCTGGCGGCGCATACCCCCAGCGCTGCGCGGGGATCACACAATTGTGTTCTTCTCACGGCGCGAGCCGCTGCCCGTTGTGCGCCAGGCCGCAGAGGCGGGCGAGTGTCTGCTGCTGCTCAATCTGCCGCGGGCCGAGCTCGTCGCGCTCTTTAGCGCCGCATCCGCGTTCGTCTTTCCATCTTGGCTGGAAGGGTTCGGCATCCCGATCCTGGAGGCGATGCTCTGTGGCGCCCCGGTGATCGCCTCCGACCGCGGCAGCATCCCCGAGGTGGCCGGTGGCGCAGCGCTGATCTGCGACGCCGAGGACGACGGTGCGCTGGCCGAGCTCATCGTGCGCGTGCTCAGCGACCCCGCCGAGGCCGGTCGCCTGCGGCAGCTCGGCTTTGCCCGTGCGGCCCAGTTCTCGTGGCGGAAGGCCGCCGACCAGACGCTCGCCGCCTACAGGCGCGCGCTCGGGTGGCCCCTGGCCCAACTGTTAGCCGAGGGCTACCCAGCCGAGCGGAGTTAGACCATGCGTATTCTCGCTCTGACATCCTGGTGGCCCGAGCCAGCCGACAACGGCATCAAGTTGCGCCTGAGCCGCCTGCTACAGAGCCTCGCGGGCGGCCACGAGCTGCACCTGGCCACGCTGTGCCAGGCGCCCCCCGCTGCCGGGCAGCGCCTGGCAGCCCTGGCCTACTGCGCCTCGGCCGAGGCCGAGCCGGCCCGCGAGGCGCAGGTTGACCGCGCCGCCCAGCTGTCCAGCCTCTGGTCGGCGCGGCCTGCCTCGGTGCGGGCCACCTGGAGCGAGGATTTCGCCGCCCTGGTGCGCCGCCGCGCCGCGCAGGTGCGCCCGGATGTGGTGCTGGCCTTCGAGCTGGCGATGGCGCCATACGCCCTGCTCGCGCCCGGCGCGCCGCGCATCCTCGACGACCTCGAGATGGCCACGCTCTACGACGCCTTCGCAGCGGCCACTGGGCGGCGCCGGCTGCGGCGCTGGCTGACGTTGACCAAGCACCGCGCTCATGTGCGCCAGCTTCTGCGGGGCTTCGCAGGCTACACGGTGGTCTCGCCCCGCGAGGCCGCCCTGGCCCGCCCCCTCGCGCCCGCCGGGATGCCCGCCCTGGTTGTGCCTAACGGCGCCGATGTGGACAGGGCGCTCCCGGACGTCGCGCCCGATCCCGATACGCTGATCTACCCCGGCGCCCTCAGCTACGCCGCCAATCTCGACGCAATGCAGTATTTCATTGGCTCAATCTTGCCCTTCGTCCGCGCCGCGCGCCCCGTCGCCCGCCTGCGGATCACCGGGCGGGCGACCCCAGCCCAGATCGCGGCCCTGCCCGCCAGCGACGGCGTCGAGTTCACTGGCTTCGTGCCTGAGATCAAAGCGCTGGTTGCGCGCAGCTGGGCCGAGGTCGTGCCGCTGCGCACCGGCAGCGGCACGCGCCTGAAGATCCTCGAGGCCCTGGCGCTCGGCACGCCCGTGGTGTCGACGACCAAAGGCGCAGAGGGCCTCGAGCTGGTGCATGGCCGCGACCTGCTCGTGGCCGACACCCCCGAGGCGTTCGCCGCTGCCACGGTCGCCCTGCTGAGCCAGCCCGGCCTGCGCGCTGCCTTGGGCGAGGCGGGCCGCCGGTCGGTCGTCGCCCGCTATAACTGGAGCGTAATTGGCGGCCAGCTCGATGACCTGCTGCGGTCGGTCGTCGCTACGAGGAGCGTTCCCTATGCCAAGCGTGCTGCCTGATCTGGTCGTGGTTATCGTCAACTGGAACACCCGCGCGCTGCTGCTCGCCTGCCTCACCGCCCTACCGGCCGCCACAGCCGGCCTCGCAGTGGAGACGTGGGTGGTAGACAATGGCTCGACCGACGGCAGCGTTGCGGCCGTGCGCGAGCACTTTCCCCGTACCAATGTGATCGCGAACCAGGGCAACCTTGGGTTCGCGGCCGCCAACAACCAGGCGATCAGGGCCAGCCAGAGCCGCAGCGTCCTGCTGCTCAACAGCGACACCGTGCCTGCCCCCGGCGCCCTGACCGTGCTGGTGCGCTTTCTCGATGCCCACCCCCAGGTTGGCGTCGTCGGGCCGCGCCTGCTCAACGCCGACGGCAGCGTGCAGCTCTCCTATGCGGCCTTCCCGAACCTGCGCTCCGAGCTGCTTGGGCGCAATCTGCGCGGCCGCCGCCCCTTCGCGGCCGCCGACGCCGAGGCCTATGCCGTCGATTGGGTAGGCGGGGCCTGCTTCCTGATCGGCCGTGCGGCGCTTAACGCGGCGGGCCTGCTTGATGAGGGCTATTTCATGTACACCGAGGAGGCCGATTGGTGCTTTCGCGTGCGCGCTGCCGGCTGGGAGATCTGCTACGCGCCCCAGGTGGAGGTTGTACACCTGGGCGGGCAGAGCAGCCGCATGGCGAGCACGCGCATGAAGGCGGAGCTTTATAAGAGCAAGCTGCGCTTCTTCAGCAAGCACTACGGGCGGGCGCACACCCTCGCCCTCGGCCTTGGCCTTCAGGCGATCTTTCTCGCCAAGCTGGTCGTCGGTGGGCTCGTGGCCGCCGTGCCGGGGCGCTCCACCGCCGGGCGGGCGCTCGCTCGCGATAGTGGCCTGATTCTCGGCGCCTTGTCCAGGCAGCTCGGCGACCCGAGGGCTCAGGAAGCCTAATCCGATGCCGCACGTGGCGCCCGAGTGCGCGTCGCACTAACGATTGATGCGGAACTGCCAACCGGAGATGCTACCATGCGGATCGGGATCGACGCACGCTTTCTCACTCACCCGCAGCAGGGCGGTTTCAAAACCTACAGCGAGCATCTGGTGGCCGCCCTTGCCGAGGTGGATGCGACGAACGAGTACCTGCTCTACGTTGATCGGCCAACCGAGGCCGGGCACATCCTGCCAAGCGCGCCGAATATGCGGATCTGCCTTGTGCCCGGCACGCTGCCGGCGGTCGGCATGCCGTGGCGCGAGCAGGTTGGCCTGGCCTTGCGGGCGGCGCGCGACCAGCTGGATCTGTTCCACGCGCCCTGCCTCACGGCGCCCCTGGCCCTAGCCTGCCCGCTTGTGGTGACGATCCACGACATGATCTGGCGACGCCCGGAGCGCTTCCGCCAGGGCGCAGCGCGGCGTGGCGGGCGCTCGCTGATGGAGCAGTACTACCGCCTGCTGCCGGCCATGGCCGCGCGCCGCGCCGCCGCCGTTATCACGGTCTCGCACGCCGCAAAGGCCGACATTGTGGCCGAGCTGGGCCTTCGCCCTGGGCGCGTCGTCGTCACCCACGAGGCGGCCAAGCCAGCCTTCAGGCCACCGGCAAGCCCAGAGGTGGCCGCAGCTGCGCGGGTGCGCTTTGGCCTAGCGCCGGGCTACCTCTTGGCGATGGGCTCGGCCGACCCGCGCAAGAACCTGGAGACCCTGCTGCGCGCCTACGCCGCTCTGCCCGCCGGGCTGCGGGCGGCTCACCCGCTAGCGATCGTCTGGACCCACCGCCACCTGGCCGAGGGAATTGGGGCCGCAGCCCACAGCCTTGGCATTGCGGGGCAGCTCGTCGCCCTCGACAGGGTAAGCGACGTGGAGCTGGCGGCGCTCTACGCCGGGGCGACCGCGTTTGTCTTCCCCTCGCGCTACGAGGGGTTCGGGCTGCCGCCGCTCGAGGCGATGGCCTGCGGCACGCCTGTGATCGCCGCCGATAACTCGTCGCTCCCTGAGATCGTCGGCGACGCGGCGCTGCTCGCGCCCGCCGACGATGTGGCCGCCCTGGCCGAGGCCCTGCGGCGCGTGCTGACCGCGCCCGAGCTGCGCCGCGAGCTGGCGGCGAGCGGGCTGCGCCGGGCAGCCACCTTCTCGTGGCGGCGCTGCGCCGAGGAGACCCTGGCCGTGTATGGGGCGGTGCGCGAGGCGGCCTGGCTAACAAAACATTCAGATGCCCGGCAGGATGCTGTTAGCCGTCGTTGACGTGGCGCTGGTACGCTTGGCACAACGCCTGTGCCCCATCGGACGATTGTGCGCGGCTGCACCTGGCTACAGTAAGCTCCAGGCGTGGCCTTCGGAGAACGTATGCTGCGACAGATCAACGCGGCCCCGGCGGCGGGCCAGCGCGTTGCCGAACGTGAGCGCCTGACCACAGGCCGGATCTGGGTTGCCGTCGTGGCCCTGGTGGTGCTTGGCGCCTGCTTGCGCCTTTGGGATCTCTCCCTGGTGGAGTTTCGCCACGACTCGGCCTGGTGGGCCCTCGACGGCCAGCGCATCCTCCAGGGGGGGCACCTGCCCCTGATCGCCCAGCAGGTGGGCAGCATGAGCGTGCCCTTCTACAATGGGCCATTCTTCGGCTATCTCACGGCACTCGCCTTCGCGGTGGCCGGTGGGCAGCCGCTGGCGATGAGCGCCGTCGTGGCGCTGTGCAACGCCGCCGCGATCCTGCTCACCTTTCTGCTGGGCAGGCGGCTCTACTCGCCGCTGGTTGGCCTGCTCAGCGCTGCGCTGATGAGCGTAGCGCCCTGGCTGGTACTCTATGGCCGTATGTTCTGGCCCCAGGCGCTCTTCCCGCTGCTCATGCCCCTGGCCTTTCTCACCCTGCTGCTGGCGGTCGAGCGGCAGCGCTGGGGCTGGTATCTGCTCTTCGGCGTGCTGCTGGGCATTGGCGTGCAGCTGCACCTCTCGGTGCTGGCTGTGGTGGGCACCGGCGCGCTGTATATCCTGCTCTACGGGCGCCCCCGGCTGATGGTGCTGGTCTATGCTGCGGGCGTGGCCCTCGGCTATGCACCTGTACTCATATATGATCTGTTCAACGGCTTCACAAATCTACGGGGCATCCTGCTGCTGCCAGCCCTGCACGCCACCGACGAGCCACGCCTGAGCCACATGGCGAAGACGATCTGGAACTTTAGCAATGTGCTCTCGGGCCAGGGCCTGTGGGTGAGCAAGCTCTCCAAGACGCCATTCCTGCCCGCCTGGATGGAGTGGGCTCAGGGTCTGCTGATGACCGGCCTGTTCATCTTCGCAGCGGTGGTGGTCGTGACCACGACGCTGCGGGCCGCTGGCTCCCTGCGCCGTTTGCGCCTGGGCCACCAGGATGCGCTGCTGCTGCTCTTCATCGCCCTGCCGTTCCTCTACCTCCTCCTCTCCCGCAGCCTCATTCAGCGCCACTATTTCATCTTTTTCAGCCCCCTGCCGCTTGTGCTGATCGCACGGGGCGTCGAGCTCTGGCTGCGCCGCCAGCCCGCCCTCGGTATGCGGGCTGGCGCCCTGGCGCCGCTGGCCGTCCTTGGCGCCTGTGTTGCGCTCAATCTGTTCACCGCCCTGGCTATGCTCAGCTTCCTACGCCAGAGCGGCGGCGAGGGCGAGTATGGCACCGTGCTCGGCGATAAGGAGGCGGCGGTGGCGCTGGTTGTCGCACAGGCCGGTAGTAATCTGGCCGTCGATCTGCGCGGCGTGCGCGAGGCGCTGCCGTTCGTCTATCTCTTCGAGGCACGCGTGGATGTCGCTGTGGAAGGCGAGGAGGCCACCGCAACGGCCCTGAAGGGTGTTGCGGCCTCGCCACAGCCGCTGCGCTTCCGGCTGGTCGAGCTACCTTACGCGCCGCTCGAGCTTGGCCCCGGCGAGCGTGTACTGTTCGAGCGTCGCGGTGTGGTCGTCGTCCAACAGCCTTGAGGCGGCCGTGCGGCCGTATGAGCCCCTGAGAAGGAGCCCGCGCATGACTCTGCTCTCCGTGATCATCCCCTGTTACAACGAGGCAGCGACTATCGCCGCCCTGCTCGAGCGCGTCTGCGCTGTCGCCCTGGACAAAGAGATTATCGTGGTCGACGACTGCTCGCGCGACCGCACGCCGGACATCCTGGCCGAGATCGCCCGCACTGAGCCTCAGGTGCGGGTCATCCGCCACGAGACGAACCGTGGCAAGGGGGCCGCGATCCGTAGCGGGCTGGCCGCTGCAAGCGGCGCGATTACGCTCATCCAGGACGCTGATCTGGAGTACGACCCCGACGACTACTACGAGTTGCTGCGCCCGATCGTCGAGGGGCGGGTCGATGTGGTCTACGGCAGCCGCTTCCTCGGCAGCCACACGGGCATGTATTTCTGGAACGCTGTGGGCAATAAGGGCCTGACCATGCTCACCAACTTCCTCTACAACTCTTGGATCTCCGACATGGAGACCTGCTACAAGGTGATGCGCAGCGAGATCTGGCGGGCCATCGAGCTTGAGAGCAATGACTTCCGTATCGAGCCGGAGATCACCGGGAAGGTGTTGCGCCTGGGCTACCGCATCTACCAGGTGCCGATCTCGTACATGGGCCGCACGTACGAAGAGGGCAAGAAGATCAAGAAGATCGACGGCCTGCTGGCGATCTCCACGCTGCTCGCGCTGCGCAGCTGGCGCAGGCCCGCCCCCCAGATCACGCCGATCGAGCCGACCCGCGCCGACGCGGCCCTGGCTGCGATCACCGATCGCGTGCGCCTGCGCCTCGCGCCGGGCCTCGCCTACCCTGCGAAATAACAGTCTATGGCTGTCTCCGAGACTCGGCCCACACCAGCTGTCGAGGTTGGCCTGCACACCGCGCCGCGCCCGGCCTTCGGGGCGTGGCGCTTCATGGCCGCCGTCGGTGCGCTGCTACTCGTGCTGATCTGGGCGCCGATCAGCTTCGCCTATCTTACAGCGCCGCCCGACCGGCAGTTCATGGGTGTGCTCGAGGGCATCCCCGATCACAACCAGTATTTCGCCTGGATGCGTAGCTTCGCCAGTACGCCCCTCGCTGGCAACAGGCTTACCCCCGAGCCCAACGAGCCTGCCTTCTTCAACCTGCTCTGGTGGGGGGCGGGCCGCTTCGGCGCCCTCACCGGCATGGCCTATACCACGGTCTACGGCCTGTTGCGCTTTGCTGCGCTCTTTGTGGTGATGGGCGCCGTGTGGTTCTTCGTGCGCCTCACGGTGAGCGGCCTGTGGCAGCGGCGCCTCGCCTTCGTGCTCGTCCTCGCCGGCGGCGGCCTTGGCGTGCTCTGGGTGTTCGTCAAGTATGCCCTCCGCCTCGCTGATGTGCCATTCCCTGGCGATGTCTACACCGCCGAGCCAAACACCCTGCTCATCCTCCAGGTCTTCCCTCATTTTAGCTTCGCCCTCGCCCTGATCACGACTATCTTTGGGCTCATGCTGCTCGCCCTGCGGCGCCAGCAGCTAGTCTATGCCTTCGCTGCTGGCGTAGCCGGCATGGCCCTTGGCCTCCAGCACGCCTACGACCTGCTCACCGTCTATAGTGTGCTTGGCGTGTTTGGGCTGCTGGTCTGGGTGCGCGACCGGCGCTTCCCGACCTTTCTGTTCCGCTGCGGGCTCGCCCTTGCCGCCCTGTCCACACCGCCGGCCCTCTACCTCACCTACCTTGTGGCTAGCGACGAGGCCTGGGGCCGCAAGCTCGAGCAGTTCGACAACGCGGGCGTGTTTACGCCAAACCCGTTTCACCTGCTGATCCTGCTCGGCGTGCCCCTGATCCTCGCGCTCATGGCCCTCAAGCCGCGTATGTTCCGCAGCAAGGACGACGGCGAGCTGCTTGTGGCTACCTGGTTTGTGCTACACTTCCTGCTGATGTACCTGCCGGTGAAGTTCCAGATCCACCTGCTGCTCGGCCTCCAGGTGCCGATGATGATCCTGGCTGCCACCGCGCTCACCCAGCGCGTTGCACCAGCCCTCCGGCGGCGGGGGCGCCGCTGGATGTTTGGCGGCCTCGCGTTGCTGCTGGGTCTCTGCCTCGCCACAAACGTCTATCTGCTGGCCTGGCGCTTTGTGTACCTGGGCCGCTATGAGCAGCCGTTTTATCTGTCCAACGACGAGCTCGACGCACTTACCTGGCTTCAGCAGCACACGACGGCAGAGGATGTCGTGCTGGCGCAGATCGAGCTGGGCCAGTTCGTGCCGGTGTGGTCCGATGCTCGGGCTTATATCGCCCACTGGGCCGGTACGCTGGATTTCTTCACTAAGCGGGCGAACTCCGAGACGGTGCTCGACCAGACTACCCCGCAGGAGCTGCGGCGCGAGCTGCTCAATGAGTTCGCCGTGACCTATGTGGTCGTGCGCGACAAGGATAGCCTGCGCACCGCCTTCGCCGCCAGCGCTGGCCCCGAGCTCGCGCTCGTCTACGAGAACGCCACCGTGTCGATCTACCAGGTCCGGCGCGATACGCTCAGAGCCGCAACGACCCCATGAGGCGCTGGCAGCATAGCCTCGCCCTGGTGATCAGTAGCTGCATCATGGCCTGCGCACCTTCGCCCCAGGCCGCCGCGCCTGCCGCCGAGGTCGCCACCGCGCCGCACGGCGAGGTCTTCCCCACGCCTCAGCTGGAGGGGGTGGCCCGCGAGCGCCGCGAGGTGACCATTCGAAGCGGCGAGGTTGCCCTGGCGGGCGAGCTCGATCTGCCGCCTGGCGCTGGCCCGCTGCCGCTGGTGGTGATCATTCACCACGCTGGCCAAGTGCCCCGCGATGCCTATGGCTATCTGGCCGAGCTCCTGCTGCGCGATGGGTTTGCCGTGTTTCGCTTCGATAAACGCGGCACCGGGCGCAGCGAAGGGGTGTATGGCTGCTGCGAGGCCGATGACGCCCTTGCCGCCTACCAGGCCGCCGTGAGCCAGCCCGAGGTGGACGGCGAGCGGGTCTTCATTGTGGCCCAGAGCATTGGCACGCGCCATCTGGCCGAGCGCTTCGCCGAGTTCCGCGCTATCAGGCCGCCGCGCGCCGTGGCTCTGCTCTCGAATCTGCTCGGGCCGGAAGCCGTAACGAGCGTGGCCGCGCCCGCCCTGATTATCGTGGCCGACAGCGAGCCCGAGCTGAAGACCATTGGCGCCGCAGCGGCCGAGGCTCACGCGGCCGCCTTCCCCGACGGCACCGCCCTCTATGTGGCCGAGGGCGCCGAGCACTCGCTCTTCGATCTGGGCGCTGGCCCGCTCGACTGGGGCGATCCGAGCTGGGTGCGGCGCTACCATCGTGGGGCGATGGAGCGGCTGCGCCAGTGGCTGGTGGCCTACGCCAGGACATAATCAGGAGGTATGACCGTGAAAAGACCCGGACAGACCACACGGCAGTTCTCTATCGCCCTGGTGTGTCTTGGCCTGCTCGCCACCCTCGCCTTGGCCCGCTACGCCGGCTCGGCCAGGGGCACCACCACGGCTCCCAACAGCCCCACCGTCGCCCCGAGCGCCGCGCTGCTCGCCACCCCTGCGGTTGGCGCGAGCGAGGCCAGTCCATTGGCTGTGCCAGCGGCCATCGCCGCAACCACCAGCACGCACCTGCCGATGGTGACGGCGGGACCAGCGCAGGCCGCGTCGGTGGGCTGGCCGCAGCTGGCCGGCGGGCCGCAGCGTACAGGCTATGCGCCGATCCAGCTTCAGGGGCCATTCCAGTTCCGCTGGGTCTGGAATGGGCCAGCCGGCGGCGGCGACGCCGGGCCGGCCGCGGATCATCTCGCCCTGCCGAAGGGCGTGCAGCCGGTGATCGGCGACGGGCGTATGTACATCGGCCATCGCGACGGGAAGCTGCGGGCGATCAATACGGCCAATGGCCAGGTGGCCTGGACCGCGACTGTGGGCGGCGAGGTGCTTGGCACGGCGGCTTATCATGCCGGGCTCAAGCGGGTCTTTGTGGGCTCGACCAACGGGCAGATCTTCAGCGTGAACGCCGCCACAGGGGCAATCGTGGGCTCGTTCGATGGCGGCGGCCCGATCGAGATGTCGCCCCTGGTCGTCGGCGACGTGGTCTATATCGGCACGGTGATCGGCAAGGGCCAGAATAATGGCGAGCAGACCAGCGGCATGCTCTACGCCCTGAATGCCGCCGACCTGAAGGAGCGCTGGCGTTACAACCCTGGCGCCGGCCTCCTCGGGTCGGCCGCATACAGCGCCAAGCAGAGCGGGCTGGTGATCATTCTGGCCGAGGACAAGTCGGTACACGCGGTGCGTGCGGCCAATGGCGAACGCCTCTGGCGCCAGGTCGTGAACGCGGGGCGCGACCCACAGCGCCAGTGGGTGGCCTTCCCCGAAACCTACCCGGCAGTGTCGGAGGCCAACAACGTCGTGGTCATCCGCTCCTACTTTATGTGGCAGCGTACCTGGGCGCCAGACAGGGGTGCGACCGATACGCTTGCCGAGATCCGCTCCTTCCTCGCCAGCAACCCCGAGTTCCAGTCCTTCTTTGTGCTCGACCTGGCTACAGGGGCTGCGCGGTATGTGGCGCCGGTGCTCGGCGGCGGCATCGGCAATAACGACGATTACTACTCGACGCCCCCACAGGCGGTGATCAGACCGCTCCCCGGTGGTGAAGAGGTGGCCTACCTGAACTGGCGTAGCAGCCAGGCCTGCCTCTCGCCAAGCAACTGCGATAGCCGTGAGGAGGGTGCCGTCGGTGAGATGAACCTCGGCACGGGCGATATTCGCTTCATCAACGTCGATAAGAACGCATGGCAGTGGCGCATGCCGACAGACGAGATGGGCGCACTGACCATGGCCGGCGACACGCTTTTCTACTCCCACTGGATGTCCATGGCGGCAGTTCGGATCACGGATCGCTCTGCGGGCCGGGGCGCCAGCGCCGGCAATCCGATCCAGGCCGAGAAGGCGGTCGGCGTGGTCAACTCGCTCGGGGTCGGCAATTGTAATACGCGTGTCTCGGCGCGCCACTACTGCCCGACCAGTCACTACGAGTATAACGGCGGCAATGTGCTTGAGCCTGGCTTCTATACCTACTACGTCAATGACAAGATCTACGACCGTTTCTTTACCCCGCCAGTGTTCGGAGTGGCGATCGACGAGACTGGTGTGATCTACTGGAAAAGCGTGGACGGGGCGATCATCGCTCTGGCTGCGAGTAATGCCACGCCTGCGCCCAGCCCGGCGGCATCGCCCTCCGCCGCCCCGTCGGCAGCCCCCCAGCCATCGCCCTCGAGCACGACGGTCGTTCGGCCCTTCGAGCTTGGCCTGCCGCTTGTTCGCGGCTAGCCCTGGCAGCTTAAATACGTGTCAGGAAGTACCTTGCGCTATTTAGCAGGGATTTAGGTTCTTCCGGTAGCATACGCGTTAGAGCAACAACCCGGTTGAAATCCTAAGGTCAATGGCATGACCATTCGCGCCGTCGAGGCCCATCCGACACCTCGCCGCTGGCGTCATTTTGATGAGAGGAGTGCGACGTGATGCGGCGAAGTTTGGTGCGGGTTCTCGTCTCTCTGGCCGGCTGCCTTGCCCTGTCAGTTGGCCTGTTCTGGAGTCTGTTCGCAACGACGCCGGTGCTGGCTACTATTCCCAACCGTCAGCCCTGGGCCCATGTGCCGGGCACTTGCGCCTCGGCCGTGCAAGGCGCCGTCTTCTCGCGTGCGTCCGATGGGTGCGGTGGCAGCGGCACAAGCTTCGACCAGGCCCAGGTGTACGGGCATACGCTGCTTGCCGACCAGGCCAGCGCAGCCCTGCCGTGCGAGGGCGGGCGCACCAGTGGCGCCTGCTACCGCATGTGGTACACCGGCATCGACGCAAGCAATGTGTTCCGCATTGGCTACGCGCACTCGCCCGACGGCGTGACCTGGACGCGGGTGGTCGGCGCCGCCGGGGCCGGCAGCGTGCTCGGCCTCGGCCCCGCCGGCCGTTTCGACAGCGCGGCCGTCTCGTTCCCCACGGTTATGCGCACGGCAACGGGCTTCCAGATGTGGTACGTAGGCGGCAATGGCAGCGTGTTCAGCGTCGGCACGGCCACCTCGACCGATGGGACAAGCTGGACCCGCGTGAACGGGCCGCTCACGGCCAATGCGGTGCTGCGCCCGTCGGGTGTGGTGGGCAGCTTCGATGAGAATATTGTCGCCGCGCCGCGCGTGATGCGCGACGAGGCCAGCGCGGCGGCGCCGTGCGAGGGCGCGCGCACCAGCGGCGCCTGCTACCGTATGTGGTACCAGGGCGTCGATGAAGCCCCCACCTATACCTACCTGATCGGCTACGCTGTCTCGCCCGATGGCCTGAGCTGGACGAAGGTGGCCGGAAGCGGCTATGGCGGCGCGGTGATCGGTCGCGGCGCCGCAGGCACCTTCGACGCAGCCAACTCGGCTGTCTCCTCGATCGTCAAGGACGGGCCGCTCTACCGCATGTGGTACAACGCCGTCGATAGCGGGGGCGCGGTGCGCATCGGCCACGTCGTCTCGGGCGATGGCCTGAACTGGGTGCGCCCGGTGCCCAACAACCCGGTCTGGAGCGGGACGAACGACCCCGGCACCCTCAGCCCCGATGCGGTCTGGGCGCCGTTTGTGATCAAGGAGGGGGCGACCTACCGCATGTGGTACAACCACAGCACGCGCCCCTCCTCGTTCCGCGTCGGCTTGGCCACGGTGACGCCTGGCAGCGCCCTCGGCGGGCTGAGCCTCAGCGCGAGCGGGCTGACCTACACGCTCTCGTTCAACACGGCGGCGAGCATCCCCGCCGGTGGCTATGTGCTGATCACCCTGCCCGCGACTATCGCCTTCGCCGGGGTTGCGCCCGGCACGGCCACGGGCTTCGGCGCTGGCGCTACCCTCAGCGCAGACCCCGCTGCCATTACCGATGGCGCCGCCGGCAATATTGCCCGCGGTGCCCTGGTGGTGCGCTCGCCCGCCATCAGCGCTGCTGGGCCTAAGTCCGTCAGCTTCACACTGCCTGAGTCGCTCGGCAGTGCCAGCGTGCTCGTGCAGAGCTTCGACTCGCGTGAGGTGCTCGAGCGCGGCGAGGCGATGGCCGGGGGTGGCCCGACCGCGACACCCACCTCTACTGCCACTGCCACTGCCACAGCGACCGCCGGCCCCTCGGCTACGCCGACCAGCACGCTTACGCCGACCAATACGCCTGCGGCGACCAGCACGCCGGTGCCTCCAGCGGGGACGAACAATCAGCCCTGGCAGCAGGTGGCCGGACCGTGTACGGCGCTCGGCGGCGCGATCTTCGGCCGCGCTAGCGATAGCTGCGGCGGCGGCGGCACCAGCTTCGACGTCACCGAGATCTTCCCGCCTCAGGTCCTGCGCGACGAAGCTTCTGCCACGGCGCCCTGCGAAAGCGGGCGCACAAGCGGTGTCTGCTACCGCATGTGGTATGTTGGCACGGGCGAGGCCCCCTTCAACTACCGCCGGATCGGCTACGCCATCTCGCCCGACGGCGTGAGCTGGACGCGCGTGCCGGGCAGCGGCAGCGGCGGCGCCGTGTTCGAGGGTTCGGGCGTGGCCGGCAGCTTCGACAACAGCGGCACCTCGACGATGCATGTGATCAAGGTCGGCACCACCTTCCGCATGTGGTACACCGGCCTGGGCGACCCATACACGATCAGTGGCATTGGCCTCGCCGAGTCGCAGAATGGCATCAGCTGGAGCCGTGTGCCCGGCAGCGCGGGCGGCAATGCGGTCTTGCGCCACTCTGGCGACCCGAACCAGTTCGATACGTCCTACATCGTCGCCCCGAGCGTGATTCTTGACCAGGCCAGCGTGGCTCTGCCGTGCGAGAGTGGCCGTACCAGCGGCGCTTGCTACCGTATGTGGTTCGAGGGCGTGCGCAGCAGCCCATCTTACACCTTCCGGATCGGGCACGCCCTCTCGCCCAATGGCGTAAGCTGGACGCGGGTGAGCAACAATGTCGATGGGTCGATCTTCCAGCCTGGCCCCGGCGACACCTTCGACGAGAGCAGCATAGGCGTCCCCACGGTCGTGAAGGACGGCGCGTTCTTCCGCATGTGGTACGAGGCCAATGGCTACACCACCGGCTACACTACCGGCTATGTCGTCTCCACCGATGGTCGCAGCTGGGTGCGCCCCACCACGAACCAGCCAGTCTGGAGTGGCCCGAACGACGGGATTGTGGCCGGCTCGCCCGACGAGGTCTGGGCCGTGCGCGCCTTGAAGGAGGGGTCGCTTTACCGACTCTTCTACGCCACCAGCACCCGCCCGAGCTCGTTCCGCTTCGCCCTTGCCCAGATGACGCCGGGCGCCGCGCTCACCAATGTCAGCGTCGAGCAGGCGGCCGAGAGCTTCACGCTGCGCTTCACCACCACGGCCATCCCGAATGGCGGCAGCGTGCTCGTAACCCTGCCCGCTAGCCTGAGCTTCGCGAGTGTGAGCGCCGGCGGCGTTACGGGCTTCAATGCCGGCGCCGCCCTTACGGCCGACCAGGCCGCCGTCACCGACGCCGATGCACGCGGCGTGGCCCGCGGCGCGCTTGTGCTGCGCTTGCCCAATGGCGCCGCCGCCGGCGAGAAGACGCTCAGCTTCACAGTCGCCGGCGGGGTGTCCGCCGGTACCGCAGCCCTGGTCCAGGTCTTCAATACCCGCGAGGTGATCGGCTACGCCCAGCCCACCCTGGTGAGCGCGGCACCTACGCCCACAAGCACGGCCACCAATACCGCGACGGCCACCAATACCGCGACGGCCACCAGTACCGCGACGGCCACCAGTACCGCGACGGCCACTAGCATCCCAGGCGCGACCGCGACCAACACGGCCACTAGCATCCCAGGTGCGACCGCGACCAACACGGCCACGACCACGCCGCTGCCGCCGACCAACACGGCCACGACCACGCCGGTGCCGCCGACCAACACGGCCACGACCGTGGCAGCGACGGGCAATGCCAGTCTGGAGTTTGCGGGCAATGACCAGGTGACGGGCGGGGCGGTCGCCGGCCTGACCGGGAGCCAGACCGTCGAGCTGTGGCTGCGCCCGGCCACCAGCGGCCAGAATAGTGTGGTGGCCGCCACCACCAATGATACCAGTGGATGGTCGATCGAGCTGAATAGTGGACAGGTGGTCTGGTGGGTGCGCAACGGCGCCGGCCAGTGGGCTTCGGTCAGCCATCCTACCACCTTGGCTGCCAATACCTGGAGCCACGTGGCCGTCACTTATGACACAGCTACAAGTAATGGTCGGGTCTTTGTCAACGGCACAGCTGGCCCGAGCGTCAGCCTCGGCACGATGACCGCCGGACCGCTCCTGAGCATCGGCGGTCTGCCTCAGTACGGGTACTTCAGCGGCCAGCTCGACGAGCTACGGCTCTCCAACAGCGTGCGCTACAGCGGCGCCTTTACCCCACCCAGCGCCGCCTTCACGGTCGATGCCAACACGCTCGCCCTGTTCAGCTTCAATGAGGGCAGCGGCCAGCTCACGCTCGACCGCTCCGGCAATGGCGCCACGCTGACGCTCGGGACCACGTCTGCCGTCGATGCCGCCGACCCGCTCTGGCTCAGCTCGACCGCGCCGACCGGAGGCGCGAGCGCAGGGCCGACTAGCACTCCGACGGCGACCTTTACGCCCGGTCCCACGGCGACGGCGACGGCGACCTTTACGCCCGGCCCCACGGCGACCGCTACGGCGACGGCGACGGCGACCGCTACGAGCACCGCGACGCCGACGGTGCCTGCCGGCGGGACGAATACGGCGCTAGAGTTTGCTGGTAACGACCGGGTGACGGGTGGGGCGGCCACCGGCCTGACCGGGAGCCAGACTGTCGAGCTGTGGGTGCGCCCGGCCACCAGCGGCCAGAATGCCATTCTCCTCGCCACGACCAACGACATCAGCGGCTGGTCGCTCGAGCTGAATAATGGGCTCGTGACATGGTGGCTCGCCGACACCGGCGGCACCTGGCGTTCGGTGGCCAACACTACGAGCCTGAGCGCGAACGTCTGGTACCATGTGGCGGCCACCTACAACGCGACTACGAATACCGCCCAGGTCTTTGTCAATGGCGCTGCCGGCACACCCGGCGCCGTCGGTACGCTGAGCGTCGGGCCGCTCTTGAGCGTCGGCGGCCTGCCCCAGTACAGCTACTTCAGCGGCCAGCTCGATGAGCTACGGCTCTCCAACAGCGTGCGCTACAACGGCGCCTTTACCCCGCCCAGCGCCGCCTTCACGGTCGATGCCAACACGCTCGCCCTGTTCAGCTTCAACGAGGGCAGCGGCCAGCTCACGCTCGACCGCTCTGGCAATGGCGCCACGCTGACGCTCGGGACCACGTCTGCCGTCGATGCCGCCGACCCGCTCTGGCTCAGCTCGGCCGCGCCGACGAGCTGATTGGCTTGGAGTACTAGGACGTACGCTACACTCTAGGTGTGATGACCAAAACGCCTAACTTGCCGCCTGCACTGCGCCGCCTGCTTGCCCTCGCCGCGTCGTTTCTGCTGCTGAGCTCGGTCTCTGGCGGTGGAAACTTCGCGGTTCCAAGCTATGCAGCGGGCGGCACCGCGCTGCGCTTCTATGGCACCGGCGCCGACGAGCTCGACCGGGTGAAGATCCCGCTTGGGCCAGTTAGCGCCGGCCAGATCGCGAGCTCTTACCCGGTGAATATGGGCGGCGACTTTACGATCGAGTTCTGGATGCGGGCTGCTGCGGAGGAGAATACCGCCCCCGCTTGCGATGTCGGGTGGTACTATGGCAATATTATCCTCGACCGCGATGTGGACGGCGCGGGCGATGAGGGCGACTATGGCGTTGCCCTGTGTGACGGACGCATCGCTGTCGGCGTGAGTGTCGGCGCGGACGACAGACAGTTCGTCAGCCCAGTGACAGTGACCGACGGCCAGTGGCATCATGTCGCTGTGACCCGAAGCGATGGCGGCCAGATCGCCATCTTCGTCGACGGTCAGCCGGCTGGCAGCACCGAAGGCCCCCGTGGCTCGGTCGCTTACCGGGTGAACCGCGAGACCGCCCAGCCTGAGAGCGACCCATACCTCGTGCTCGGCGCCGAGAAGCACGGCTACCCTGGCACGTCTCACTACGACGGCCTCCTCGACGACCTGCGTATCTCGAACGTCGTGCGCTATGGCGGGCCGTTCAGCCGCCCCACTGGCCCCCACCCGGTCGACGCCTCCACCGTCGCTCTCTTCCGCTTCGATGAGGGCGCGGGGACGACCGTCGGCGATAGCTCGGGCGCCGTCGGCGGTCCAAGCAGTGGCGTGCTGGTCGTCGCCGGATCGCCCGCCAGCCCCGCCTGGGCGACAGATACTCCGTTCACGCCCGCAGTCGTTGCGCCAACGGCGGCACTTGCGACGGCCCTGCCCGCTGAGCCAACGGCGGCACTTGCGACGGCGACGGCCCTGCCCGCTGAGCCAACGGCGGCACTTGCGACGGCGACGGCCCTGCCTGTAGCGGTTGTCCCCGAGCCAGCACTGACCGCAGCTGCGCCCGAGCCACGCCCCGCTGCGACGCCAGTTGCGCCGACCTCTGTGGCGGTAGGCACGAAGACCTCGGCAGAGTCGCCGCCGCCAGCCGATGCAATGGACACGCTGCTGTTCGCCTGGCTGGCGGCCGCTGCCGTGCTGGGCATCGCGATTGTAGCCGGCCTACGCTGGCGCTCGTGCGGTTAATGGCCGCACGGTGGCGTTGGCACAGCTCGGCAAAGGGATTCTATGCTGCGAAGACATCTACAGCTCCGGCGTGCCCTGCTGTCCGCCGCGCTGACCATCGGCCTGGCCCTGAGCGCAGATCTCGTGGGCCCGCGCGCGACCAAGGCCGAGGGCGGCTCCTCGCTGCGCTTCTACGGCTCGGGCTCCAGCGATCTCGACCGGGTGAAGATCCCGCTTGGGCCGATCAGCAATGGGCAGATCACAGCGTCGCGCCCGGTGAATGTGGGCGGCGGCTTCACGATCGAGTTCTGGATGCAGGCTAGCGCAGCGAATAACGCGGCGGGTGCCTGTGGCGCGGGCTGGTATTACGGCAATATCATTGTCGACCGCGATGTCTTCGGCGCGGGCGATTATGGCGATTACGGAGTCGCAGTCTGCGCTGGTCGTGTCGTCTTCGGCGTCAATGACGCCCTGGCTGTCGGCACAAAGGCCGTCACCGACAGCGCCTGGCACCATATCGCTGTCACGCGTGTCGACGATGGCCAGCTGCGCATCTTCGTCGATGGCGCCCTCGATGTGAGTCAGCAAGGCCCAGCAGGGCGCGTTGACTATCGGACCAATCGCGCCACCAGCTGGCCCGAGAGTGACCCATACCTCGTCTTCGGCGCCGAGAAGCACGATTACGCTGGCAGCCTCTACTACAACGGTCTCCTCGATGATGTGCGCATTTCAAGCATAGCGCGTTACAGCGCCAGCTTCACGCGACCGAGCGCGCCCCACGCAGCCGATGCGAACACGGTGGCGCTCTATCGCTTCGACGAGGGGACCGGCACCGCTGTTGGCGATGCCTCGGGGGCGGCCGGCGGGCCGAGCGGCGGCACGCTCAACCCGCGTGGCGGCGGGGCCGCACAGCATTGGTCTGCCGAGACCCCGTTTGGCTCCAACCCGAACCCTTCGCCCAGCACGAGCCCCAGTGTCGGCCCCAGCACGAGCCCCAGTGTCGGCCCCAGCACGAGCCCCAGTGTCGGCCCCAGCACGAGCCCCAGCGTCAGCCCCAGCGTCAGCCCCAGCGTCAGCCCCAGCGTCAGCCCCAGCGCCGCGCCGACGCCCCGCAGCTGCGCCGGAATAGGATCTACGAGCTCGCTGGCGTTCCCAGCAGCCCCGACCGACGGCACGCCGCTGCCGCTGCCGTTTGGCGCAGCGAAGGGCGAGCATAGACTTTTTCTTCCGTATCTCGCCTGCCAGCGGGCCTGAGGCCGCCATGGTTGATCAGCTTGTTGTCGTCACGCTCAGATAACACCCACAGATAGAGGAAGCCAGCCCAATGCGGATCCAGTCACCGGACCGTGCAGCCCTGCAACAGCTCGTCGTCGCCGGCCTGCGCGAGGTGATCGAGCAGAGTGAGCGCCCCATGCCTGCCACGCTCGACGAGGCGACCGGCCTGGTCGGCAAGCATGCCGTGCTCGACTCGCTCGCCCTTGTCACCCTGATCGTCGACCTCGAGCAACGGGTCGAGGAGGAGCTCGGCGTCGCCCTGACCCTCGCAGACGATCGGGCTATGTCGCAGCGGAGCAGCCCGTTCCGCACGGTTGGCAGCCTCGTCGCCTACCTCGAGGCGCTGATCGGCGAGGAGCTGGCCCGTGGCTGAGGCAGAGGTGGTGCTGATCACCGGCGCCCGCAAGGGCATCGGCCGCGCCCTGGCCGAGCACTTCGTTCGCCGCGGCGCCCGCGTCGAGGGCTGCTCGCGCACGGCGCCCGATTGGGAGCTCGCCGGTTATACGCATCACCTGGTTGACGTAACCGATGAGGCCCAGGTGCGTGCCGTGTGCGGGTCGATCCAGCGCCGCCACGGTCGCCTCGATATCGCGATCAACAATGCCGGGATCGCCTCGATGAACCACGCTCTGCTCGTCCCGGCCGCCACCCTCACCCGACTCCTGTCCACCAATGTGGTGGGGAGCTTCCTGGTTTGCCGCGAGGCCGCCAAGCTGATGCGCCGCCGCAAGTATGGGCGAATCGTCAACTTCAGCACGATCGCGGTGCCACTGCGCCTCGAGGGTGAGGCGATCTACGCCGCCTCGAAGAGCGCCGTCGAGATGCTCACCAGGATCCTGGCCAAAGAGCTGGCGCCTTTTGGCATTACTGTCAATGCGCTCGGGCCGACGCCGATCGAGACCGACCTGATCCGCGGCGTGCCCGCCGAGAAGATCCAGCAGATCGTCGCTAGCCTCGCCGTGCGCCGCCTTGGCACCTTCGCCGATGTGTCCAATGTGGTGGACTTTTTCGTCAGGCCAGAGAGCGACTATATTACCGGCCAGGTGATCTACCTTGGGGGGGGAGGCTGATGAGCGTCCAGTGGCTGCTTGAGCGCATGGGCCAGTGGCCCGAGCGCACCGCAATTGTCTGGGGCGACCGGCCCTACAGCTATGGCGAGCTGCTTGAGCGCGTGGCTGTCTGGCAGGCCGAGCTGAGCCGCCACGATGTGGGGCAAGGCCAGGTGGTCTCGCTCGAGGGCGACTACTCGCCGAACGCCGTGAGCCTGCTGCTAGCCCTGATCGACCGCAGCGCGATCGTTGTGCCGCTCACGAAGTCGGTGGAGGCCCACCGCGAGGAGTTTCTGCGCATCGCCGAGGTGCAGGTTGTGGTCAGCCTCGACGCCAAGGACGGCTGGCGTATCGAGCGGCGGCCAACCCAGGTGGAAAACCCCCTCACCCGCCAGCTGATCGACGGCGCCCACCCCGGCCTCGTGCTCTTCTCTTCGGGCTCAACCGGCACGAGCAAGGCGGCCCTGCATAACTTCACGCCGCTGCTCGAGAAGTTTCAGCTGCCGCGCCACGCCCGCGTCACCCTCACCTTTCTGCTGCTCGACCACATCGGCGGGGTCAATACGCTCTGCTACACCCTGGCCAATGGCGGCGTCGCCGTGGCCGTGCCCTCGCGCGATCCCGAGCTGGTCTGCCAGGCGATTGCTGCACATAACGTGCAGGCTCTGCCCACCTCGCCGACCTTTCTCAACCTGCTGCTGATCTCCGAGGCCTACACGCGGCATGATCTCAGCTCGCTCGAGCTGATCACCTACGGCACCGAGGTGATGCCCGAGAGCACGCTGCGGCGCCTGCACGAGCTCTTCCCGCAGGTGCAGCTGCTCCAGACCTACGGCCTCTCCGAGCTGGGCATCCTGCGCTCTAAGTCGAAGGACTCGGGCTCGCTCTGGGTGAAGGTCGGCGGCGAGGGCTTCGAAACCAAGGTCGTCGACGGCCTCCTCTGGGTGCGCGCCCGCTCGGCCATGCTCGGCTACCTGAACGCGCCCAGCCCCTTCGACGCCGAGGGCTGGATGAATACCCAGGACGCTGTCGAGGTGGACGGCGACTATATCCGCATCCTTGGTCGCCGCAGCGAGATCATCAATGTGGGTGGCCAGAAGGTCTATCCGGCCGAGGTCGAGAGCGTGCTGCTACAGCTGACGAATGTGCGCGACGCCGCTGTCGTCGGCGAGGCCAACCCGATCACAGGTAATATCGTGACCGCGCGGCTCACGCTGTTCGAGCCCGAGGAGCTCGCCCCGCTGAAGCGCCGGGTGCGGGCCTTCTGCGCCGAGCGTCTGGCGGCCTACAAGGTGCCGGTGAAGATTACGATCAGCGCGCACGACCAGCATAGCGCCCGCTTCAAGAAGATGCGCAAGGCTTAGGGCGCCGTCCAAGCGAAAATGACGGGTAGCCCCAGGGGCGTAACGGCGCCCCTTGTGGGCGCCCCAGGCCAGGCGAACCTCTCAGGCGCAGCTGATGGGATGGATATGAAGCTGTCAATCGCGATCGATCCGGCGCTTGAGCCGTTCAGGCCCGAGGTGAGTTACGTCTGGCGTACCCTACTGGCGGGCATGGGCTACGCCTGGGCCGAGGAGCCGTGGGGCGGCGAGCCGGTCGATCTTGCCTATACGGCCGACCCTGCGGCGGCGCCGCCCGCCCGCCTGCTTGTGCGAGCGGCGCCTGAGCGCTGGGCCCGCCCCGGCATGTTCATGCTCGCCGGCGTCGAGCAGGGGCCAGGCTGGGCGCGGCCCCGCTTCGAGGGCGAGCGCGGCCACAACCCTGCGCTCACGCTCCAGAACGGCCAGCTGATCATCGAGCGCGACCTGATCTTCGACGCCTTCTGGCTGCTGACCGGCCAGGAGGAGGGCCAGCGCCCGCGTGGCAAGCACGGCTACCTCGACCTGACCGGCACGCCGACCCTGGCCCACGGCGCCCTGCGCCAGGCGCTCGCCTCGGCGGTCGGCGCAGGCCTCGAGCGGCAGTTCGCCGAGCTGGGCTTCCCGGCAGGGGCGCCGCGCTGGCCCAATGGTGCGGCCCTCGCCGCCGCCTGCGGCCACGATGTCGACTACCCGCAGATTATCCGCTGGCTCGAGCCGCTGCGCATCCTGGCCCGCCAGGGGGTGGCCGGCCTGCGCCCGGCTGCGGCTGTGGCCTGCGGCGGGCATAGCCACTGGCATTTTCGCTCGTGGCTGGAGCTCGAGCGCCGCTTCGGCGCCCGCTCGGCCTTCTACTTCGTGGCACGCCAGGGCTCGCTGCGCGAGTACGCCACAGGCCTCCCCGACCCCTTCTACGACATCAGCGCGCCGCCCTTCCGCGCCCTGTTTCGCGAACTGGCCGCCGAGGGCTGGGAGATCGGGCTCCACGCCAGCTACCTCGCCCACACCGACGCCGCCAAGCTGGCCGGCGAGCGGGCCGCCCTCTCGGTCGCCAGCGGGCAGCCGATCGCCGGCAATCGCCACCACTATTGGCACCTCGACCCGCAGCGCCCCGAGGCCACCTTGCTGCTCCACGAGCAGGCGGGCTTCGCCTACGATGCCTCGCTGACCCACAACCGCTATCTCGGCTGGCGCCGCGGATCGAGCTGGCCGTTCTATCCGTGGCACCAGGGGCAGCGCAGGGCGCTGCGCACGCTACAGCTGCCAACAGCGTGGATGGACGACCACCTGTTCGGCCAGCGCGCCGATAACCCTGGCGACCGGCAGGCCCTCCTGCGCGATCTGGCCGCCACAGCCGCCGGCCAGGGTGGCCTGCTGCTGGTCGATGTCCACGACTATGTCTTCGATGCAACCCTCTTCCCCGACTGGGCCGCCACCTACAGCGCGCTGTGGGCGGAGCTGTTCGCACGCGGCGATGTTTGGTTCGCCACGCCGGGCGAGATCGCGGCCCACTGGGGCCGGCGCCAAGCCCAGATCGAGCGGGCCAGCTCAGGCCTCGAGCCCGCCGCCGCACCAGCGGGGATGCCCCACTAAGCCTATGTCGCTACGCACCCTGATCTTCGCCCTGCTCTTCGTGCTGCCGCCAGCCCTCAAGCCGTGGGTGCTGCGAACCTGCTGCGGGGCTCAGGTAGGGCGCCACGTCCATATCGGCTGGTTCGCCAGCCTTATGGGGCGCCACATCAGCCTCGGCGACCGCTGCGCGATCCGGCCGCTCACCCTGATCCGCTGCGATGGCGATATCGCGGTCGGTCGCTACGCACTCGTCAGCAGCTTCACCTTGGTCTATGGGGCCAGAGGGCTGCGCCTGGGCGAGCATAGCTACATCGGGCCTCAGTGCCTGATTAACACCGAGGAGGAGGTGCGCATCGGTCGCTGGAGCGCCCTGGGCGCCCGCTGTATGGTCTACACCCACGGCTCATTTCTGCCCTTTACCGAGGGCTACTGGGTGCGCTTCGGGCCGGTGAGTATTGGCGACTATGTCTGGTGCGCTGCGGGGGTCTTCCTGCAGCCGGGCGCCGAGGTGGGCGACAATAGCTTTGTTAACTCGCGCTCGGTGGTCGGCGGCGTCCTGCCCCCTGGCAGCGTCGCCGAGGGCAACCCCGCCCGCCTGGTCGGCGAGATGGGGCGCATGCGCCGCAGCATGACTCCCCGTCGGCGCGACGCGGCGGCCGCCCAGATGCTGCGCCACTTCGGCGAGCTCGCCCTCGCCGATGGGCACGGGCTCGCTGTACGCGACGAGCAGGGGGCGCTTCGCTTTACCTTCAGGGGGCATGCCTACAACATCGCTGTCGCTGGCGCTCAAGGCCCCGCGCCCGCCGTCTCTGCCGATGGGGCGCGCACAATCTGGCTGGTGTGCCGCCCTGCATGGCGCCCGCCCGCCCCTGACCTCTGGCTCGACCTCGACCGTATGCGCATGACCGACGCGCGCGACCATATCTATAGCGAGCTGGCGTTGTTCCTCAAGCGCTATTACGGCGTGCAGCTCGCCTACGACGAGGAAGACTGAGCGATGCCGACCGTACTGACCATCCTGGGCACCCGCCCCGAGATTATCAAGCTCTCGCCCGTGATCCCGCTGCTCGAGCAGCAGTTTCAGCATATCCTCGTCCACTCGGGCCAGCACTATTCGCACGAGGTCGACGCGATCTTCTTCGAGGAGCTGAGCCTGCCCAGCCCAGCCCACACGCTCGGCGTGGGCTCGGCGAGCCACGGCGAGCAGACAGCGCGCATCCTCGCGCGCCTGGAGCCGATCCTGCTCGCGACTCGGCCCGACGCGGTGCTTGTGCAAGGCGACACTAACACGACCATGGCGGGGGCGCTCTGCGCGGCCAAGCTCGGCATCCCGGTCGTCCACCTGGAGGCGGGCGGCCGCTCGTTCAACCGGGCCATGCCAGAGGAGCAGAATCGGATCATCGTCGACCATATCAGTGCGCTGCTGCTGGCCGCCGACGAGATCGCCGCCAACAACCTGCGGGCCGAGGGCCTGCCAGAGGCGCGGGTCCGCACGATCGGCTCGACGGCGATCGACGCGGTGCTGCGGAACCGCGCTCACGCGGCCCACTCGAGCATCCTCGAACAGCTCGAGCTGCGGCAGGGCGATTATCTGATGCTTACCCTGCACCGTGCGGAGAACACCGATCCCGCTGTGCTGCCCGGCATGGTGCGCGCACTGAACGAGCTGGCCCAGCGCCACACGATCGTCATCCCCGTACACCCGCGCACCGAGGCCGCCCTCAGACAGCAGGGCCTTACGTTCGCACCGCAGATCCGGACGAGCAGGCCGCTCGGCTATCTCGACACGCTCAGGCTGATCGGCGCGGCCAAGGCCGTCCTCACCGACTCGGGCGGCCTACAGGAGGAGGCGGGGGTGCTGTGCGCCCCGCTGCTGATCACGCGCAACGAGACCGAGTGGCGCTATCTGGTCGATGCGGGCGCGGCTGTCCTGGTTGGAAACAGCTATGAGTCGCTCATGGCTGGCGCCGCTGAGTGGCTGGCGCCCGCTGGCCTGGCGCAGCTGCGGGCACATAAGGCGCCGGTACGCGCTGGGGCCGCCGAGCACGCTGTTCAGGCGATTGCAGACCTGATCGGTAGCTAGCGTGTAAGCCTTAACTGCATAGACGCCATCAGCGACCCCCGTTTCCGATCTGGAAACGGGGGATTTTCGTTGTGATTCAGGGCTATCGACAAGCTGTAGCAGGCACGAACCTTGCTCATCATACCTACGGGGGAGGTGACATCGAGTTAGAGGTGACATCGAGTTATAAGGAGTCGCACGTGGCCCCCTATTCTACCAACAGCCCCTTCCGGTCGATCCGTCTTCGGCAGCATCTGATCGGTCTTACGCTTATCATCGGTCTTGCTGCCATGTCTTTTGCGCTTCCCGGCACGCAACGCGCCGCCCACGCCCAGGGCAGCTCCTCGCTGCGCTTCTACGGAACCGGCCCTAGCCAGGTTGATCGGGTGAAGATCCCACTTGGCGCCATCAGCGGCGGCCAGCTCACTAGCTCCAGGCCGGTCAATCTGGGCGGCGACTTCACACTCGAATTCTGGATGCGCGCCAGCGCCGCCGACAACCTCGCCCCCGCCTGTGACGGCAGCGGCTGGTACTATGGCAATATCATCATCGACCGCGATGTCGATGGCGCAGGCGACTACGGCGACTACGGCCTCGCTATCTGCAACCAGCGCCTCGTCTTCGGCGTGAGCGCCGCTAGCGACGACCGCCTGCTCGTTAGCTCGACCGCAGTGACCGACGGCCAGTGGCACCACATCGCCGCCACGCGTGACGATGGCGGGTCGCTGGCCCTCTTCGTCGACGGTCAGCCCGCCGGCAGCCGTAGCGGCCCGAACGGTCGGATCGACTATCGAGCCAATCGCCCGACCAGCCAGCCTAACAGCGATCCCTTCCTTGTGCTCGGTGCCGAGAAGCACGACTACCCTGGCAGCCGCTACTATAACGGCTGGCTCGACGACCTCCGGCTCTCCAATACGGTGCGCTACAGCGGGGCCTTTGCCCGGCCCACGGCGCCCCACAGCGCGGACGCCAGCACGGTGGCGCTCTACCGCTTCGACGAGGGCGCGGGGACCAG
>Ga0105049_10000361_pt1 | contig 48711 bp, 28 predicted proteins | sample MAT06_FD_78087 | JGI IMG/M metagenome (GOLD analysis project Ga0105049, IMG submission 78087) | Freshwater microbial communities from Lake Fryxell liftoff mats and glacier meltwater in Antarctica - MAT-06 | ecosystem: Environmental > Aquatic > Freshwater > Ice > Liftoff microbial mat | place...
ACGCCCACGTCCGTGCCCACGCCCACGCCCACGCCCACGTCCGCGCCCACGCCCGCGCCCTCGTCCCTTCCGCTCACCCCGATGGACGTCAACTTCCACTACGCCCGGGTCTTCTTCAAACACGAGCGCAACGCGTGGTACCAGGTCTTCGAGTTGAAGCTCGCACCGGTCGACCTGCCCCGTCTCAGCGCGGCGGTCCTCTATGCGGTCGACCGCCACCCGATCGCGCGCGGCCGCCTCAGCTCTAGCAGCGCGCTTGGCAAAGCGGTCTACTGGGACGTCGCGACCCGCCTCACGACGGCACCGCTCATCACCCGCCACGCCCGCGACGAGGCGCACGCGGATGCTATCCGGGCCGAGGTCATCGCCACCCCTTTCGCGCTCGACGAGGCGCCTTCGTTCCGCTTCGTGCTCGTGCGCACGCCCGCTCGCGACCGTCTGTTCGCACGCTACAACCATGGCGCCGTCGACGCGTCGGGCCTGCATTGCATGCTCGCCTCGGTGATGTCGCACTACCTCGGTCGCCCCGATCCCTCCGAACGCACGACCCCCTTCACGACCGCCGAGCTGCTGGCACTCTACGACCACCACATCCCCACACGCGCCAACAACGAGCTCGCGCATCTGACAAGCCTCACGCCGCGACGCCTGCTCCGCCCGCGCGAGATCTTCCCGGCGCGCCTCCACGGGCTCGGCGGCGATCCCCAGAACCGGACCTGCGAACGGGTCGAGCTGCGCTTCTCCAGCGCCGAGTCGCTGCAGCTCACGAGCGCCGTGCGCGGCCTCCGCTCGACCCTCGATCGGCTGTTCCTGGTCGGTATCCTCGGCGCCGCCGATCGCTGGAACAGGAGGCATGCCGCGCGGGGTGAGATCGCCGCCTACTGGGCCGTGAACCTGCGCCCGCCGCGCGACTTCGAGAGCATCGTCGCCAACCAGTTCTCGTGGTCACGCGTGCGCTTCCCGACCAGCACCGACCCGTCCGTGCTCGCCGTCTGGCGACGAACGATGCTCGACCCGGGCGCCGATTTCCTGCTGCGCGGCGCGCTCGACTGGTTGACGATCGTGCACGACTTCCATCGCCTCGACCTGCCGACGCCGCTGCGCTGGCTGGCGATGAAAGCGATCGAGCGGTCCGCCCCAGCGCTCGTCATCAGCAACACCCTGCCCTTCCAAGCACTCGACCAGGGTCCACTCGCGACCGCGTTTGGCGTCGAGAGCGTCGAGCTGCACAGCAACTTCGGCTTCACCGACCGCCCCGTTATCGTTATCGGCCAGCGCGAGGGACGCCTGCACCTGCGCATGGTCTACCCGCGACGCAGCTTCGACGCGCGCGGGGCGCTCGAGTTCCTGGAGTCATGTCGCACAGCCACGCTCACCGCCACGTGAGGGCCGGTGTAAGTGGCGACCACTCTGGCGAGCGGCTCAGTTGAGCTGCTGGACCTGAAGTCGTTCCTCGCCGCGGAGCTCCCGCATCGCCTCGCCGACGTTCTGCTTCCTGAACAGGAAGCGCGCGCGGTCGAAGCGGAACGTCCATGGTTTCATGAACTTGCGCACGACGATGCGCTCGATCCTGGAGAGCCCTTCGAGGTCGTCCTTCCGGTCCGACAGGGCATTGGCGACGATGACCCCTTCGAAGCTCGTGTGCGCCAGGTCGTGCACGAACACGATCTCCGGCAGCGGATAACGCGTCTTGTCGTCGAGGTACCAGCCCCGCACCTGGAGCGTCACCTCGGGCTCGTAGAGCGCCATCGCGTCGTCGTTGGCGGCAAAGAAGAAGCCCTGCACTGGACCTGGCTTCGCCTGCGGGTCGCGCGCCGTGCCCTCGGGCTGCGCTTGCTCGAACACCGACAACATCACCGTCTCGTCATCGCCGATCGACAGGATCGAATACCAGCGGCGCGCGAGATCATAGGGCGCGACGTTGCCCGCGCGGTGCTCGGCGTAGCCGACGCCTTCGAGCTCGATCTCTTCGGGCAGGCTCTGTCCGCCAGCGTCGGCAACGGCAGCCGAAGGCGATACGGCGGCCTCCGCAAGGATGGCGGAGCCTGGACTGCGGGCGACGACGGGTACGACGGGTGCAGCGAGCAGGTCGAGCGGCGTGGTCGGGCCTTCGCCGTCGATGGCAGGATCGACCGACGGGTCGACCGACGGGTCGACCGACGGGTCGACCGGAGGGTCAGCGACAGGGGGCTCCGCCGGCGCCTCGTCAGGAGGCACCTCATCGGCCGGCTCGGGCGCGGTCAGCACCTTGATGTGCGCGCGCGCAACGCCCCGCGGGATGGGGATCGTGGTCGTGTAGAAGCGGCCCCCGCGATCAAACAGTCCGCCTTTGGGTCGCAGCGGCGGCAGCTCGGTCGTGACCTCGAAGTCGATCTCGAACTCGTCGTTCTTGGCGACGACATGCGTGCGCCCGAACCCGACCTCAACCGAGCCGTTGCCGACCTCGGCGAAGAACTTGTCGCGCCCGAAGGTCCATTCGTCGCGGTCCCGGCGCTCCTTGAAGCGTAGCTTGCGCCCGTCCGCCAACGTGACATTCACCGTCAGGTCCGCGCGCCCGTCGGCGCTCGCGAGGTTGGTCACCGTCAGCTTCGCGTAGACCGACACGTCGGCGTCCATCTGCGCGCGGATGACGAGCTGCTCCGAGAACTCATCGGCGTCGGCGTTCTTGCCTTTCGAGAACGACAGCGCCAGGTCCTTGTCGGTCAGCGGCTTGCCGGTGTCGACCACGGCAAAACGCGGCATGCAGGCGGCCAGCGCGACGAACGGGATCCCGACGATGATGGAGCGGAGCATGAGGCCCGTCCTTATACCACGCGCGTCGGGCGCGCGAGCCACTGGAACGCGGTGAACATCAGGAGGTTCACCACGTACGCGACGCCGATGCCCAACACCGCGACGAGCCCGATGCTGCGCAAGCCCTGGTTCTCGACGGGCAGCAGGGCGGCAAAGCCGATCGCTGTGAGCAACGACGAGACGCCGGCGGCGATGGCTGTGGCACGTACGTTCTGCACGACGCGGGGCCCGCCCTCCTTGATGCGGTGGGTGAGGTGGGTGCCGGTGTCGATGCCGATGCCGAAGATCTGAGGCAGGACGACGATGTTGAAGAGGTCGAGCGGCAGATTGCAGAGCGCCATCACACCCAGTGTGATCGCGAACCCCGCCAGGATCGGCACGCAGATCATCAAGAGCTCGCGCGGCCGACGGAAGTCGAAGAGCACCACGACGAACACGACGATGAGGCCTATCAGGACTGCTATCGGGCCCTCGCGCTTCACGAGCGCGTAGGCCTCGCCCGAGATGTAGAACGTCGCCGACGAGGTGTAGGTCGCGGCCGGCTGGCCATCGCTCGCGGGCAGGTCGATGGCGCCCAACTGGCGCTGGGTCGACAGCGCGACCAGCGCGTCGGCGTTGCGGCCGCGCGTGAAGAGCAGCACGTAGCGGCCGAAGTTGCCGTCGGTGTCGGTGAACTTCTGGCGCACCCAGGCAGGCAGGTCGTCGGGGCCGAAGGCGGCCGGCTCGAGGTACTTGCGCAGGTCGTCCGCGTCGGCCTTGGCCTTGGCCTCGAGCGCGCCATACTTGTTGTCGATCTTGCGCTTTATCTCCTTGATGACCGCGAGCTTCTCGGGCTGCTCGTGCGGCACGAAGCTCCACACCGAGCTGACCTCCTTGAGCGCCGGGTAGCCCCCGACGCACGCGGTCTCGGGTGGGATCATCGCGCGCCACGGGCCGCGAACGCGCACGAACACGTCCTCGGGCGGGCGCGCTCTCATACAGCCCTCGAGGTAGCGATGCAGCCGCTCCGTCTCGGCCAGGTTCTTCGTCACGACCAGCGCCGGGCTCGCGGTGCGATTCTCGGCCTCCTTGTATTTCGCCTTGAGCGAGTTCTCGGCCGAGCTGTCCTGCACCCGGAACTTGCCCATGTCAGAGTCGAACTTGAGGTCCGTCGCGAGCCACGTCGCGGCCCCCGCCATCGCCATCACGAACGCCACGATCGCCCACGCGAAGCGCTTGGTTCCGCGCGACACGGGCGGCGCCGCCTCGAGCCCGGCGTGGGCCGCATGCGGTCCGTGCACCGCGGCGGGCGGCGGCTCTTCCAAGAGCGGGATGTGCGCGGCCGGCTTCTGCCGCCACACACGGTGAAAGCCGATCGCCATCGGCGGGTACAATAGATAGAACGCGAGCAGCGCGAACGACACGCCGAAGCCCGCGATGAGGCCCAACTGCGAGAAGCCGCGGAAGTCGAAGAACACCAGCGCGAAGAACGTGACGGCGGTCGTCAGCATCGCGTTGAAGACCGGCCGCGCCAGCCCGAAGAGGCCGTCTGCCAACGCTTTTTCGAGCGGCACCGTGCCGTGGTACTCCTCGTCGATACGGCTCATGCCGTGGATGACGTAGTCGACCCCCATGCCGAACAGGATGGCGAAGATGATCGACGTCACGAGGTTCAGGTAGCCGACGGCGATCTTCGCGAACGCCAGCATGAACGCGGTCGACACGAGCAGCACCACGACCACGACGACCAGCGCGCGCACGCGCCGGAAGAAGGCTATCACTACGATGCCGATGCCGAGCAGCGACCACAGGCCGGACACGCTCGCGTCGCGCATGATCTGCTTGGCGGCCTTGGTGACCTGGCTGAAGTCACCGTCCATCGTGAACTCGACGCCCTTGTCTGGATGGGCGGCCTGGATCTTCGCTATCTCGCCTTCGATCGCATCGTTGAGGGCGCGCGTCAGGGTCGAGTCGCTCGGCTTGAAGACCGGGTAGGCCTTGACGGCGATGACCTGGCCATCGGGGCTCTCGAAGTATTCGTTGAAGCCTTCGACCTTGTGTTTCTGCTTGACCTCCTCGATCGAGGGAAGGCGAGATTCATTTTTGGTTTCAGTAGTTTCCGTGGCACCATTGGCAGCCGGTGCGGGCGCTGGAGTGGGCTCGTCGAGGTCGAAGTCGTCGAGGCCGAGGTCCTTCTTGACCTCCTTCTGGATCGCCTCCGAGACCTGCTTCTCGAGGTCGACGAGGTCCGGCAGCGACACGAACAGGAGCCCGTTCTTCTCGAAGAAGGTGATGTCGCGGCGCCACTCGACGCGCGCGATCTCGTCTTTGCGGGCGGCGAGGAACTCGGCCACCTGCGCCGCGACCGTGCGATTGAGCGCGCGGTCGGGGCTGCCGATGAGGACGCGCAGCTCCTGCGTATTGCCGAGCACACGGCGCGTCTCCTTGGCGCGCACGACGGCGGGAGTGTCCTCGGGGAAGAGGTCCTCGAGATCGCCGCGCACCTTGAGCGAGGCCCCAAACCAGAAGAGCCCGGCCGAGAGGCCGAGGAGCACGATGAGCAGCGTCCAGGGGCGCCGAATCGAGAGGTCGAGATAGCGGCGGTACCAGGCGGCGATTCGTGAGTACAACTATGAGCTCCTGCGCCCCACGTTGGGCCAGCTCGCCGTTCCTACTGGACGTGAGCGACGCGCTTCGACAACATGCGCGCCGCTTGTGTCGCCTGCCAGGGGAGTCCCATCGTGAGAGCCCAATTCGCCCTGTTCGTCTTGACCAGTGTCACAGCGCTGACCACGGCCTGCTCGGATGATCCGAAGCAGGGCGGAGACACCATAGACGACACCTCCGACATCGTCGACAGCTCCGACGGGACAGATACCGGTGACGCAACCGACACGGCCGAGACGGCGCCACCGGTCGATGTCACGGACACCAGCGAGACGGGCGAGACGGCCGACACGGCGCCCGATGGCGAGGTTATCCAGCCGACGCTCGCGGTCGTCGTGAACGAGGTCGCGGCGAGCGGCGACCCCGCCGACTGGGTCGAGCTCTACAACGCCGGCAGCGGCGCGGTCGACATGACCGGCTGGCTGCTCCGCGACAGTGACCCGACCCACTCCTACGTGTTCGGCTCGGGCAGCTCGCTGGCAGCCGGCGAGTACCTGGTCATCGAGCGCGACGACACTGGCCTTGCGGGCTTCACCTTCGGGCTCGGCGGCGCCGACGCGGTGTTCCTCTACGACCTCGACCAGAACCTCATCAGCAGCACCGCCTGGAACGAAGGCGAGTCACCGGCGGGCCGGAGCTGGGGCCGAATCCCCAACGCGTCCGGTGACTTCAAGACGCTCGTCAACCCGACGCGGGGCGCGCGAAACCAGGACAACGCGACCACCACCTGCGGCAACAACACCATCGAAGGCCTCGAGGTGTGTGATGGCACCGCGTTCGGCGAGGCGACGTGCAAGCTGTTCGGTTGGGGCGGCGGCACGCTCGGCTGCATCGAGGGTTGCACCCGTGTGTCCCAGGCAGCGTGCACCGCGCGTTCGCCCGGCCTCGTCCTGAACGAGGTCGAGAGCGACGAGAGCGACCGCATCGAGATCTACAACGGCACCGCCAACACGCTCGACCTCGCCGACTTCGAGGTGACCGACGGCGGCGGCGGCAGCTACACGCTCCCCGAAGACAGCACCATCACGGCCGGTGGCTATCTCGTGCTCGAGAAGGACATCAACCACACCTTCGGACTCGGCGATGAAGACACCGTGAGCCTGCTCGACAAGGACGGCGAGGTGGTCGACAGCATCAGTTGGCTGAGCGGTCGCGCGGTCCCGTCGTACGGTCGCACCCCGAACGGCGTCGGTGGCTTCCGCGCGAGCAACGACCAGACCTTCGGCAACGAAAACCTCTGAGCTGTGTGATGACCTCGTAAGCTCCGGCGCCTGCTCGGCCGATGTGATCACTCACCATCTGGCCAGTATGTCGGGACCGGGATCTGCGCATAAGGTGGCGCGTGGTCGACAAGCAATCGGGACGCCCCAGCCTCGAAGAACGCATCAAGGTCGACCTGATCGCGACCACGCGCCGCGCGCTTGCGCTCGTGTGGACGACGAGCCGGCGCCTGACGGTACTCTTGGCGATCGGCACGCTGGTGGCGGGGCTCATGCCGGCGGCCATCGCGCTCGTCGGCAAGGCATTGGTCGACGCGATCGTGCTTGCCCAGAGCAGCACCCACGCGATCGACGTCGTCATCCCGTGGCTCGTGATAGAGCTGGTGTTGGTGGTGCTGCTTGCCGCCAATCAACGCGCGCTCGGCATCTTCAAGAGCCTCTTGCGGGCGCAGCTCGGCCATCGCGTCAACGTGATGATCCTCGACAAGGCGCTCGAGTTCGAGCTGTCGCAGTTCGAGGACTCCGAGCTCTACGACCGCATGACGCGCGCCCGGCGCGAGGCGTCGCAGCGGCCGCTATCGCTCGTGACGCGCACGTTCGACGCGCTGCAGGCGACGCTCTCGCTTGGCACCTATGCGTTCCTCCTGGCCGACTTCTCGCCGCTGGCGGTGCTGGCGCTGGTCGCGGCCGGGCTGCCGGGGTTCTTCGCGGAAGCGAAGTTCGCGGGTGACGCGTTCCGCCTCTTCAAGTGGCGCACACCCGAGGTGCGTGAGCAGAGCTATCTCGAGACGGTCCTGGCGCGTGAAGACCACGTCAAAGAGGTGAAGCTGTTCGGCCTCGGGCGCCGCTTCCTCGACCGCTACATCGCGATCCACCACAAGCTCTATGCGGAGGACCGGCGCCTGACGATCCGACGCGGCCTCTGGGCCCTCGTGCTCGGCGTGGTGGCGACTGTATCCTTTTATGGAGCCTACGCCTGGATCGCCTTCGCGACCGTCGCCGGCGCCGTGTCACTGGGCGCGATGACGATGTACCTCGTGGTCTTCCGCCAGGGGCAAGCCGCGTTGTCATCGCTCCTTGGCGCGGTCGGCGGCCTCTACGAGGACAACCTCTACCTGACGAGCCTCTACGAGCTGCTCGACGCGCCGATCGCGCGCCCGGCCGGCCTGCTGGCGAGCGAGGGCCCGTTGCCCGGCGACGGCCTGCGCTTCGAGAACGTCTCGTTCACCTATCCGGGTGCCAGCGAGCCGGCGCTGGTCGACGTCTCGTTCCACCTCCCGGCGGGCAGCAAGCTCGCGATCGTGGGCGAGAACGGCTCGGGAAAGACCACGCTCGTGAAGCTGCTCGCGCGCTTCTACGAGCCGAGCGGCGGCCGCATCCTGTTCGATGGGCGTGACCTGAAGGAGTGGGAACCGGTCGCGTTCCGGCGCCGCATCGGCGTCATCTTCCAGGACTTCGTGCGCTACCAGATGAAGGTCGGCGAGAACATCGGCGCGGGCGACGACCAGGCCTTCGACGAGGCCGCGCGTTGGCGTGAGGCGGCCGACAAGGGGTTATCGGCGCCGTTCATCGAGACCCTGGCCAAGGGCTACGAGACGCAGCTCGGCAAGTGGTTCAAGGACGGGCGCGAGCTATCGCTCGGGCAATGGCAGAAGGTCGCCCTCTCGCGCGCGTTCATGCGCCGCGACGCCGACATCCTGGTGCTCGACGAGCCGACCGCGTCGATGGATGCGGAGGCCGAGGTGAAGGTGTTCGAGCGCTTTCGCGAGCTCACCCAGGATCAGATTGCGATCGTCATCTCGCACCGCTTCTCGACTGTGCGCATGGCCGACTTCATCCTGGTGCTCGACCATGGTCGCGTCATCGAGTCGGGCACCCACGCGGAACTCGTTCTTGCGCGCGGCCGCTACGCGACGTTGTTCGAGCTGCAGGCCGCCGGCTATCGCTGATTCGGAACGGGTACCTTCACAATTGGCGCGACCTTGACCTCGGGCGCGGCCTTCACCTCAGGCGCCGCCTTCGGCTGCGGGTCGGGCAACACCGTGACTTTGCCGCCAGTGGCAGCCGAAGGCGATGCGGCGCGCCCGCCCTGCTTGGTTCCAAGAGCCTGCTCGAACGCGGCCGCGACTGGCCCTGACGCGATGAGGCGCGGCGTGCCGGTGAGCTGCTTCCGGAGCGCCTCGATCTCCCCAGGTGCCGTGCCGAGCGCCACCAGCGCGGTGACCGCATGGGCCGCCGCCATCTCGCCCGCATCCGGATCGATGACGATCGCGCGCAGCGCGCGGCGCACCTCGGCGGGCTTGTACCAGCCCTGCGAACGCGCCTTCCAGGACTCGAGCGCGCGCACGTCGACCCCCTTCAGATCGCTTGCGGCCGCCTCGACCACGTCGAGCTTGCCAAGCCGGCTCAGCGCGACCCACGACGGCATCTCCTTATTGCGCGGCGTCCGCTCGAGCAGGCGCAGCGTCAGGTGATAAGCGCGCTCGCTCGCGTTCTCGAAGCGCTGCGTGTCGGCCCACATTGCCACGAGCCCGCGCATGCAGCTCTCCTGCAGCTCGGGGTCGATCTTGGGATCGGTCAAGGCGGCGATGGTCGGCAGCAGCTTCTCGTCACCGAGCTTTCCCGCGTGCTCGCACGCGACCCGCCGCAGCTTGGGATCGGCGTCGCCCGTCGCGACCTTGATGAGGCGCTCGATGCCACCCGCGAGCTTCTTGTTGAGGGGCTGCGTGAGCGCGTAGATCGCCTGCGCCCGGACGTCGACCTCGCCGTCGCCCATCGCGTCGAGGACGACTTTGGCCGCCTTCGCGTCGAGCGAGGCGAACATCCCGAACGCGCGAATGAAAGCGATCCGCACGCCCTTGACCTGCTCTTTGGCATACGCCGCGAGCAGCGCCTCTTTGCCCTCGGGCCCCGCGCCGAAGCGCGATGCGAGCAGCTCCGTCGCCTTGATGCGCACCGCCGGCGACTCGTTCGCGAGCAACTTCAGGCCGAGCGTCTTGCTCGCGTCACCGAGCTGCGAAAGCGCGTTCTTGCGCGACATCGCCTGATTCAGAGCGACCGCCTGCGGGCACGCCTGATCGATGCCAAGGCCGTCGAGCTTGCACGCCGAGAGCGCTGTCATCAGCACCTCGAGCTGCTCACCGGTGAGCGGCGTCTGCGCGGCTTCCTCGGCCGCTGCCTTGTCGGCTGCGAGCTTGTCGGCCGCCGCCGTGGCGGCCTTGTCGGCTGCTGCCTTGTCCGCTTGCGACGCGGTCTCACCGGTCTTGGCCGCGCCGCCCGCGGGTGTGCCCGGCGCCACCGGTGCGTCGGGCACCGTCGGGTTGGCAGCTCCCGTGACCGGCACGACGCCAGGAGCGGCCGGGGCTGCCTCCTTCTTGCCACACGCGCTGGTCAGCAGCGCCGCGCTCACGAGGATCCCAAACGTTGTTTGCAATGCCTTCATCAGGTCTCTCCCGGTGCCGCTCACCTACAATCGAACGCGCCTTAGCAAGGAAGCGCTAGCGGGGCAATCGGTTCGGACGCGTTCACAAGCCGATGATCGTCGCCGGGATGGTCTGGATGCGCATGCCGACGCTGGCCGCCTCGGGCAGCCCGTCGCCGTCGAGGTCGATGTCCGCATTGATGAGGTCGTCGAGCAGGGCGGCGGCCTGTTCGGAGGTGAGCCCCGGCAGCGAGAACGACTGCGGGTCGAGATTGCGCACCGCCTCGATGAGCTGTGCCTTCGGGATGGCGCCCGCGATGATGCCGTTGACCTGGGTGATCTTGCCGTCGGCGTCGACGGTCACCTTGCCCTCGGTGCGCGCCGCGGCGATGGTCACGCCGAGGAGGCTGCCCCCCTGGAGCGGCAGCACCATGTTGATGAGGTCGCCGGTGCCGCCCGCGGTCAGGAAGCCGTCGACGATCTTGGCGTTCTCGAAGTGGAAGTACGGCTGGCAGTTCTCATCGAAGGACAGCTCGGCCGTGTCGTACGTGCAGCGCTCGGCCTGGAAGTCGCAGGTCGGGTCGATGGCGCTGGAGTCGTAGATAGCGATCGGGAACTCCGTCCCGTCGAACTTGGCGGCGCGCAGATCGACCAGCCACTTCACGACGCCGTCGCTGATCGACTGGTCGATGCCCGGGTTGATGAACGACGCGAGCAGCGCCAGCTCGTTGTCGACACCGCCGCCGCACGCGACCGCGGGGGCGCACGTCGATGGGTCGTTGTCGATGTCGATGCCAGAGCCGGGGTTGCCGTCGGCCATCACCAGCAAGCTGATGATCTTGTTGGCATCGGTCGTGCTTTCCAGGAGGCAGAGCTGGCACGATGCGGTCTTGCCGCCAAAGCATTCGCCCGCGATGCAGCGGTCGTCGACCGTGCACGCCTCGCCGTCGTCACACAGCGCCGGTCCGCAGCTGGCGCCGCTGCAATCTTCGGTGCGGAACAGGTTGAGGCACCCCTGGCCGGGGATGCACGCATCGGTCGTGCACACGTTGGTGTCGTCGCACGAACGCGCAGCACCGCCGCCGCAGGTCCCGCCCGCGTCGCAGACCTCGCCGAGCGTGCACGGGTCGGAGTCGTCGCACGGGCCGACGAAGGCGGCATTGGCGCACACGCCGCCAGCGTTGCAGGAGTCGTTGGTGCACGGGTCGTTGTCGTTGCACTTCGACTCGGCGTCATACACGCAGCCGAGCTTCGGGTCGCACGCGTCGATCGTGCACGGGTCATTGTCGTCACAGTCGAGCGGCGTCGTGCCCGGCTTGCACGCCTTGTCGGCGCAGGCGTCGCCGGTCGTGCATGGGTTGCCATCGTCGCAGGCGGCGGTCGTCGCGCTCTCGACGCAGCCAAGCGTCACATCGCAGCTGGCCGCGATGCAGACGTCGCTGCTCGCGCAAACGCGCGCCGCACCCGAGACGCAGGCGCCGTCCTGGCAGCGGTCACTGGTTGTGCACTGGTCCGCGTCCGAGCAGGTGTCGCCATCGGCGAGCTCGACCAGCGTGTCGGAGCCGCTCTGCAGGCGGCACACGCGGCACGGGTTGCCCGCCACCGCGCTGCCGGTCGCGACGCAGGCGCCGTCTTCCAGGCAGAACCCGGCGAGCTGTGCGTGTGTGCAGGCGCCGTCGACGCAGGCATCGCGCGTGCAGCTCAGGCTGTCGTCGCACACCTTCGGGGTACCAACACAGACGCCGGCCGCGTTGCAGCTGTCGCCGTCGGTACACGGATCACTGTCGTTGCAGGCGGCACCGAGGGCGCAGCCGACTTCGGCGCTGTCCCCGCTGGTGTCGCCAGTGGTATCCGACGAGGAATCCGAGGCGGTGTTGGTGTCCTTCTCGGTACCGCTATTGTTGCTGTCGCCGCAGGCGGCGAACGCGAAGAACAGGACGAGCGTGGTGTTGCGAGCGGACATGGTCGACCTCGAAAGACGTGCCGGGCGGGCAGAGGCGCGGACCTTACGCAGTCGCCCGCGTCGAGGCAAGCCTTGGGTCACGCCCTGGTTCTATGCGGTATTGGCCCTTGCGGCGTGTACCCCGACTGCCCCTTCCGCCATGGAGCATGCCCACATCGACGGCCGCGCGATGGCCATTGCGAATTGGCAAGCGCTGCGCCTCTTGCCCGCCGCCGCCGTCCAGCACCCGCCGAGCGGCCCCGCGCCGGCCTTCGAACGCGCCCCGGCACCGGTCGAGGGTTATTCGGTGGGCACGACCAACGCCGGCTCGATCGTCGGGGCGGTATCGCTGCCGGCGTCCTACCCAGCGCTGCAGATCCGTCCGATCTCGCTGACACGCAACGCCTATTACGGCACGCCTGGGCTCGTCGCGATGCTCGTGAAAGCGGCCGAGCGAGTCGCTCGCGAGCACCCGGGCAGCGTGCTCTGGGCCGGCGACCTGTCGCTCCCCGACGGCGGCGCGCTGTCACCGCACGCGAGCCACGCGAGCGGTCGCGACGTCGATCTATCATTCTACGTGTCGGCCCCGTCCGCGAAGGCCGACCTCGCGCCCGCCGACAGTGCCGCGATGCGCTACATCGATGGCGAGGGGCGCGTGAGTGGCAGCGAGCTCGTGTTCGACATACCCCGCAACTGGGCGCTGGTGGCCGCGTTCCTAGAAGATCCGGTGGCGACCCCACAGTGGATCTTCGTCGCCGCGCACCTGCGTGAGCTGCTGCTCGCGTACGGCCGCACGCATGCCGACGCGCGCCTCGTCGCGAAGGCCGAGGTGGTGTTGATGCAGCCCCGCGACTCGTCACCGCACGCCGACCACTTCCATATGCGGATCTATTGCGGCCTCGCGGAGCGCCTCGAAGGCTGCCTCGACGCGGCCCCGTTCCATTCGTGGGCACCGCGCCACGAGGCGGCGCTCGCGCACTGGCTGGAGGGTCTGTTGCCGTTTCTCGACACGCCGCGCGTGCCCGAAACGAAGGAGGCGATCGAACGTATCGTGCGCATGAATGCGACACCGGCGATCCCGCATCTCGAGCGCCTGCTGGCGAGCGATCCGGCGGCGCGTGATCCGGCGATCACCGCGCTCGCGGAGGACGCGCTCGACTTCTTGCAGGGTCGCCGGACGCCCGCCGCTTGGAAGCGTTGGCGCGCCGAGGACGCACCACCATGACTCAAGAGGTGTCCAGAAATCGTCGCGAGCAGACGCCCGCAGACGGGCCGCGCAGTAGATTTCGGGACACCTCTTCAGAATGTCTTGCGCGAGTCGAGTAGCAGCGTGACGGGCCCATCGTTGACCAGCTCGACCTTCATGTCGGCCTGAAAGATCCCGGTCGCGACCGGTACCCGCAGGCGTGCGCGTGCGACGAAGACCTCGACCAGGGCCGCTGCCGCGACGGGTTCGAGCGCGTCCATGAACGAGGGCCGCCGCCCCTTGCGACAATCCCCGAAGAGCGTGAACTGGCTCACGACGAGCAGGCTACCGCCGACCTCTTCGACCCCGAGGTTCATCTTGCCGTCGCCATCGGGGAAGACCCGCAGACCGATGACCTTGTCCGCGAGCTGGAGCGCGTCGTCGTCGCCATCACCGCGGCCGGCGCCGAGCAGCACCACAAACCCGGGCTTGCCTGGCACGAGCTCGCCCACGACCTGACCGTCCACCCGCACGCTGCCCGAGCTCGCCCGCTGCACCACCGCCCGCATCGCGCCACCTCACATCCGCTTCCAGCTTCGAACACCGACGTGCGTCCAGGGACCCCGCCCGTTGACACCGGCCCGGACGACGGGTCTTCTATCACCGTCGGGTCCGACTCGCGCGCGGTCGTCGCGTGATCCGGTTCACCTGCCACCACCAGGGCGATAGCATGCCGACGAGCCCCGTTCGCGCCGTTCTCGAGGCCTTGAGTCGCGATTCCCGTGTGCGTGGGGGCGGCTCGGAGGCGGTCTCTTTCTTGATGGATCTCCTGTATTTCGGAGACTTCTCGGTGCTCGAGCAGGTCTCTTCCGGCGAGGCCGTCGAGCGCGTCAATCTGATCGGCCACAAGGGTCCGACCACCGGGCCGCCCCTGGTGTTGGTGACGACGGTATCGACCTCGGTCGAGCCGGTGCCGGCGCTCTGGTCGTCGCTCGAAGGGGATGGTCTGGCAGCGCGCTGCTCGCCCGATGGCGAACGGGTCTACGGGCTCGGCGCCAATGGCGGCAAGGTCGATGCGGTGCTCAAGATCCTGGCGGGCTCACGCTTTCGCCCAGAGGAGCTGAAGCGTCCTCTCTACGTGTTGGCGCTCTCAGGTGAAGAGGCCCACGGCTCGGGCGCGCGCTCGATCATCGAGACGCTCGTCACGACCGGCGGCAAGTGCGTCGTGCACGCGCCGACCAACATGCGCCTGTGGACCGATCACCCCGGCTGCATCTCACTGCGACTGTCGTTGACGCGCCGTATCCGCCACCGCCGCATGCCGCCGCATGCGGGCTTTTTCGAGATCCGCGTCCAGGGGCGCTCGGCGCACGCCCTTGCCGAGGCCGGCGCCGGAGCCGGCGGTGGAACCAACGTAGCCTGCGACGACGCGTTGACGCGCGGCCTGGAGGTGCTCGAGACGCTGCGCCGCCACGGCGACGTGCGGGTGCTCTCGATTGAGGCCGGCGAGGCCGCCAACCGCGTGCCGGGCCGCTGCGTCTTGCGGGTCGCGACGTCGTACGACACGTTGCCATCGCTCAAGCGCGCCGGGCCGAACATCGAAGCGAGCCCGATCGCGGACGGCACCGCCCTGCCCTTCCCGATCGACGCCCTGTTCGCCGCCTGGCTCACCGCCCGCGACGCCGGCATCAGCGCCATCGAAGCGCGCCTGGGCCACCTCCGCAACGCGCCGACCGCGCGGCCGCTGCGCGCCTCGTGGACGGGTCGGCTCGCCTCGGATCGCGATGCGATCACGGGCTCGATCATGCTCTGGACCGGCCCCGGGGTCGACACCAACGAGCTGTGCGAGCGCTTCGCGCAAGCGGTGCAGACCGCGCTGGTCGGCCAGGAGGAGATCGAGATCCAGATCGACGTGGTCCAGGATCGGGTCGCCTTCTCCGGCTCCGAGGGCAGCGAGAGCTTCCTCAACATGGTCGAGACCGCGCTGAAAGACGCTGGGATCCCACGTGAAACAAGTGGCGGCACGTTCACGACCGACGCCGGCCTGTTCCGCGCCCATGGCTTCGACACGGTGGTCTTTGGGCCCGGCGGCCCGATCGAGGCGCTCTACCGCGACGACGAATCGATCGCCGTCAGCCGCCTCGAGTCGACCGCCGCCTTCTACGAGCACCTCATCCGCGCCTACTGCATGGGCAAGTAGGGCTTGCGCGCTCCCTAATGTTACGAGGCCTCACGAAGTGAGCAGCCCGCGATCACTCGCGGAGGGTGCCGGTCTTGGCTTTGGGGCGCGCCGCCGCCCGGCTCTTCGGGGCTTTCGCCGCGACGACGACCGGCTCGGGCTCGACGACCTTGTCCTGCTTGGGCTCCTCGACCGCTTCAGGTGAGGTGGGCACCGCGTCGGCGAAGATGGTCGCGAGGTCGTCTTCGACCTCCTTCTCTTCCATCTCGCGCGCTATCGCGAGCTCCTTCACGAGGAGCTGCTGGGCGCGGTCGAGCATGCGCTTCTCGCCGAACGAGAGGGTCTTGTCGAACTTCAGCAGGTACAGGTCGCGCAACACCTCGGCCACGTCATAGACGGACCCGGTGTTGATCTTTTCCGTGTACTTACGCTGCCTTCGGTTCCAGGTCTGCTGGTCGAACTTGCCTGGCCGCTCGCGCAGGATGTCGTAGACCTCGTCTACTTCTTCTTGGCTTATGAGACTGCGCAGACCGACCGAGTTGACCTTGTCTACCGGGATCATCACCCGGTCGCGCTTCGAGTCCATGACCTCGAGCACGTACACGTTCTGCAGCGAGCCATACATCTCGATGGTCTCGATACCCGTGATGACCGCGACGCCGTGGTTGCGGTAGACGGCTTTGTCGCCGATCTTGAAGGTGGGCTGCATGAGACTCCTTCACGATGCTCGCAATCGCCGAACAGTCGACCCGCATGCCCCATGACGTCGGGCATCGAATGCTCGCGCAGGGGCACACCGGTGCATCGCGGCGGGCCGCATAGCAGGACAGCCGTGTACCCATGGCGGGAGGCCAGGGGCAGCACCGGAGCCTGCCAGGTCTTGCGTCGAAAGCCCGCGATGTCATAGATGACCCGCCTGCCGTCGTCGTGGTCGCGTCGTGATGTCGGGTCGAGGGTCACGTCCGGGATGCCTGCTTCGCGCCAGGTTCCGCGAAGACCGCCTGCAACTCGTGCCGGGTACGACACTCGAGCGCTGGCGGCGCCGTCACATGCAATCGCTCGCGGTTCCGATCGCCGGAACCGCGCCGAGCACAGGACCGGCGCATTGGATGACACCATTGATCGGCGGATCTGTCAACGAGCCCGCTCGGCAAGGCACGAACATGCCTCACCGATCGCGACCCAGGCGGCCGTTTCTCACGGCTCGATCAGGTCCCAAATCGGGGTCCGCCGAGGAAGCTCAGGCCTTCTTGGCCGGCGCCGCAACCGGGCCCGCGAGCTGGCGATGCTTGTCGAAGAGGCGCTTCACCGTGAGGGTCGACATCTTGTCGCGCCAGCCTTCGTTGGCCTTGCCGCCAGCGAACTGGAGCTTGCCGATGGCGTCGATGAGGCCCGTCTTGCCGCCGAACTTCTTCGAGACTTCCTGCGCAACCTCATAGATGCGCAGGAGCTTGGCGTTGGTCGTGCCGGCGAGCTTGCGCTTCTCGACGTCGCTCGCGCCGATGAGGGGCGCCAGCTTGGCGACGAGGTCCTGGCGGGTACCGAACTTCTCGGTGAGGAGCTGCTTGGGGGTCTTGATGGACATGGTGTCCTCCTTTTGGGGTGGGTGACTGGGTAGCTGTTGGTGCGGGCCGCGACTCACTCGGGTGCGGGCGGCATCTCGGGGGGCTTGAGCTGAAAGTCGTCCGGGGTGTCGCTTGGCGGCTCCGGGTTCGTCTCGGGCTCGGGCGTCGGCTCGGGCTTGACCGGCTTCGGTGCGGGCGCCGGCGGCTCCTTGGGCTTGCTCTCGCTCTCGATAGCGCTGCGGATCGCGTCGAGCTTGGCCTTCGCAAGCTCCTGCCGCTTGCCGGTCGGGAACTTCGACAGGTAGAGCCCAAGCGAGCGGGCGGTCTCTGCGCGATCACCGACCTTGTCCCAGGCGGACGACATGCGCCACACGAGGTCGTCGGTGAGACCGAGCTCGGGGTAGGTGTCGATCGCGTCGCGCAGGCGCCAGGCGACCGCCTGCCACTTCTTATCGGCCGCGTAGAAGTCGACCGCGTACATCTCGTGGCGGAACAACATCTTGCGCGTAGCGGCCAGCATCTGGCGGGCGCGCGGCGCATACACACTCGTTGGGAACGTGGTCACGAAGCCCTTCAGCTCGGCCTCGGCCTGGGTCGTGATCGTCTGATCGAACTCGTAGGCCGGCGGGCTCGCGAACCACTCGCTCGGAAGCCGCTCGAAGTAGCACTGGGCGGTCATGAAGCGGGCGTACGGGAGGTTCGGATCGGCGTTGTGCTGCTGCACGAAGCCACGAAAGATCTCGGTCGCCTCGGCGTAGCGGCCCTGGAAGAAGAGCGCATCGCCAAGGCGCAGCTTGGCCAGCGCGGCGTGCTTGATGTGGCGCGGGCTCGCCGCGACGGCTTGGAACAGCGTCGTCGCCTTGACGTAGTCGCCGTCGACCAGCTCACGCATGCCTTCGTAGTAGGCCCGGCGCGCCGGGTCCTTCACGTCGGACGGGAGCGGTTCCCCAGGGGTGCCACAGCCGATGCCAATACCAGCAAACGCGGTCGCAAGGAGGACCGAAAGGGCGAATCGTTTCTGCATCGGGTGAGCGCGAGCTCCATGCGGCCGCCTCGAGAATTCGGGGCGCGGCGCGAGGGGCGCGGGGGTATCAAGCGCTGCCGGCCCTGTCAATGCCCTTGGAGAGCGGGTGCCGCAGGGCCCAACGCGACGGGCGGGCCGTCGAGATCGCCCTGCAGGAGCTCGCCAAGGCGCCTTCCGACGTGGCCGACGAGCGGGATCGCGCGCCGGTAGTCGAGCCGCTTGGGACCGAACAGGGCGACCACGCCGAGCGCCTTGCCGACCGCGAAGCGCGTCACAACGAGGCCGCACGCCTGAAGCCCGGGGGTCGGCACCTCGGCCCCGACGTACACGCGGGTGTCGGCGGTGGCCTGCACCGCGTCGAGCAGGTCGAGCCACATGATGCGTTCTTCGAAGGCGCGCATGAGCTCGCTCGCGCGCTCGGGGACCTCGGAGAACTCGCGCTGGGCGAGCACGCGCGAGGTGCCTTCGAGCAGCACCTCGGCCGCGCTGTTCGTCTGGTCGCCTTCGAAGGCGCGCTGCCCGAGCTCGAGCGCTTTCTTCTCGAGGAGGTCGTGATCCTCGAGCTGGGCCGCTTCGATCGCGCGGCGCACATCGGCGAGCGAGCGCCCGGGCAGGAGCGAGTTGAGGTAGTTGGTGAACTTTTCGAGGTCACTGGCAGTGACCTCGCGACCGACCGTGAGGAGGCGCTCGTGCACGAGCCCGGCGTCCGTCACGGCGACGACCAACGTGCGGCCAGGTCCGAGCCATACGAGCTCCATGCGCTGGAGCACCGAGGCCTCGAGCTTGGGCACGATTACGAGTGCAGCCACGCCGAGCTCGGAAGCAGCAGCGCCCGCGGCGGCGCGCATGAGATCGACCGGCGAGAGCCCATCGCGAAAGCGCAGCCCATCGAGCTTCTGGCGATCGCGCGGCTTGACCGAGGTCGGTCCGAGCACGGCGTCGAGGTACTCGCGATAGCCGCGGTCGGTAGGCACGCGCCCGGCCGACGTGTGCGGCTGGGCGAGCAGGCCCTGGTCGACGAGCGTCGCCATCACGGCCCGGATCGAGGCGGACGAGAGGCTATTGCGCAGGCGCACGGAAACCGCCTTCGAACCGACCGCTTCGCCGGTATCGATGTGGCCTTCGACGACCTCTCTGAGAATGATGTGCTCGCGATCCACGACGAAGCACGATGCGAACCGCGGGGGAACTTGTCAATGCGAGCCGCGGGCGTGGGCGTGGGCGTGGCTCAAGGACACGCGGGAATCGCTCTCCAAGCCAACACCGGCGCGTGCCTCGGCGCGAGAGCGTCATCGAAGCGCAGCGCCTGAGCCCCAACCCACACCCCACCGCCGCCCACGATCCCGTCTGGGTAGGCGTAGCCGCCGCCTTGCAACACGATCTCGCGCCCCCAACAGCCGCCGTTACCGCGCGCCAGGAGCTCGACCTGGGCCCGCCGCCCGTCGAGATGCACAATCACCGGCTGGTCCGCGGCGAAAAAGAAGCGGGCGCCGACACCCGGCTCACCGCCATTGCCGGTCGAGACGATCTCACGCGTGAACGCCGCGCCCCAGCTCGGCGCCTGGGCCCACATCAACGTTCCCTGTGCGAGGTCCTGATAGGCGATGCCGATGCGTGCGCCACGTACGGCGATGCTCGCGAAGCGGCCCGGGTCCTTGCCCACGCCCTCGTCGACGACCACCCGATCGGGCGGCGACAACGGCCACCGTCCAGCGATCAGCCGTTGGGAGTCCGCGTCGTACCAGGCCGCATAGATCTCATCGCCGTCGCTCGCGCAGCTCACAAAGAGGCCCTCGCCAAACGGCAGTCGATCAGCATCATAGCGGCCATAAATGCGGTCGTGACAGGCCCGTGTAGCAGCCACCTCGGCGCACACGCCGTGAGGCCCGCAGTCGCCGCACGACGCCCCACCGAGCGATACGACCCCAGCGCAGGTCTCGCCGCCATTGGCGACGACACACACCTCACCAAAGCCGCAAGCGTTTGAACAGGGGGCCTCCGAGCGCACCGGCAAGCGCGTCTCGACCACCGTCGTGACGGCCCAATCGTCGCCAGTGACTGGGTCAGGCCCGCGGCTCTCGACCCGCGTCAGCAGCGCGACGCTATCGCTGTCGTCGCGCGACACGAACACGAGCCCTGCCAGGCGCCCATCTGGACGCCGAACAAGACAGCTGTAGCGTCCGGCATCCAACCCGCTCAGAGGCAGCTCGCCAATGACTCCACGGGTGCCGTCGCGACCGACCTGCGCGAACAAGACCTTCTGCCGATCGAGGTCGCGATAGAGCACCTCGTAGCCAGCCGGCCCGACAGCCACCGCCGGACGCGCGCCGCGGTCAGGCCCGGGCTCGAGCACGCCGCCTCGGTAGCTGCCGCTCGCGCGCGCTGCGACGACCGGCACGCCGTCGATCGCGATGTCTTCGCGGACCGCCGCGGCATCGCCGGGCCAGCGCGACAGGACGAGGTCGCCATAGCTCGGCTCGTAGCTGACGAGGCTCGGCACAGGGCCATCAGAGGGAACGAGGCGCCCATCGACCCCTGGCAGACCCTCGTCGATCACCGGTAGCGCCGCGCAATCGCACGCATAGGTTCCGATCCCGCAGCTGAGTGGGCTCGTGCCGAGCTGGCTCGCGACCGGCGTGCCGACCGCGCATTCGCATGGGCCCGGTGCCGCGAGACAACGCCCCGAAGCGGGCTCGCAGACCTCGTCGGGACCACAGCGATCGTCACACGGCGGTCCGAGCAGACACCGCCCCGCGACGCACGCGAACGGTTCGGTACAGCCCCCCAACGCGTCGCACGCCGACGGTACGCAGCGCCCCTGCGCGTTCGCATCGCCGAGCGGCCCGGGCGCCCCCGCAATCGCCAGGCCAGGCACGACCTCGCACACGTCGCCGAGACCCGGGCACACTTGCCCGACCGCGCACTCGGCCGTCGGCCGACACCACCCCGAGAAGCAGACCGCGCCCGGACAACAGTCGTCGTCGCCTGCGCAACCGCTCGAAGGTCGGCAAAAGCCATTGAAACCACAGAGGAATCCGTCGTCGCACTGGGCGTGCGCGGTGCATCGCCGCTCGGGTGCGGACGCGTCCGAGCAGGCGCCGAGCGCGACCAGCGCTGACACGCAGGCGACGCGCACGCTCATGCCGACCGACGTCGCCGCACCAACCCGAGCAGCGCGAGCGCGAGCCCCAACAGACCGGGATTGGCACTACTGCAGCCTTCATCCAGCGCGGAGACGACCGGCTCGACCACGGGTATCGAAGGCACGGGAGGCACGATCGTCGCGACGGACGCCATCGCCATGAGCGGCGGCAACACCCGCAGCTCGCCAGCCGCCCGGCCCGCGTCCGCGCGACCGTAGCCATCGATCAGGCGCACCTCGATCGACCAACGACCGACGAGCCAGAGCTGGGCCGCTTCGTAGCGATGCGGCCCGGGCCCGACCAGGTCCTCGGACCAACGGCCACCGGCGACACGCACTTGATAGCGTGTCGACGCCGTCACGCTGCGCGTCGAAAACCGCATCCACCCCGGCCCTGACGCGTTGACCCTGATCGCCGGCAAGGCCTCAATATCGCCTTCGGCTGCCTCGGCCGAGGCCATCGCAACCGCCGCGGGCGGGTCACGCAGCTGCACGTAGAACGCGAGCCAATCGCCGTTGTCGCCGGCGGGGCCCGTCGCCGCGACGATCGCCTCCAACGGTAGCCCGAAGCCGGACGCCAAGCCCGAGAGCCCAAGGTCGAAGCTCAGCGGCGTCTCGGTCAAAAAGCCAAGCGCCAGCTCGACGACGAACGGCGCAATCACATCGAGGCGCGCCCGCGCGAAGATCTGGTTGTCGGGTAAGGCCAGGCCTTCGAGCGCAACGTCGGCGATCTTGATCTCGATGGTGCCATCGAGCTTGGGCTGCATTGCGAGCCCCAACGCGAGGTCCGCCTCGAACGAGATCATGCGCAACCAGCCGTCGCCGACCAGCGTCTCGACCGCCACCTGAGCGTTCGCGAGGCCAATCGTCAGGAGCGGGCTGCCATTGCCGACCCGCACATAATCCGGCCCGACATCCAGCGCCGGCAGGACCACGATGCGCACCGGTGCGGCCGCGCCGGCGATGTCAGCGATGCCTGGCAACAACAGGTCGAGCGTGCGCGCCGTCAATATCAACCGCCCACCGGACAGGGTCGCGAGATCGTCGGTCTCGACCGCGATACACAACGCACCCGACTTCCAGAGTTCCCAGACCGCTTCGTTGATGATCGCCACTGACACCCCGAGCCCGAGCTCGTAGGACACAAGCCCGTCCGGCGTCTGCGCGAGCCCGTCGAAGGTCGGCCGCGGTCCAGGTTTGAAGTCTCGCTCGTTCCAGCCCTTGCCGACGCACGGATGGGTCGCGGCTGCCTCGACGCCGGCGTCGAGCACGATGTCGAGCCCCAGCGAATCGCCGAATCCAGACACGCGGAACGCCTGCCCACCCGGCTTCGCGAGCACGCCCAGCGGGCGCGCACCTTCCATCCAGTGAAGGACCGGCGATAACAACGCCGCGATGTCGAGCGTGCCCTCGACCGCGAGCGGCTTGCCGTTCAGGAAACCGTCGAGAACGAGGTTCGCGAGCTCGTCGGCGAGGCTGTTCAAGAGCCGGTCAACGAGATCATCGAACGCGCCCTGCACGATCGACACGAGGTCGGCCGCGAAGTCGACGGCGGGGCAGATCGTCTCGCACTCGAGGCACTCGTTGGTGCTGCCGGTCGGGAGCCCGTCGAGGCACTCGGGCCGGTCGCAGTCGGTGACGAGCGTGATGGCGATGTCCTGGAGGTCGAACGTGGACGGCAGGACATTGACGTCGATGGCGCCGAACACGTCGGTCGCGAGCTCGAGCTGGAGCCGCATCGTCACGAGTGCCACGCGGTCGTCGGGCCCGTTGGCGAGCCCGCAGGCCGCGTCGCCGTTGAAGAGGAACCCGTCGACGCCCCCCGCGATCGTCCCGTCCACGAGCCCGACCTCGGCGTTCTCGACGTAGATCTCGATGCGCGCTGGCGACGACCCGGCTACGAGCCGGACCTCGAGCCGCGAGAGATCGAGCGTCAGGACCAGGTCGCGGACCTCGGCATCGAAGGGCCCAAGGCTCGTGGACAGGGCCCCGAGGCCAAGGTCGCCGAGCGGGATCAGCGCGCGCCCGGACGCGTCGGCGTTGAAGAACGTGAGCACCAAGGTCTTGATACGCTGGGTCAGGAAGTCGATGCCGGACTGGGTGACGCGGGCCGCTATCGACGAGGACACGATGTCCTTTTCGGGGAAGCGATAGTCGCCTTGCGAGATGCGTGCGCAGCCGCCTCCATCGCCGATGCCGAAGTCGCAGCCGAACGCGAGCGTCGACAACAAAGCGAGGCTCGTAGCGCCTTTCAACTCAGACCTCGACGCGGTTGCGGCCGCTACGCTTGGCCCGATACAGCGCCTCGTCGGCCGCGCGAATGATGTCGACCGGGCGCGACATCTCGGGCGTGAAAGTGGCGACGCCGCACGAGACCGTGACCGGCACGTCGGTGCCGTCGAACAGGAAGCGATGGTCCTCGATCGCCTTGCGAATGATCTCGGCGTAGCTGGTGGCACCCTCGTTGCTGGTCTCCGGCAGCACGAGGCAGAACTCCTCGCCGCCGTAGCGGGCGAACAGCTCGTCGCGACGCACGCGCGATTCGACCACGCGCGCGAGCTCACGCAGCACATAGTCGCCGGTCAAGTGCCCGAGCGTGTCGTTGATCTTCTTGAAATGATCGATGTCGAGCAGCACCACGGCCAGCTCGCGACCGTGGCGGCGCGAGCGCGCGAACTCGCGCTCGAGGAACTCGTTGAGATAGCGCACGTTCGCGACGGAGGTGAGGCCGTCGCGGATGGTCATGCGGTAGATCTCTTCGTGGTAGGCCGCCTCGACGTTGTGGCCCGCCAGGAACTTGAAGATGATGTCGCCGACCTTGACCAGGTCGCCGGATTTCAACAGCTCGCGCTCGACCGGGCGGTCGTTGACGAAGGTGCCGTTGGTCGAGCCGAGGTCGGCGACCCAGGTCTCACCCGCGATGACTTCGAGGCGCGCGTGGGTGCGCGAGACCGAGTCGGCATCGAGCACGATCGTCGCGAGCGGGTCGCGGCCGATGGTCGTCACGCCCGGGGCGAGGTCGTGCTTTTTTCCGATGCTGCCCCCGTACAACACGACGAGGCACTCCCGACCCGAGTGCTCGGGCAGGATGAGCTTGTCGCTGAGGGAAACTCGGGTCGTTGTATCGGTCACGGGGTGACAGCATGCCTCGTCCCGCTCTCGTTTACAACGCGCGTGGGCTCGTGCATCGTCGGCGCCATGAACGCCTCGTCACTGCCGTTACGCATCCTTGTTTCGTCCCTTTGCTTGGCCGCGATCGCCGTCACCGGCGCGCATGCGCGGCCTCCCGAGGGGGGCTATTTCGGCTTGGGGCTCGGCTACGGCATGGTCTCGGGCGACCGCGGCGTGCCGCTCAAGACGAAGGCGGGCGTCACGCTGCAGATCCCCGCGAACTTGTATGACGAGACCGTGCGGACCGACTACGGCGAAGGCATGAGCTTCGAGCTGCGCTTCGGCTGGCTCATCGGGCCGATAGCACCTGAGATTTCGCTCTTCGGCCATGGCTCGTTCGACTTCGAGAACGGCGCCGGCTACCCGATGCTGCAGGTGCGCTTCCATCCGTTGATGCTCGTCGATTCGATGGCCGAGTCGAAGTTCGACGGCAGCGTGTACGTCGGCGCCGGCTACACCATCGGCGGCTACCGTCACGAGGGCAGCGACGACGGCAAAGGCTGGGAGGGCTGGGTCTTCGACTTCGGCTTGAGCGGCACCTACCAGCTCTCGAGGCGCGTGCACCTCGGGCTCGACGTGAAGTTCGCGCTGCCGATGTACTCGACGTGGATGTTCGACTGGGACGACGACATCAACTTCGAGCCAGCCTCGACCCCATCGATGATGGTCATCGCGCCGAGCCTGCAGATCCAGGCGTTCTTCTGAACGGGCGGGCGGCCACGTGAGCTCGGCTTCGGCGCACGCTCAGCGGGCAACGGCTTCCGGACGTTTCGTGAAGCGGCTTGGCGGCGTGTGCGCGAGGCGGTCACGGGCGGCGAGCCAGTCGGCGATCGGCTCGAGCACGTCGGCGCGCGCGCTCTCGGCGAGCAGGAGATCGGCGTGCGCGTAGTCGCGGGTCGCGCCATGGTCGCGCCCGACGAGCCGGAAGTGTTTGTCCGAGCTCTGGATTTTCGAGTAGGCGGCGAACGCGTTGGCCTCGGGTGAGACCTTGTCGCGGGTCGCGCTGATGACGAGCGTGGGGATGCGGACAGCCGCGAGCCGATGCTCGAGCGAGCGGCCGCTGCGGTCGCTGATGATGCCTTCCCGCACCCAGCGGGTGAGCTGTGCCAGCTCGCCGCCGTGCACGGACTCGATCGCGTGGTCGAGGTAGAGGCGGCGCACCGCGGCGTCGCAGGCGCCGGGCAAGAAGTGACGCTGGAACGCGAAGAGGTGCGGCACCGGGCCGCGGGTGCGGGCGAGGCTAGCCAGCGCGAAGTCACCGAGGTGACCCACGACGTTCTCGACGCCGCGGGCGAGACCACGGAAGAGCGGGCCGCTCGACTCGAAGGCGCCGACGATCCCCTTGAATGTGCCGGGCGTGGCGAGGGTGACGATGCGGCCTATGCGAGTGGCGCTATCGGACCCGAGCTCGCCCGCGCTGAGCAGCGCAAGTAGGCCGCCCAGCGAGTGACCGATGAGGTCGAGACTGTCCGCGCCGGTTGCGTCCTGGACGAAGTCGAGCACCGCTGGGAGGTCGATGTGCAGCTTGGCGTCGATGTCGATCGTCGGCCGCCCTTTACCGAGCCAGCGGCTCGAGCGCGAGCCGCGCAGCTCGCAGAGCCAGACGTCGCGGTGGTCCGCATTGAGCACGCCCGCGAGCGACTGCTCACGGCGCACGCCGAAGGTGAAGCGGTTGGACGAGAAGCCGGGGATCAAGACCACTGGCGGGCGCAATGGCGTCGCGTGGGTGACCGAGCGCAGCGCGGGTCGGCTGCGATAGAGCGAGAGCGCGAATCCGTCGGGGGTATGGACCGGGTACTGCTCGTAGGGGATCGGCATCCTGCGGCTGCCTTTGCATTGCTGTCGGTTTGAAGAGCCCGCGCTCGGTCGACAAGATCGAGTCGACATCGCATCAATGGCTACGGTGGATCCGTCAAGAAGCTTCAGGTGCAGCCGCGCGGCGGGTGACAAGACCCCGCCGGAGCGCGTGGATCCTGGCCGAACGAGCGCTCGCGCAGGCAGCGCGCAGGCGTGTGCGCAGGTGCGACTCGGATCTCGCAGGTGGATGCGCCCGCGCCCACGCCCGCGTCGCAGCGCCGAAATTCTTTTGAATAGGCTCTCCCAGCTGCGCGTAGGGCGGCGTTGGTGCATCCCCCAATCCCCAGACCCCGGACCTTGCTCGCGCTCGTGGCGCTGATTGGGCTCGGCGCGGGCTGCGGTGGTGGCATGTTCTTCGTCGGGCCGATGCCTGGCGGTGGGCGCCCGATCCGATCGGCGCACGCCGTTGTCGAGGTCGACAAGGCGTGGCGTCAGGCGTCCGATGTGCCGCACGTCTCGGTCTTCTACGATGCACTCGCACCGTATGGCGTGTGGGAGGAGGACACTGCGCTCGGCTGGCTCTGGACCCCGTCGGACAAAAACTTCGCGCCCTATTCGCGCGGCCGCTGGGTCGAGACCGAAGCTGGCCCGACGTTCCTCGCGGACGAGCCGTTCGGCTGGGCCGTGGCCCATTACGGTCGCTGGGTCTTCCGCGATGAAGGCGTCGCGAGTCGCGTCGCGGGCCGCTGGTCATGGCTTCCGGGGACCCGCTGGGGGCCGGCGTGGGTCGCGTGGCGCGTCGGTGACGATTACGTCGGCTGGCGCGCGCTGCCGCCCGCGGGTTGGTCACGCCCCTTGCCCGACAGCGCCTGGCTGTTCGTGCCGGCGCGCGAGTTCATCGGGCCATCGGTGACCGACCGGGCCTATGGCTTGCGCGACGTGCCGTGGCTCGTCGCCTCATCGCGTCCGCATGAACAGGAAGCGCCGGGCGCGAGCTTTGTCGTCGGACCCGAGGTGCGCTTCGCGGGTTGGCGCGCACGCAAGATCGCTCTTGGACGACTGCCCGCGGCGCAGCTCCGCTGGGTGCCACGCTGGGAGCGCGCCGAGGTACGACCCGGCAAGCGCTCGGTGCGCGTCGGCCCCGACCGGGCCGAGCGCCGTGCACGCAGCGCTATCGCTGGTCCGCCGAGCCACTGAGGTCCATCCGTTTTGAGAACGTTTCAGAGCGTTTTCAGAGCGTTTTCAGAACGCAAATGACGTCCAGCGGAGGCTCAGACCGACCTCGTGGAAGCCGCGGATGTCATCGGGGCCAGGGTCGTTGCCGGTCATGCGGAAGCCAGGGCGCGCATACGGTGCCAGGACGAGCGCACCGATACGGCCATTGCAGTCTTTCCAGAGCGGGATCGGCAGCGCGACGAGGAAGGTCAGGTCGACTGCGACCCTGGGCACGTCGAGGCCCTCAGTCCCGCCTTCGGCATCCGTGCGAAGGCCGGCATCATTGACGAGACCACCCGCGCGAACGCCCATGCCGAACAACAACACGTACCAGACCGTCGCCTCGACGAGCCCGGAGACGCGTTCGCCACGCCCTTCGTGGTGCACGCGCACGCCCGCGTGCAGGCCGAAGACGTCGTCGAGGTAGGACCCATCGATGCCGACCAGCGGGCCCCCGGTGATCGGCGTCTCGGCCTCGTCCCAGGCGGTCGCGAGCGACACGCCGAGCGCCCAGTCGGCGTCTGGCAAACGATAGGGCACGGCGGGATCGAAGCTCGCGCAGGCACCGACCGGCAAGGCGGCGATGGCCGTACAAGCGAGCGCGATGCGACGCACGCGAGTCATGTTGCCATTGGGCAGCCCTGCGGGCCTTCGAGCCACGAGGCTCAGGCCGGCACCGGGGGCGGTGCCTTCGGGCGCAAGCGGGCGGCCCGCAGACGCAACGCGCGGGTCCTTCGCTCGTACGCCTCGGGCTTGCGGCCGGCGAGGTCGAGCAGGTCGGCGAGCTTCTCGTGGCTGGTCGCGGCCTCGAGATCGTAGCCGGCGGCTTCGAAGTCCTGGGCGGCCTTGCGATAGTTCGCCTCGGCAGCGTTCAGCGCGCCGTCGCCGCCCTCGCCGCTGACGACGCCGGTCGACTCGATGCGCGCGACCGCGACGTCACCCATCGTGCGGCACACGAGCGCCCGCAGGCGTGCGACACCGAGCGCGTCGGCCTCGTCGCGGGCACGCGCCAGCGCCAGATCGGCGGCATCCCATTGCGCTTCCGCGGTCTCCAGGAGGGCCAGGTTCCGGAGCGCGTCGATGAGCGTCGCGCGGCGACCCGTGAGCTGGGCTAGCTCGATCGCGCGCTGCAGCGCGTCGCGCGCTTCGTTGTTGCGCCCGAGCAACATCAGCGCCTCGCCGAGGTTGTCGGCGAGCGTCGCCTGGAAGCCGAGGTCGCCGAGCTCCTGGGCGATCAGCAGCGCTTCGCGCCAGACCCCGACCGAACGTTCAAGACGCTGCGACATCCAGACCGCGCCGAGGTTGTTCAGCGTGCGCACGAGGCCGTGCTGATCCTTGGTCTTGCGCCGGAGCGTCAACGCCTCCTGGTAGAACTTCTCGGCGAGCCCGACATCGCCGCGGTCGAAGTGGACCGCACCCTGTACGTGCAGCACCTCACCGATGCCCATCTGGTTATTGAGCTTCTGATAGAGGTGCTCCGACTTGCGGTAGCAACGCAGCGCCTGATCGAACTCGCCGAGCTGCCAGTGGAGCTTACCGAGCGCGATGCAGGCCTGGGCGACACCCTGCGGATCCTGCAGCGTCTCGTAGAGGCGAAGTGACGTCGTGAGCTGGCGTCGCGCTTCGGTGAAGCGACCGCGCGCCATCTCGACCTCGGACAGACGCATCAGCGTCGTGGCCCCGGTCTTCTTGTCGCCCATGCGCCAGGCGAGCGACAGCGCCTCGTGATAGTAGCCGACCGCGAGGTCGGTGGCGCCTGCGAGCGTGTGCACCTCGCCGAGGTCGTGCAGGGCACGCAGGCGGGTGGCGAGCTGCTCGGGCTGGACCAGGCGCAGCACCTCCTCGAGCGAGGACAGTGCCGCGCGCGAGTGACCCTCGCTCAGCGCGATGCGCGCCGCACGCAGGTGATAGGTGGCGCCGAGCGCGGGGTTGCCCGAGCCCTCGGCATGATGCGCCAGCTCGCGCAGGTAGAGACCACGCGGACCGTCGACCTCGAGCCCGGTCGCCTGCAGTTCGAGCCAGGACAGGACGACCCGATGCCAACGCTGGCGAGTGGTCTGTGGCAGCGCTTCGAGCGCGGCTTCCCAGTGCACGCTCGAGCCAAAGCCGAAGCACTCCTCACCTAAGAGCGGCGAGGTACGCGTCTCGATGAAGCGCTGCGCGACCAGCTTTTTCAGTGTCTGGCGCGCGCGGATGGGGATCGCGTCCTCGTCGAAGTCCATCGGGCTCGCCGCTTCGGCGGCAAGCAACGCGTCGCCTTCGGGCATCGGAACGTCGGTGGCTGATCGCGCGATCGCGACCAGCGCGCCGAGCCAGAACTCACGCCCGACCAGCGCGGCCTGCGCCATCAGCTCCCGCTCGACCGCCGACAAAGCGGCGATGCGCGCGTGGATGACGCCTTCGAGCGTGTCCGGGATCGACAAGCGCTGCACGATCGCCTCTTCGAGGACCCAGCGCGAACCTTGTGACGTCTTGACCTCGACGATGCCGCCGGCCTCGTGCAGCCAGCGCACGAGCGCCTTGATCGCGTACGAATTGCCGGCCGCCGTCGCGACCAGACGTTCGACCAGCTCGCGCGAGGGCGGGTTGCCGAGTCCCGTGAGGAACAAGCGCAGCATGCGCTCGCCCTCGTAGCGCTTGAGCGGCCGCAGGCGCGTCACCGGATAGCGGTCCCAACCCGGCAGGTGGGTCGCGAGGTTCTCGGACCCTGCCAGCAACAACATGATCGGCCGACCCTTGAGCGCCGTGCCGAGCGCCGAGGCCAACGCGAAGTCACGGGCCGATGCGCGATTGGCGTCGTCGACCACGATGAGCAACGGCTTCTCGAACGAGAGCGCCTCGAGCAGCTGGCCAAGCGCGCCGACCGAACGCGCCATCAACGCCTCGTCCTCGTCCCCGCCCATCGGCGAGTGATGCGCGGGGCTCACGAGGTGGGCGACCAGCGCCGCGGCGTCGGCGCTGAGCCAGCGTTCAACCGCGCGCTTCACCGTCGCGGACGCGAGCGCCGCGTCGGCATCCGACGGCACCTGAAAGGCTGCGCGCACGACCGCATCCCACAAACGATAAGGCCCGCCACCGGCACCGGCATTGGGGCAACGGACCTCGAGCGCGAGCGTGCTCGGATCGCGTTCACGCGCCGCCTGAACGAACGCCGACAACAGGCGCGACTTGCCCAGGCCATAGTCCGAGACGAGCAGATGGATGCGCACGAGCCAGTGCGCGAGCACCTCGTCGAACGCCTTGCCGAGCTCTTCGAGCGCCTCGTCGCGCCCCACCATCGGGTTGTCGAGGTCGGACGGGTTCCACGGAAACGGCGGCCACTTGCCACGCGGCGTCATCGGCTCGTCGTCGCGGTCCGCTGCTTCCTCGTAGAAAGATTCGACGCTCATGGCCCCTGGTCCGTGAAGGGGCGCACACCTATCCCGCGAGCCCTGAAGCTGGCAAGCGCGGGGACACCGATTTCGCCAGCGAGACACGCGCGGTCGAGGAGCCCTCACGAGGCAGGCCTGCTGGGCCGCCGACGAGGGAGCGACGAAGGCCTTGGTATCACCTTCGGCTGCCTTGACCGAGGCCCCGCGGGTCGTCGCAACGAGATTCAGATCGCGGCGATCGCCAAGACGAGTGCGGCAGTCCCGATGAGGACCATCCAGAACACCTGCACTCGTCGGGTGTCCGACGCGGATTCTGGCAGATCGTCCAAGGCGTCGGGAGGCGATGTCGCGACGAGCTGGCGATCACGCGACGCGCGAGGCAGCACATACGGCGGCAGCTCGACCCGTTGGGTCTCCTGCAGCGCGGGCTTCGGAGCGGCGCGTTCGAACTCCGCCACGAGGGCGGCCGAGAGCCGCACGCTGGGCTCGCTCGCCACGGCAGTAAACGCAGATGAGGCCACGGCGGCCGCGTCGATGGCCTCGATCGGGGCCGGCGGCAGCGGCGTCACGGTTCGCAGGCGCGGCGAGGTCGATCCGTGGCGGGGACGCGTCGTTGTCGCGACGTGGGTCACGAGCGCCGAGCGGGCCACCGTGTCGCGAGCACGCTCCTCGGCTTCGGCGAGGGCCGAGCGGACGAGCGTCGGGTGGGCGCGCCGGGTCTGTGGATCGCGATCATCTGGGCCTGTGACCCACTCGCTGGTCGCGCGGCGGGCATCGGCGACGGCCATGCCGATGGCACCTGGGGCGCCCGTGAACGGCTGCGTGACCCGTTCGCTGTAGGGACGCGCCGGCTCGCTCGGGGCGCACTCCGGACAGCGCGATGCGACCATGAACTCGCCACACGCCGGACAGAGGCGATGAGGAGTGGCCTGCTTCGGGAAGGTCGCGGTCATGGCGAGAGACTTCTCCGCTACGGGTAGAGCGGGGTGCGCACGTTGGGTGGTCAGCGAGCGAACCTCGCCGGATCCTCTCGTCGGCTCCACGGACCGGAATCTTGAGCGGAATGTCGGAGCGCCCGGCAGAAGGGACGAAGTCCTTTCTTTACTGATACTGATAGTTGCGGACGATCAGCTCGGCGACGGGTTGGCGGTTTTCAGGGTCACGCGAGATCGCCCGAGGCGCCATGATCTGGTCGAGCCGATGACCGGCATAGAGCTCGCGCACAAGTGGGGTGTCGCTGTTCGACAGCATGCAGCGCACGCCACGGCGACCGAGCGCGGTGAAGAGCTGCGCGAGGCGATGCTGGTCCTCGAGCCCGAAGCTCGTGGCCGTGTAGCTCGTGAAGTTGGCGGTGCGCGTGAGCGGAACGTACGGCGGGTCGAAGTAGACGAAGTCGCCCTTCCTGGCGCCCGCGACCGCGCCCGCGAAGTCGGTGTGGCGGAGCTCGGTGTCCTTCAGCGCGTTCGACACCGCGCGTAGGCGTTGGACCGGGCACAGCGTGGGGTTCGTGTAGCGCCCGAACGGCACGTTGAACTCGCCGCGTCGATTGACGCGCCAGAGCCCGTTGAAGCAGGTCCGGTTCAGGAAGACCATGCGCGAGGCGCGTTCGATGGGCGGCAGCGTCGCCGGGTCGAGAGCGCGCACACCATAGTAGTAGGTGCGCTCGTACGTGTGGCGGTGGAGGTCCTCGATGAGCTCCTCCACCTGGTCGCGCACGATCGTATAGAGGTGCACGAGCTCGGGGTTCACGTCCGAGAGCACGGCGCGCAGCGGGCGCAGGTTGAGGAACACCGCGGCGCCGCCGACGAACGGCTCGAAGTAGCCGCCGGTCCACTGGCTGGCGCTCGGCATGCGCGCGAGCAGTTCGGGCAGGAGCCGCGCCTTGCCACCGGCCCACTTCAGCACGGGGTCGACCGGCGCGCGTGCGACCGGATCGCGAACGAGGGTCAGGTTCGGCTTGGCGGACGCTGCGCGCGGCTGTGCCTTGACGGTCGCGTGGCTCGCTGCCACGCCCGTCCGTGAGGATCGAGGCAAGGTTGGCTCCGGGGCGTTGTGATGCGTGAGCATGGGCCGCGTTGCGGCGACTCACGGGTTCGTCCGCGTCCTCCCCGAAGGGGCGCGGCCGAGCATCCGGGCGCACCGGAGGCTCGTTCCCCGGCGATCTGCGGAGGCAGGCCGGGGATGAGCCGAGGTCTAAGGGCGACTGATCAGGGCGTCAAAAAAAGCGATGACACTCGGGTCGCGCCGCTTCTCATAGAGCTGATCCCGCGCGGCCGACCGCGACGCCTCGTCAGCCGTGATGCCCGATGAGCTTGAAGCGCAGCGCGCCGAGCTGCTTGGCGGCCTCCATGCCGACCCACAGCAAGAGGTCGCCGGGCAGCTCCGTGCCTTTGACGCCGGGGTTCTGGGCGACCCATGTGTCCATCGCGGCGTCGTCGGCGAAGAGCGGCGAGCGGGCGGCGACGTCGGAGAGCGCTTCAGTGCCGTCCCACTCCGCCATGAAGCCGGAGATGCCCGCGATGTTCGTCTCGACGACCTGCTCCTTGGCGATCGTGAGCTTCAGCTCTTTGTTGGTGATCGGGCAGCGCGTGAAGACGTCGACCGCCTTCAGGAGGGTCGAGTTGACGGCGAGCAGCTCCATGCCGCCGTACGTATAGACGTCGATGCCGTTGTCGAGGTGGGCGCGAAAGGGCGTGGGCGTGAACGAGATGCTGCCAAGGAAGCCGGCAAAGCGCGCTTTCGTGTCGTCGAGAAGCAGCAGGCGGCGATAGACGAGGTCGTTCAGCGCGACCGTGACCTTGTCGCGGTTGAGGCCGTCCTGGTCGACGAGCTTCGTGATGACGGCGTCGACCGGCTGGATCCAACCACGCTCGGCGATGGCGCGCGCGATCTCGTTCAACAGCTCGTGGTGGACGTCCTTGAGCTCCTTCGCTTGCGCGCCCAGGAACTGAGGGAGGGTCTTGTCCCCGGCCGCCGGAAAGGTGATGAGCGTTGCGTCCGACATCGTGTGGCGACCTCGTCCCTGGGTTGACGTGCAAGGGGGATGCAAGGGGGATGCAAGGGGGATGCAAGGGGGACGCAAGGGGGATGCATTGGGCGCGGGAGTTGCGTACCTTCGCGCGCGGCGGGTGGCTTGATCGACATGCTGTCTAGCTGGGCCAAAACGATCGCGCAAGCAGGTCCATGAATTGGGTCGCCCTCGCTTCGCGAGCGGCCGCGGGGCCGCAGGGGGAATCAAGGATGCAGGCGAAGAAGACGAGCATCGCGATGACGGCCGAAGAGCCTGTGATCGAGGGGCCGCCGTTCCGACTGGTCTCCGACTATTCGCCGACGGGCGACCAACCGCGGGCCATCGAGCAGCTCGTCGGCGGCATCGATGCGGGCCTCGTGCATCAGGTGCTGCTCGGCGCGACCGGCACCGGCAAGACCTTCACCATCGCCAACGTCATCGCGCGCACCCAGTTGCCGACGCTCGTGCTCGCGCCGAACAAGACGCTCGCAGCGCAGCTGTACGCGGAGTTCAAGGCCTTCTTCCCGCACAACGCGGTCGAGTATTTCGTCAGCTATTACGACTACTACCAGCCCGAGGCCTACGTCCCGTCGACCGACACTTACATCGAGAAGGACGCGCTCATCAACGACACGATCGACATGATGCGGCACGCGGCGACGCGGGCTTTGTTGTCGCGCAAAGACGTGATCATCGTCGCGTCGGTGTCCTGCATCTACGGCATCGGCGATCGCGGGGCCTACCAGGACATGCTGGTGACGCTCGAGGCAGGGCAGACGTACCTGCGCGACAAGCTATTGCGGCAGCTGGTCGACATCCAATACCAACGCAATGACTGGGACTTCCACCGCGGGACCTTTCGGGTCCGGGGGGACATCGTCGAGGTGTTCCCGGCGCACGAGGACGACGAGGCGTATCGGCTCTCGTTCTTCGGCGACGAGCTCGAGTCGATTACCCGCATCGACCCGTTGCGTGGGGTCGTGAAAGGCAAGCTCCTGTCGGTCGCGATCTTCCCAAACAGCCACTACGTCACGCCGGCGCAGCAGTTGAAGAAGGCGATTACCGGCATTCAGGCGGAGCTCGGGCCGCGGCTCGTGGAGCTGCGTGGCGAAAACAAGCTGCTCGAGGCGCAGCGCCTGGAGCAGCGCACGCTCTACGACCTCGAGATGTTGGAGCAGCTCGGGTTCTGCAACGGCATCGAGAACTACTCGCGCCATCTCACCGGGCGTGCTCCGGGCGAAGCGCCGCCGGTGCTCATCGACTACTTCCCGGACGAGTGGCTGCTGGTCGTCGACGAGTCGCACGTGGCGATTCCGCAGGTCGGCGGCATGTTCCGCGGCGACCGGGCGCGTAAGCAGGTGTTGGTCGACTTCGGCTTCCGGATGCCGTCGGCGCTCGACAACCGACCACTCAAGTTCGAGGAGTTCGAAGAGAAGATTCACCAGGTCGTGCACATGAGCGCCACGCCCGGCGAGTACGAGCAGCGGCAGGCGGGCGACGCGATTGCACAGCAGATGATCCGCCCGACCGGGCTGGTCGATCCCGAGGTGATGATTCGCCCGGTCGCGGGCCAGGTCGACGACCTCCTGGAAGAGATCAGGAAACGCGTGCCGCTCGGGCAGCGCGTGCTCGTGACGACGTTGACGAAGCGCATGGCCGAGGACCTGACCGAGTACTTCCAGGAGGTCGGGATCAAGGTCCGCTACCTGCACTCCGACGTCGATACGCTCGACCGGATCCAGCTCATCAACGAGCTACGCCAGGGGGTCTACGATGTGCTCGTCGGCATCAACCTGTTGCGCGAGGGGCTCGACATCCCCGAGGTCGGGCTGGTCGCGATCCTCGACGCGGACAAGGAAGGGTTCCTGCGCAGCGAACGGTCGCTCATCCAGACGATCGGGCGCGCGGCCCGCAACGTGGATGGCACGGTCACGATGTACGCGGATCACATCACGAAATCGATGGCCGCGGCATTGGACGAGACCAACCGTCGGCGCGCCATCCAGGTCGCCCACAATCTCGAGCACGGGATTACGCCCCGCTCGATCGTGCGACCCCAGATGGCCGGGCCACGCGTCGAGGACTACGCGCCGGTCGAAGATGGCCGTGGCAAGAAGGGCAAGAAGGGCAAGGGCCGCGGGGCAGAGAAGAGCGCGCTCGGCGACGTGGCGCACGCGGCGCTGTCCGAGAAGGAGCTCGGCCAGAAGATCGCCGACTTGAAGAAGGAGATGATCAAGGCGGCGCAGGCGCTCGAGTTCGAGAAGGCCGCGCAGATGCGTGACCAGGTGCGGAGCCTCGAGGCGCTGCTGCTCGGGACGATGGGATGAGAGCGGTGGGCGCGGGCGTGGGCGTGGGCGCGGGCGTGGGTGCGGGCGTGGGCGTGGGCGTGCTACTGACGCTTTTCCTTGCCTCCTGCGATCCGGCTGACGGGCGCACGCTCGACGTGGGCGACGCCGACACTCAGGCCGAGACGGACACCTCGCCCGAAGAAACCCGCGAAGCGATCGTGCCGCCGGGTCATCCGTGCCCCGAGTTCGCGTTGCCGCCTGCCGGAACGGCGGCCTGGGACGACGGCACGATCGCGCCGCTAGCACTTCGGTTGCCGACACCGCTCGGCGAGCCGGTGCGGGTGACGCAAGGCAATGACGGGGCGTTCAGCCACTTCGGTGACGAGCGCTTCGCGTGGGACTTCGGGGTCGGCCTCGATACGCAGGTCTTCGCCGCGGCGGCTGGCGTGGTCGTGTGGGTCGAGGACACGCGCACCTCGTTTGGGGTCGGGCCAGAGTTCCGGTTGGAAGCGAACTTCGTGGTGCTCGACCATGGTGGTGGGCTCTTCACGAGCTACGTGCACCTCGAGGCGGGCAGCGCGCTCGTGGCCCCGGGGGACATCGTCCGGGCAGGCGACGTGCTCGCGCGCACCGGGCTCAGCGGGCAGATGACCGGCCCGCATCTGCACTTCCAGGTCGAAAACGTCTGGAGCACTTCGGTGCCGGCCCGCTTCGCGACCCCGCTCGGATGCGAGCACCTGCCGCGGCAGGACGAGACCGTCGTCGCCTGGAGCGTGCCGTTGGCAGCGAACGACAGACTCTCGGAGATGCCTGCCGACAGCTTCCTGGACAATGGGGTGAGCGAGCTCATCGGGCTTCCGGGACGCTTGTTCGCGCTCGCTGAGACGCCGTTGGTAAGAGGCCGCGCGACGTTGCCGGGGGCGACCGTGGTATGGTTCCTGATCCTGCCGCCGGGCGGCGGCAATGCGATCTTTGCGGAGGACTTCGCGGTGGTCGACGGGCGGTTCGAAGGTCGCATCGAGCTGGTCGACGTGCCTGCCGATCAATACGGAGTCGCGCTGGTCGCGGGCACGGGCGGGGCGGTCAGCGTTCCGCGCAGCGTGCGCGCGGCGGTCGTCGATTGACGGGCGATTGGCGGATGGATACGGGCGCCGGCGTTCGACGCGCGCAGGCCGCGATGTTAGGTTCTCGGCGTGGACGGGGGGCTGTGATGCTTCGTGGTTGCGCGCTGTTCCTGGTGATGTTGCCGTCGCTCGCCGCGTGCGACGAGACTACGGGGGTGACGCTGCTGTTCGATCGGGGCGCCACCGACCTCGCGCGGCATGTGTTTCCGACCGACCAGTACCGGGGCGAGCAGGTGCTCGACGGGTTCTCGGAGACGCAGCTCGCGCTGCTGCCGTTTGTGGCCCAGCTCCGCTACACGGCACAGCTCGGCTACGCGCCGACGACGGGCGTGCGGTTGCCGTTCAGCCCGGCCGAGCATGACGCGCAGCGCTGGATCGATGTCGCTACGGTCCCGGACGCGGTGCGTCTTTATAAGGTCGACGAGGAGCCGCCGTTCCTGGTGCCACTCGGCGAAGTGCGGCTTCAGCAGCGGACCAATGCCGTGCTCGTCCGGCCGCGGGCCCCGTGGGCGTCGGGGCGTTATGCGGTGGTGGTCCTGAAAGGGGAACTCCTGACGCGGGGCGGCGGCGCGGTCGCGGCGTCGGGCGATCAACGTGTCGTCGTGCGCGACGGTGACCCGCTGACCGACGAGGACTTCGCCGCGGTCGACGCGGTCTCCGATGAGATCTCGGAGCGGGCCGACACGCTCGCGTTCTTCAACTTCACGGTCGCACCCGCGACGGGTCAGCTGCAGCTCCTCAAGGCGTACCTCTTGGGTCAGGCGCCGGTCGACAAGGCCGGCCGCGACGAGATCCTCGACATCACCGCGATCGCGCCGGCCGAGACGCGCGAGCTTGCGGTCGGGGGCGCCAAGGTGGTCGCCGATAGCGACCCGGCGATCGCCGCGGTGTTCGAAGCCGCCGGTGCCGGTGCGCTGCCAAAGGACAAGATCGGCAAGATCGTCGGCGGCGCCATCGCGACCCCGGTGTTCATCTCCGACCCGAAGCCCGATCCACTCCAGCTCTTCTTCAACATGACGTTCCTCGGGCGCTCGCCGCTCGTGCCATTCAATCCCGCCAATCCGTTGTCGCTATCGGCGACAACCCCGTCGCGTCTGTTGCCGTACCTGATGTTCATCCCGAAGGTGCACGCGCCGGAGATGCCGGTGATTATCGCCATGCACGGGATCACGCTCAGTAAAGAGGTCTGGCTCGCGTTCGCCAACACTGCGTGCGCGACCGGGCACGCGCTCATCGCCATCGACCTCTACCAACACGGCGACCGCCAAGCCGACATCGCGGTGCCCGAGGGTGGCTTTTCGACCAAGGTCGATCCAGTGCTCGCGGCGTCGGGCGTCAACTTCCCGGACCCGTTCATCAATCCGACGTTCCTTGCGCGCACCCGCGACAAGCTCCGCCAGTCGGTCGTCGACAACATGGCGCTCATGCGGCTGCTCTCGGCCGGCGACGGCAACAACGCGCTCATCGACTTCGACGGCGACGCGGTGCCGGACAACTACGGGCCCATCCGGGTCGTCGCGCATTCGCTCGGGGCGATCCTCGCGACGGCGCTGGTGTCAGTCTCGCCCGAGGTCGACCGGGTGCTGTTGAACGCCCCCGCGTCGCACTTGACGCAGATCATCAACGACAGCCCGCGCCTCAGCAAAGACCTCGATCTGCTGATCTATGCGAGTTCGAACGCGACCGGCATCGGCCTCCTCGCGGGCTCGCCGCGTTACATGGTGCCCGACGGTAGCGAGCGTGAGCTGTTCTCGCGCGTGTCGGAGACCATCCTGGCGCCCATCGACCCGGCCAGCTTCGCGGCGGCCCTCGTGTCCGGTGCACTCGGCGCCAGCGGTCCGCGGGTGTTGGTACAATTCGCGCTGGGCGACGACGTGGTGACCAACCTCGGCAACGTGCGCTTTGCGCAAGCACTGGCGAGCGGCGCGGACGACCCGTCCGAGGTCGTCACCGTCGGCAAGGAGCTGTTCCCGCTGGGCCTGCCGGTGGTACCGGCAGCGGCAACCCTGCCCCCGATTGCGGTCAGCGAGTTCGCCGGTGGGCACGGCATGTTGTTCGACTTCGCCGATCCCGCGGTGACTACAGCCGTGCAGCAGCAGGCCGGCCTGTTCCTCGCGTCGCCCTGAGGAGCGTCACAACCTCGGTGCCGAAGAGGCCTTCGGCAGGATGGCGAAGCCTAACTGAAGGCCTTCAGCAGGATAGTGAAGCCTGGACTGAAGGCCTCGCTGCCTGAGGCAGTTCGTCTCGATCCAGGTGGGTGGGTGCGTCGTTCCGTCGCGATCGCGACCGCCGTCCTTCGTCGCGCGGCGCGCTGCCCTTCAAGCTGAAGCGCACGAAGTGATTGGATCGCGCGCACTTGGCGGCCGCCGATGGCGTCGGCGCGCGCTGGCATGAACGGTGCTTTGTCTTGGGGCGCATCGACGTTTGTCTCGGGCGCCGCGCGGATCTCATCCAGTGCGTCGCACCAGCAGGCAGCGCCGGGCGTCAAGGAGTTCCTCATGCGATTCGGGATCGACGGCGGGTGTTGTTTTGCCCCCATGGGCGCCGGCCGAGAAGCGGGACACCGCGCAGGTGCGCCCCACGTTCCAGAGGCAGTTCTCACGCATGCTCCCCAATCACTCTGACGGAACGCCACCGAGCGCCGCTAAGGGCGATCGCCCTCCACAGAGGATGATGACCCCCGTGTTGACGGTGTCGGAGCAGTCGCGCCCGCGCAGTGCCAAGCGACCCCTTCAGCCCCGCTCTCCAGGCCTTCGGGACGGTCGTCGGCTGGACGGGCGTGACCTGCCGGCGGCGGTGGACGAGGCTCCGCTTCGCGCGGAGCTGTTCAGCATCGGCCAGCTCGAGCGCTATGCGCTGACGCTCGCCGAGTCGCACCGGGGCGCGACCACCGAGGGCCGATGGGTTCGGCGTGATTGGTTGCTCGCCCGCCTCGATGACAACGAGGGGGTCCTCGAAGGGGCCCACGCGCTGGTCACCGATGCGGTCGCGCGCGGTCGCCAGATCACCCCGGCGGCCGAGTGGTTCATCGACAACTTTCACCTCATCGAAGAGCAGATCCGCCTGGCGCGGCGGCACCTGCCGCCGGGCTACAGCCGCGAGCTGCCACGCCCAGTCGCGGGACCGTCCAGCCGCGCGCCGCGCGTCTACGATCTGGCGCTGCAGCTGATTTCCCACGCCCACGGGCGCGTCGACCTCGATGCGCTGCAGGCGTTCGTCACCTCGTATCAATCGGTGCAGCCGCTGCTCCTGGGCGAGCTGTGGGCGATCCCGATCATGTTGCGGCTCGCGCTGCTCGAAAACCTGCGCCGCGTCGTGACGGAGGTCACCGCCGGGAGGCGCGATCGCGAACGCGCCGGCGAGTGGGCCGAGCGGATGCTGGACGTGGCGTCGACCGATCCCGCGCGCGTTGTGCTCGTACTCGGCGAGATGATCCAGGCCGACCCACCGCTCACCGATGCCTTCGTCGCCGAACTCACGAGCCGCCTTCAGGGCCAAGGACCGGCGCTGGTCTATCCGGTCGCCTGGCTCGAGCAGCGCCTCGCCGAGCGCGGTCAGACAATCGAGCACGCCTACCGCCTGACCATCCAGAGCCAAGGCGCCGATCAGGTCTCGATCGCCAACAGCATCGGCAGCCTGCGCTTCCTCACGGCGACCGACTGGCGCGAGTTCGTCGAGTCGATGAGCGTGGTCGAGAAAGCGCTGCGCTGTGAGCCGACTGGGGTCTATGCGCGCATGGACTTCGCCACGCGCGACCGCTATCGCCACTCAGTCGAGGCGATGGCGAAGCGCAGCCGGCGACCGGAAGTCGAGGTCGCGCGCGCTGCGGTGGCACTCGCTGCGCTTGTCCCGGCGGCCGACGGTCCGCGGAGCGCTCACCTCGGCTACTACCTCATCGACGCGGGACAGCCCGTGCTCGAGCGCGCGGTCGGCATCCGCGTGTCGCGCCTGCGCCACCTCGTCGCGCGCGTGCGACTGCCGCTCTACCTCGGGGCGATGCTCGCGCTCGCCGGCGGATCGACCGCGCTGGTCGCGGGCTTGTCCCCGCGCCTGGGAACCGGCGGCGACCTCGGGGTCGGTACGGCGCTCGCGTTTTGGTCGCTGGTCGCGTTCTGCGCGCTGCACATCGCGGTCGCGGTGGTGCAGTGGGTCGCCACCCTGGTCGTCCACCCGCGCCTCTTGCCGCGCCTCGATCTCACCGCCGGGCTGTCGGCCGGCCAGCGCACGGCGATCGTGGTGCCGACGTTGCTGACCGAAGCTGGCGCGATCGACGATCAGCTCGACCAGCTCGAGGTGCGCTACCTCGCCAATCGCGATCCGGAACTCTACTTCGGGCTCCTGACTGACTTCTGCGACGCGGCGACCGAGCGGCTGCCAAGTGACGACGCGCTCCGCCAGCGCGCGCACGACGGCATCGTCGCGCTAAACGACAAGTACGCCAGCGCCGCGGCGCCGCCGTTCTTTCTGTGCCATCGCGCGCGCCGCTGGAACGCGCGCGAGGAGGTGTGGATGGGCTGGGAGCGCAAGCGCGGCAAGCTCGAGGACTTCAATGGGCTCGTGCGCGGCGCGACCGATCGCTTTGCGCTCACCGTCGGCGCGATCGATGCGCTGCAGGGGACCGCCTACGTGATCGTGCTCGACGCGGACACCGAGCTCCCACGCGACTCTGCGCGCCTCCTTGTCGGCACGCTCGATCACCCGCTCAACCGCCCCGTGTTGTCCGGCCCCGCAGGCAATAGACGCGTCTCCAACGGCTACACCATCCTCCAGCCCAGGGTCGGCGTGACCATGCAGGGCGCGAGCACCTCACGCTTCGCGCGCCTCTTCGCTGGCGAGCCCGGCATCGATCCGTACACCCAGGCTGTCTCCGACGTGTACCAGGACCTCTTCGGGGAGGGCTCGTTCGTCGGCAAGGGGATCTACGCCGTCGACGCCATGCGCGAGTCGTGTGCGGGTCGCTTCCCGGACAACCGCGTCCTGAGCCACGACCTCCTCGAAGGCGCCCACGGCCGCGCCGGGCTGGTCTGCGACGTCATCCTCTACGAAGATCATCCCGCGAGCCACGCTGCCGACATCAGCCGCCGCGCCCGCTGGATCCGCGGCGACTGGCAGATCGCGCGCTGGCTCCTACCGCGGGTGCCCGGCGGGGATGGTCGTACGGTCGCGAACACGATCTCGCTCTTGTCGAAGTGGAAGATCGTCGACAACCTCCGGCGCAGCCTCGTGCCGATCGCCCTGTGGTCGCTGCTCGTGATCGGCTGGCTCGTGCCAGTCGCGGCCTTGGCGGCAACGGCGACGGTCCTCGGCTCGCTCTTCCTCGCCGGCTTCTTCGTCGCCACCGCCTCGCTCGCACGCCGCCCCATGGAGGTCGGGTTCCGACAGCACCTGCGCGAGGTCGCGGCTGCACACTTCCGGCACGTCTTGCGCGAAGGCTTCGCGCTCGCCTGTCTACCGTTCGATGCGGCGCTGAATGGCGCGGCGATCGCGCGTGCCCTCGGCCGGACGATGTTGACCCGGCGCCGCCTCCTGGAGTGGCGCACGGCCGCCGACTCGGCGCGCGCTGGCCACACGAGCCTCGCGCGAAGTTACGCCACCATGTGGACGACGCCGCTGTCGGCGGTCACGCTCACGCTGGCACTGCTGCTGCAGGACTCGCCGGCGTTGCCGTTGGCCTTGCCCGTGCTCGCCCTGTGGCTCGTCGCGCCCGCCATCGCCTGGTGGCTGAGCACGCCGATCGTCGACGTGCCGCCGCGGCTCAGCGCCGACGATCTCGCGTTCCTGCACATGCTCGCGCGGCGCACCTGGCACTACTTCGAGACGACCGTCAGCGCTGAGGACAACGACCTGCCCCCCGACAACATGCAGGAGGAGCCCCCGGTCGGCATCGCCCACCGCACCTCGCCGACCAACATCGGCTGCGCACTCGCGGCCAACCTCGCGGCGTACGACTTCGGCTACGCCACGGTCGGCGAGCTCATCGCGCGCACCTCTCGGACCTTCGCCACACTCGACCGGCTCCCGCGTTTCCACGGCCACTTCTTCAACTGGTACGACACCCGCACGCTCGTCCCGTTGGAACCGATGTACGTCTCGACCGTCGACAGCGGCAACCTTACCGGCCTGCTGCTGACGCTCGCGGCGGGCCTCGACGAGATCGCCACCCACCCGGTGTTCTCCGGTGCGGTCTACGCCGGCCTCGCCGACACGCTCGCGGTGATCGTCGCGAGCGCCGAGCCGCCGCTCGACAGCGCCGCCGTCCTCGCCGTGCGCGCGCTCCTGCCGCGCGCCGGGGACACCGTCGCGCCGTCGCTATCCCAGCACGCGCGGACGCTGGTCCGCCTGGCGGCCACGACGCGCAGCCTCGCGGTCGCGGCCGACGCGCACCACGACGCGGCGCTCTCGCGTTGGGTGGACGCGCTCGCGGCCCAGATCGCAACGGCGCTCATCGATCTCCAACACCTCGCGCCGTGGCTCGAGGTCCCGTTCCCGGAGACTCCCATATCTCTTTGGGCTGACATCGCCGGAGCGCCTGCGAGCGTGCTCGCGTCGCTCGACCAGGTGGGCACGCTCAGCGAGCTCGCGGCCAGCGACGTCCCCGAGATGGCGCTCGGCGCGGCGCGGGCCCGGGCACGCCTCGCCGAGCTGCGCTCGCTCGCGCGTCGTTGCCATGAGCTTGCCGATCACGACCTCGAGCTCTTCTACAACCCGGCCCAGCACCTCCTCGCGATTGGCTACAACGTCGTCGATCACCGCCTCGACGCGGGCTACTACGATCTGCTCGCCTCGGAGGCGCGCCTCGCCAGCTACGTCGCCATAGCGCTCGGCAAGCTGCCTCAGGAGCACTGGTTCTACCTCGGGCGCCAGCTCACCAGCTCGACCGGGCGCGCGGCGCTCCTGTCTTGGAGCGGCTCGATGTTCGAGTACCTGATGCCGCTCATCGTCATGCCCAGCTATGCCGGCACGCTCCTCGACACGACCTGTCGCGCAGTTGTCGCGCGCCAGATCGAATACGGCCGGGAGCGCGGGGTGCCATGGGGGGTGTCCGAGTCCGGCTACAACAAGACCGACGCCCACTCGAGCTACCAGTACAAGAGCTTCGGCGTGCCCGGCCTCGGCTTCAAGCGCGGCCTCGTCGACGACATCGTGGTCGCACCTTACGCCAGCGCCCTCGCGCTGATGGTCGCGCCCGAGGCGGCGTGCGCCAACCTGCGGCGGCTCGATCGTGAAGGCCGCCAGGGGGCGCTTGGCCTTTATGAAGCGATCGACTACACGCCGTCCCGCCTACCGCCCGGCGTCGCCAGCGTCACGGTGCGCTCGTACATGGCACACCACCAGGGCATGTCGTTACTCGCGTTGGCGCATCTCCTCTGCGACAGCCCGATGCAGCGACGCTTCAGCGCGGATCCGGCGCTGCGCGCGACCGACCTCCTCCTCCAGGAGCGCGTGCCGCGCGTGCCCGCGATCTATCCACATCCGGCGGAGCTGACCGCGCCGCGAATGGCCAGCGATGGCGCGCGCGACCTGCGGGTAATCACCTCGCCGGACACCCCCGCGCCCGAGGTGAACCTGCTGTCAAATGGTCGCTACCACGTCGCCATCACCAACGCCGGCGGTGGCTCCAGCCGCTGGCGCGAGCTCGCCGTCACGCGCTGGCACGCGGACGCCACGCGCGATGCGTGGGGGTCGTTCTGCTACCTGCGCGACGTCGCCTCCGGCTCCTTCTGGTCCGCCGCGCACCAGCCCACGACGCGGCGCGCGAGCCACTACGAGGCGATCTTCTCGCCCGGTCGCGCCGAGTTCCGGCGCAGCGACGAGGATCTGGAGACACACGTCGAGATCACGGTGTCGCCCGAGGACGACATCGAGTTCCGCCGCATCAGCATCACCAACGTCGGCCGCGCCGCGCGCCTCGTGGAGCTGACCAGCTACGCCGAGGTGGTGCTCGCGCCCGCGGCCGACAACTCCGCGCACCCGGCGTTCTCGAACCTGTTCATCGAGACCGAGCTCGTGCGGCAACACCAGGCGATCATCTGCACGCGCCGACCGCGCTCGGCCAGCGAGCGTCCGCCCTGGATGATCCACCTCATGACCGTACTCGGCCCGATCGTCGCGCACACGACCTACGAGACGGCACGTGCGGCGTTCCTCGGCCGCGGCCGTACCGTCAGCGATCCGCTCGCCATGCACCGCGCCGCGCTGAGCGACAGCGAGGGCGCCGTGCTCGACCCGATCGTCTCTATCCGCAACACCGTCGCCATCGGCGTCGACGAGACGGTGCAGATCCACCTCGTCACCGGCGTCGCCGAGACGCGCGAGCATGCGATGGCGCTCATCGAGAAGTACACCGACCGGCACAGCGGCGAGCGCGTGTTCGGGCTGGCGTGGACGCAGAGCCAGGTCATGCAGCGACGCCTCGAAGTGACCAGCGCAGAGCTCAACCGCTATGACCGCCTGGCAGGCTACATCCTGTATTCGAATCCCGCCCTGCGCGCCCCGAGAAGCGTGCTCGCGAAGAACCGGGTCGGCCAGTCCGGGCTCTGGGCGCACGGGATCTCGGGCGACCTGCCGATCGTCGTCCTGCGCATCGCCGACATCGGCGAGATCGACCTCCTGCGCCAGCTCGTCCGTGCTCACACCTATTGGCGCAACAACAAGATCAACGTCGACCTGGTGGTGTTCAACGACGACCCGTCGGGCTATCGCCAGAGCCTTCATGACGCGGTCATCGAGACGATCACCGCGTTGAGCGACGCGGCGCTCGTCGATCGGCCCGGCGGCTTCTTCGTGCGCCGTGGCGACCAGCTATCAGACCAGGACAACGTGCTCATCCAGACGGTCGCGCGCGTCATCCTGAGCGATACGGCCGGCACAATCGCCGCGCAGCTCGAGCGTCGCGCGCGCGCCGAGGTGTTCGCGCCCCCGTTCGTACCGCTCCACGAGCCGTCGTTGCGCAGGTTCGGCGTGCAGCCGAGCGTCGCCCGGCTGGTCCTCGAACGCCCCGACCTGACGGCGTTCAACGGCATCGGTGGCTTCACGCAAGACGGCCGCGAGTACGTCATCACGACATCGCGCGAGGTCCGCACCCCGGCGCCCTGGTCGAACGTGCTCGCGAACCCGTGGTTTGGGACGGTCGTGAGCGAGAGCGGCGGCGCCTACACCTGGTGCGAGAACGCGCACAACTACCGCCTCACCCCGTGGCACAACGATCCGATCAGCGACACCAGCGGCGAGGCGCTCTACCTGCGCGACGAGCACGACGGCCACTACTGGTCGCCGACGCCGCTGCCCGCTGGCGGGGCCAACCCGTATCTCACGCGCCACGGCTTCGGCTACAGCGTCTTCGAGACCACCGAAGAGGGCGTCGCGAGTTCGCTATGCGTCTTCGTCGCGACCGACGCGCCCGTGAAGTTTCTGAAACTGTCGCTGCGCAATCGCTCCGGGCGACGGCGACGCCTGTCGTTGACGGCCGTGTTCGAGCTGGTCATGGGCTCGCAGCGCAGCGCGACCGCACCGCACCTCGTCAGCGAGGTGGACCTCGAGACGGGCGCCCTGTTCGCACGCAACGCCTATAGCACCGAGTTCCCGCAGCGCATCACCTTCCTCGAGAGCAGCGTCGCGGCGCGCACGGTCACAGGCGATCGGCAGGAGGTCCTCGGCCGCAACGGCGAGCTCGCGAGCCCGAGCTGTATGAACAACGCCCGCCTCTCGGGCCGCGTCGGCGCCGGGCTCGATCCCTGCCTCGCGATGCAGCTGATGGTCGACCTCGCCGACGGCGAGGCGCGCGAGCTCGTGCTCATGTTCGGCTCCGGGCGCGACCTCGACGACGCGCGCCACTTGGTCAACCGCTTCCGCGGCGTCGGCCCTGCAGAAGCCGCGCTCGAGCTCGTGTGGAGCTACTGGAAGCGCGTGCTCGGCGAGGTCCATGTCCAGACGCCCGATCCCGCGCTCGATGTGCTCACCAACGGGTGGCTCATCTATCAGGTGCTGGCGTGCCGCATGTGGGGCCGCAGTGGGTATTACCAGTCGGGCGGCGCGTTCGGCTTCCGCGACCAGCTACAGGACGTGGCCGCGCTCATCCACGCGACGCCGGCCATCGCGCGCGAGCACCTCTTGCGATCGGCGGCCCATCAGTTCCCCGAAGGCGACGTGCAGCACTGGTGGCACCCGCCGCTCGGGCGCGGCGTGAGGACCCGGATCTCCGATGACTACCTGTGGCTGCCGAGTGTCGTGTGTCGCTACGTCACAGCGCTGGGAGACATCGGCGTGCTCGACGAGCAGGTGGCGTTCATCGAGGGCCGCGCGGTCAAGCCCGAAGAGGAGAGCTACTTCGATCTGCCGATCCGCTCAGAGCAGACGGCCACGCTCTACGAGCACTGTGTGCGCGCGCTGAAGCACGGTCTGCGCTTCGGAGTCCACGGCTTGCCGCTCATGGGCAGCGGCGACTGGAACGACGGCATGAACCTCGTCGGCATCCACGGTCAGGGCGAGAGCGTGTGGCTCGGTTTCTTCCTCTACGACGTGCTCACCCGCTTCGCCGAACTGGCAACGCGGCGCGGCGATGGGGCCTTCGCCGAAACGTGCACGAGCGAGGCGCAGCGCCTGCAGGCCAACCTCGAGGCGCACGGCTGGGACGGCGAATGGTATCGGCGCGCGTACTTCGACAGCGGGATGCCCCTTGGATCCAAGCTCAACGCCGAGTGCGCGATCGACTCACTGCCACAGAGCTGGGCGGTCCTCTCAGGGGCCGGCGCCCCGGACCGAACGTCCCGCGCGCTCGCCTCGCTCGACGCGCACCTCGTCGACCGCAAGCTCGGCGTCATCAGGCTCTTCGATCCCCCCTTCGACCACGCCGACATGGATCCCGGCTACGTAAAGGGCTACGTGCCCGGCGTGCGCGAGAACGGCGGTCAGTACACCCACGCCGCGGTGTGGGCGGCGATGGCGTTTGCCGCCGCTGGCAATGGTCCACGCGCCTGGGAGCTGCTCGACCTCATCAACCCCGTGCACCGCACCGCCGACCCTGCCGCGGCGAACCGCTACATGGTCGAGCCGTACGTCGTCGCCGCCGACGTCTACACCAACCCCCAACACGGCGGCCGCGGCGGTTGGACCTGGTACACCGGCTCGGCGGGCTGGATGTATCGCCTCGTCGTCGAGTCGCTGCTCGGCGTGCACCTCGAGGTCGATCACTTGCGCATCACACCCCTCGTCCCGCCCGAGTGGCCCGCCTTCGACGTCCACTACCGCTGGCGCGACACCATGCACCACATCCATGTCGTCAACGCGACTTCTGGTGATGGCGCTCGCGTCGTCGTGCGCGTCGTCGCCGACGGCGTCGTGTGTACCGACCAGCGGGTGCCGTTACACGACGACCAAAGCGAGCACTGGTGCGAGGTCACCCTCGGGCCCGTGCTATGACGGTCGCTCGTTGGCGAGCTGGCCTGAGGGAGCGCGTCCTCGTCGTCACTCATCCAGCCGAGCGCGCAACCCCGTGCTAGTAGCTCCGCACAGTGATCTTGATCGGTTGAGTTGCGGTCAGCGGAGGACAGGTAGCAGGCCGGGATCGACGAGCACTTCGATGCTCCGCGCGGCCCCTGCGACACGGCGAATCCAGCCC
>Ga0105049_10000362_pt1 | contig 48671 bp, 36 predicted proteins | sample MAT06_FD_78087 | JGI IMG/M metagenome (GOLD analysis project Ga0105049, IMG submission 78087) | Freshwater microbial communities from Lake Fryxell liftoff mats and glacier meltwater in Antarctica - MAT-06 | ecosystem: Environmental > Aquatic > Freshwater > Ice > Liftoff microbial mat | place...
CGCCCAACGGCGCGAATCAATTCCACCAGCTCTTCGGTGCTCAACGAAGGGTTCTGCTCCTCTGAGCCGGCCATGGAGTAAATTTTGGTGCTGTCGTCAATGGTACCGTCCAGGTCATTGACGCCGAAGGCTTGTGTCAGTTGCGCGGATTCGCGGCCCAACATCGGCCAATAGGCCTTGAGGTGCGGGATGTTGTCCAGGTAAACGCGCGCCACGGCGTAGGTCTTGAGGTCCTCGATGAGTGTAGTTTCCGGCACATGGCTCATTTGGTTGCCCTGGTTGCGGAACTTAAGCGGGATGAAGGTGTTGAAGCCGCCGGTCCGGTCTTGGAGCGCGCGCAGGCGGTCCATGTGGTCGATTCGGTGGCGGTGTTCCTCCACATGCCCGTACAGCATGGTGGCGTTGGTCTTCATGCCCAGTTTGTGGGCCGTTTCGTGAATTTCCAGCCAGGTAGCCGTGTTGCACTTGTCGGCGCAAATTTCAGCGCGAACCGCTTCGTCAAAGATTTCGGCACCGCCGCCGGGCAGCGAACCGAGGCCCTTCGACATAAGGAAACGCAGCCCGTCTTCAATGCTCACCTTGGCCTTGCGAAACATGTATTCGAGTTCCACAGCAGTGAAGCCCTTGATGTGCAAGTCAGGTCGAAGGGCTTTGATGCCTTCGAGCACCTCTCCGAACCAGGCCAAATTCATCTGTGGCAATACCCCACCGACGATATGCACCTCGGTAACTGGCTGGCCTTCGTAGCGTCGAACAATGTGCAGGATTTGGTCTTTGTCCATGATCCAACCTTCGTCCTTCTGCTTGATCAGGCGCGAATAGGAACAAAACTTGCAGTCAAAGACGCAAAGGTTGGTGGGCTCAATGTGGAAATTCCGGTTGAAGTACGTGACGTTGCCGTGCAGGCGCTCGCGCACAGTATTGGCCATGGCGCCCAACAAACCGAGGTCGGCTTTTTGAAACAGAAACAGGCCTTCTTGCGCGTTGAGGCGTTCTGTGCGCTGCACTTTTCGGGCAATGCGCTCCAGTTCAGGGCTTTCCAGCCCGAAATCGAGCAGGTTGTCCAGGTTAGCGGGTTCAAACATGGTCATGCCAGGTTAACAATCCAGGCAAAGATACGGTTGAACCGGAAGGGGGTGGAAGCACCCTTTAAAGCATTTGCCCACAGAACAGACATGCCACCAGCGCTGCAAAGTGGAAATATTTATCTGTTCGCGAAATTTTATCGACCATGCTTGAATTTAATACTATAAAGCATCCATTCAGAAGAATTAAGGAATAATCTTGACGAAAAAACCCGGCTCAACTTAAGCGCTGAACCGGGTTTAAATGAAGTAGAGGCTCGTAATGGGCTTTCAATCCTTCAGGCAGCGCACCGAAAGGCCGTACGTTTCCAGGAGTAAAAAACGTCCCACAGTGGTGTTGTTGTAATAAACCTGACGGTAGTACGGACTGCTGCCGCCAATTTTTGTGGACGTCCACCAATTGCAGTTCAGGCTCAACGAAGAATAGGACGTACCGGTGAAATCTCGCGTGCCTGCTGGAAGTCCGGTAAATCCGCTTGAATTCGTAGCCCCGGTATTGGGCGCGAACCAAAGGCCCGTTCCGGAAGATGTGGTGCCTGTTTGCTTCATGCTCCCACCGGCAATGGCAGTGCCACCTAATCCTGTAGTCAGGGTAGTCCACTCGCCATCCGTTGGCACGTGCCAACCTGTCGGGCAAAGACCGCGGGCATCGTTGGCGGCATACCAATTGTAAAGCAAGCCATAGATGGCTTTGTTCGCGGCCACTCCGCTGTGAACGGCTTGTGCACCGCTGGTGGTGCTGGTCCAGGTAGCGGCATCCAGGTTTCCTGGAATGGGGTCGCCGTTGTTGTAGGTTTCCGTGGCAAGGTTTTCCTGCATCCAGCATTGCGAACCGATGGAAACTGTCGTGTAGACATTCCCGTCAATGTCCGTGACCGTAGCCGGACATCCTGGCGTTCCTTTAGCAAAGCTGGCAGGGTCTGAAATGGGCGTAACGCTGTATGGAGGTACTGTGCTGCAGGCGGCTTGAACGCGAACCGTGTAGTTGCCCGGGCTTAGCAACCCATCCGGAACGGTGAATTGGTCGCGCTCAAAACCTACAATGCGGCGGTTTAAGACTGAGCCTGAGGGAAGATCAATGCGGAGCTGAACGCCTACGCTACCTGGCACTACATCCCATTCTAATTGAACGCCTACCCCAGTAGTGTACGTTGCTGCAAGGTTCTGAGGGGCTGTACCAGGATCGCACACCTGAGCCTGGGTAGAGCAGGTGAATCCCACCCCAAAAGCAAACAGCGCTGCAATTTGTATACTTGTTTTCATGGCAATTTCCAGTTTGAAGCAAGATCAGGAATAAAATGAAAAGAGCCGAGAAAATTTCCCGGCTCTTTTCAATCTTCAAAGACCTTACAATGCACACAAAGTGTTCATTTCTAGGCACTTGGATGTTAATTTGCCACAGCGAAACGCTGCGTCATTTCTGCGTCGCTACCCGACCATTGAATCAGGTAAAACCCATTGGGTAAGTTGGGCAATTGTACCGTAACCTGTTGCAGTCCAGCGGGTTGTAATTGGTTCCACATTTGACGGCCGGTGGCATCAAAAATCTGCAACATGCCTTCCGTTGTTGTGGCTTGGTTCAAGACCAATTGGAGAGCGTTGCCGGTTACTGGGTTGGGAAACAGTTGGAGGCCGTTGGCAAGGGCCGAAGCTGGAGCCTCAACGCCTGTATTAAAATAACATTTGGGCGAAACCGGAATGCTGGAACGCACGGTATTGAGTATGTTGCGCATGGCCACGCCTTGGCCTTCGGTGAACATGACCATGCAGCGATCGTCCGTGTAATCCATGTAATTTTCCCAGAGATCCAACGAACCACAGGTTGTTGCAGTAGAGGAAGGACAACCGAAATAAGGGCCGCTAGCGGTGGGTGTATCGCTAATGCCATCATCCACACCGCAACCTCCATCGCCCCAGATGTGGCGCAAGCCCAGCCAATGACCGACTTCGTGCGTTGTTGTCCGGCCGCGGTTGTAAGGCGGAACCACCACCCCTTCGCGACCGAAATAGCGGTAATTCATGACAACGCCATCAAGCGACCCGCCAACCCCGGGAGGATAAGCGTAGCCTAGTACCCCTGCCGTAGGATCCAGGTTGCAGACCCACATGTTCAGGTATTGCGCGCGGGGCCAGGGGTCTGAACCCCCGTAATTGGAATCCTTGACGCCATCCCACCCTGCTGTATCCGTGTCGTTGAAACTGGCTTTGCCGGTTTGCTTGCGAATGATTCCGGTGGTAAAGTTGCCATCGGGGTCAGTTTCGGCCAGGCAGAATTGAATTTGGGTGTTTGTGGCAAGACTGTTAAAGGAACTGCGCAAGCTTGCCCGGTCCAGGTTGGTCATGGCGTAGTCCTCGTTGAGCACTTCAATCTGCGATTGAATCTGTGCCTCGGAAATATCTTGAATGGCTGATTTCCACACCACGTGCACCACTACCGGGATGTAAATGATGTCCTCCTGGACCCTGAGGTTGCCAGCGTTTTGGCGCACGTAGTCTTGAACCATCTGCTCGGCGGCTTGCACTGAAATGAGGTTTTCGGGATGGCGCATATACAATTGCTCGAGCGCGGGTTGTTGCCCGCAGCGATTGTGGTCGTGGGTGCTTTCCTGTGCCAGGGCAATAAAACTGCCACCAGCCAAGAGCCAAAGCGGCAAAACAGAGCGAAAGAGATTTGTCCAGGTTTTCATGAAAAAGGGGGTAGAAAAGACGAAGTGGTAGAGGAAACAGCCAAGAAATTGAACGACGAATTTACCGATTTAGTTCGGCGGTCCCAAGGAAGGCTGGTTATTGGTCTATGTCTTCGTCCAGTTCATCCTCTTCCAGAAGTAAATCGACATCCAGTGCAGGATCATAATCGTCCTGCAACTGGAGCTCCGGAACTCCTTTTCCTCCCACCTTGGGTGATCCAGCGGCTGCATCGCTGCCCGGCTGGTCCGTCAGATCACGGTCGGCAAACTCTTGGCTAGTATCCAGTCCCAGGGCTCCGGCATACCGGCGCCAGCGTTGGATCAATTCCAGGTGGTCAGCAGGTGGATCGGCTTCAAAGCGAAGCCGCTCTCCGGTTTTAGGGTGGGTAAAGCCGAGCACCCGCGCGTGGAGCGTTTGTCGCGGCATGAGCGCAAAGCAATTTTCGACAAAGCGTTTGTACTTGGTGAACACGGTGCCTTTGACGATGCGATTGCCCCCGTACATCGGGTCGCCAAACACTGGATGGCCAATGTGTTGCATGTGTACCCTGATCTGATGGGTGCGACCCGTTTCCAACTTGAGCGCGACGCGGCAAACATAACCCAGGTTCTCCAAGACCGTATAGTGGGTTACGGCATGTTTGCCCCCCTCCCCCTCGGGAAGCACCGTAAACAATAAGCGTTGCCTCAGGTGTCGCCCGATGTTACCGGTCACTGTTCCCCCGGAACCCTCAAACTCGCCCCAGCAGAGGGCCTCGTACAAGCGCTCGGTAGTCCGTTCGGCGAATTGACGCGACAGCGATTCAGCGGCGTAAAGCCGCTTGGCCACCACCATCAAACCGCTGGTGTCCTTGTCCAACCGATGCACCAGACCCAGCCGCTCCGGGTCCATTTCTTCGGCCGAAACGCCCGGAAAATGGTGTAGCAAGCCGTGCACCAACGTGCCCTGGTAATTGCCCGAGCCGGGATGCACCACCAGTCCAGCCGGCTTGTTGAGCACGAGCAGGTCTTCATCTTCGAAAAGGATGTCCAGGGCCATCGGCTCAGCCTGCATCGGCCCTTCCTCGTGAAAACGGGGCATAGAGAGCACCACACGATCGCCGGGCTTGACCTTGTAATTGACTTTAACAGGCTGGTCATTGACCAGCAAAAGGCCGGCATCCGCCACCTGGCGAATGCGACTTCGGCTGATTTTTTCCACCCGCCCGGTCAGAAACAGATCGATGCGCATGGGTTCCTGGCCGGGGTCCACGGCAAAGACCAGCTCTTCAAAGCGAAGGGGAGTTTCTGCTTTTTCAGTAGCGGCGGCCGTTTTGATGGCTGTTGTCTTTGCGGTCTGCTCCGCTTTCGTGAGGTGTTTCTTTGACTTCAACTAACTAATTAATTTAAACCACTTAAGTCAATGGCCTTCAATGATTTAAAATTTCTTGATTATGGGTTAGATTCACCTCAAAAAGAGCGGAAAAGACCTCCAGCCATCGCTCCCGTACCTCTTCAAATGGCACCGGGTGACCCAGCTCCGCTTGCAGCGAAGTAACCGCTTTGTCAGTGATGCCACACGGAACAATGAGCCGGAAGCGGTCTAAATCAGTGTTGACGTTGAGAGCAAAACCGTGCATGGTCACCCAACGGCTGGCGCGGATACCGATGGCGCAGATCTTACGGGCGCGAAACGGGTTGTCCGGGTCCAGCCAGACGCCGGTCGCGCCGGGCAGCCTTTCCCCCTTCAACCCGTATTGGTCCAGAACCCGGATGACGCATTCCTCAATAAGCCGCAGGTAGCGCCCGATGTCAGTGAACAGGCAACCCAGGTCCAGAATGGGATAACCCACCAATTGGCCCGGGCCGTGAAAAGTGATATCGCCGCCTCGGTTAATGCGAAAAAAGTCAATGCCTTCAGCGGCCAGTTTTTCGGGCGAAATGAGCAGGTTCGCTTCGGCCCCATTTCGGCCCAGGGTGAACACCTCCGGATGATCGCCCAACAACAAGTAGTGGTTGCCCTGTTGGCTGGACAGGTTCAAGGCGCGGCGCTCCAGCTTGGCGGCAACCGATAAGGCAAAAAGTCGCTCCTGCAAAGCCCAAGCCTCGGCATAGCGGAGCCTGCCCATAGTTGCCCAGTGCACAGTTTCACGAGCCAGAGCCGCAGGAGAAGCGGCGTGTAGCTCGCTTTTCACAAACTCTGCTCCCATTTTGCGAGTTCTCCTTTTAATCGGTCAATGACCGCGATCTCCACCGGGTCAACCTGGCGGAGGGCGGCCAGTTCAACGGACACCCAATCGCCCAGGTGAATCCACAAAAAGGTTTGCAGCCAGGGGTCGGTGGCATGGCCAGTAACTCCCAATACGCGATCGCAACAGTCTTCCACAACGTCCCGCGTAAGCTGAGAACAGCGCGTGGTGCGCGGATGGTCCAGTGCACTCGTAAAAAACAATACGGCCAGATCGTTCCGCTGGTCTTTCCAACCCACTAATTCGTTGTGGTTGAGCTCGGGCAAGACGTTCATCCAACAGAGCATTTTGCCGTTTTCCTGGATCTGCTGAACCCAGCGCAACAAGACGGCCTGCCATCGTGTTGTCGCGTAGAGCACCGGCGTGCGGTCTGCCAAACGGGCTGCCAGCCCGGCTGCCTGGGTTCGAAGGGCGGCTTGTTGCTCCTCCAACTGGTCGGCGATGCGCAGCAGCGGTTCGCGATAAGCAGGGCCCATGCCGTAGTGGTTCAGGACGCGCAGTTGCTGCACCACCGAAAAGCCGAGCGTAGAACGCGGGGGCCTTCCCCCGGGAACCAAAATGTGGTCAAAACCTTTATCGGCGGCCATCTTACCCACTGTGCCACCCGACGAAATGCCCACGATGCGGCATTTTTGCGCCAGCGCCTGCTCCAGCACGCTCAGCGTTTCCTCCGTATCTCCGGAATAGGAAGACGCGAGCAGCAAAGTCTTGGGGCCAGCCCATTTGGGCAGGTGGTAATCTTTAACCGTGGCCATCGGGACCGGTGGCAGGGCCAGTGCCGCCGCAAGATCAGCGCCGATGCCGCTGCCGCCCATGCCAGCCACCAGGATCTGGCGAACGGGCACCGCAGGCCTGAGCCGGGTGTTTTCTGCGATGTCCAGGGCCTGCCGGAGTTGCGCCGGGAAGGACTGGATGAGGGCTTCCATAGAATGGGTCATGGTGAGTTTCTGGGCAGAAGGACTATCGGGCATTGCGTGTTCAGGAACGGCTTTTTCAAGCAAAAGGTTATGCACAAATCGTTAGTTCGAAGGGCTGTTTTGCCCTGAACAACGGCGGTCGGCGCCATCTTGCCCACTCATGAACAACGAAGAACAAAGAAACGACAATCCGCCCAAGCGAGGGTCCCGAATGCCAAACCAGAAGGCGGAACAGACGGCAGACCGGTCACCAGACGAGGCTCCAACCCTTACGCCTGGCCAGACGTCCGCACAGAAGCGATCGGGCCTTGGCCAACGGGGCGAAATAGTAGCGGCTCATTGGCTCCAGCGACGGGGCTACAGTATTCTGGCCCGAAATTGGCGCTGCGGCAGACTAGAATTAGACTTGGTGGCCCGGCTCGGCGAAACGTTGGTGGTGGTGGAAGTTAAAACAAGGCGGGAGTTGGGCACGGATCCTCCGAGCAGGCCAGAAGAGGCGGTCAATCCGGCCAAACAGCGCAAGCTCGGGCAGGCTGGGGCGGCTTTTCTGGGCACTCAGTCCGATTGCCTCAGCCTTCGCTTTGACGTGATTGCCATCCGGGTTCGCGGCGACCGCTGCCGATTGTACCACCAGCAGGATGCGTTCTTTCCTGGTCTTTAACTTAAGGCATTAGCCCGGTCATTGGCCCGGTCATTGGCAGGCATGGGAACAAAGGCCGACGGCTTATCTTTGCCGCTCCGGAGCGAGCGCGTCCCGCCATGCGCCCGCAGGCCGTTTCCCCGGTTTTTATTCCACAAAACGCAGCATCCCCTGGCTACCGAAACGCAAAAACAACTGGCCGAAAAACTGGCGACCCTCAGGCAGTACCTGAACATTGACCAGCGCCTTCATCGGATTGAGGAAGGCGATGCCGTGAGTTCTCAGCCGGGCTTTTGGGATGATCCCCGGAAGGCCGAGGAGATCATGCGCGCACTCAAAGTCGAAAAGAACTGGGTAGCGGAGTACCGCAAGGCGGAAGCCGTTGTGCAGGAGCTTGAAATCCTGCAGGAGTTTGTGGCTGAAGGCGAGGCCAGCGGGCAGGATTTGGCTGAAGCCGAAGGGCAAGCCGAGGACATCATGGCTGGTCTGGAAATGAAAAGCACGCTCAGCGAAGAGCAGGATTCGCTGAGCGCTATCCTGATGATCAACTCCGGGGCTGGTGGAACCGAAAGTTGCGATTGGGCAGAAATACTGTTGCGGATGTACCGCATGTACGCGGAAAAGCAGGGTTTCACCGTTCGCGAGCTCGACTACCAACCGGGCGATGTGGCAGGCATACGTTCCGCTTCGCTTGAGATCAAGGGGGAATTTGCCTACGGCTACCTCAAGTGCGAGAACGGGGTGCACCGCCTGGTGCGAATCTCGCCCTTTGATTCCAGCGCGCGTCGGCATACGTCGTTTGCGTCGGTGTTCGTGTATCCAGAAGTAGACGACACCATCGAAATTGTGATCAGCTCGGCCGATCTGGACTGGGACACGTTCCGCGCCAGTGGCGCAGGGGGCCAAAACGTGAACAAGGTGGAAACCGCCGTACGCGTGCGGCACTTGCCCTCCGGCATCGTTGTGGAATGCCAGGAAGGCCGTTCGCAGCACGGCAACCGCGAAACGGCCTTAAAAATGCTTAAGTCGCGGCTCTACGACATGGAACTGCGCAAACAGCAGGACGAGCGGGACAAAACGGAAGCCACCAAAAAGAAGATTGAGTGGGGTTCGCAGATCCGCAATTACGTTTTGCATCCCTATAAACTCATCAAAGACGTGCGCACTGGCCATGAAACCAGCAATGTTCAAGCCGTTCTGGATGGCGAACTGCACGAGTTTATTAAGGCCTGGCTGTTGATGCCGGATTAAGGTTAGGGACGGGTTGCTCGCTTTCGGACCAAGGTCGTGCTTTGATATATTATCCCAATCCTTTCGTTTATTTATCCCGCTGAACTTCCTCCTTCCGCAGCAGGCAGCGCATTTTCTTGCAGCACCGCCCGCAAGCCCGCAATTTCTGTCGCTTTGTCCACCTGGTCTTTTCCCCGGTAAAGGTTTTCCAGAATCAGCAACATTTCCCGGAACATGCTTCGGTTTGAAACGGGCATGTAAAACTCCGGGCGAGCTTTGACACCCGCTTTTTGCAGGTTGTCTTCTATGTCGCGGGCCGTTACGACCGCACCATGGCGAAAGGGATACAGGTAAAAAACCACCTGATCGCGCAGCGCCGGGCGAGCAAAATCAAGCAAATAGCCTTCGGTCACGGCGAGGAGTGGATGCTGCGGAAAACGCACCCCGTACACGGGCAACTCGAGTTGTTGGGCCAGAATTAAGTAGAGCAAACCCAGGCTCAAGGGATTTCCTTTGCGCGTTTCCAACAAGGTGCCCAGGTAGGCCGCGCGGGGATCCCGGGCAAGATCATCCAGCCCGGCAAAACCCAAATGCCGAAACAATACCTGGTTGACCACGTGCACTTTTTCCAGAGGAGTCAGGTACTGCGACAATTCCAGCCAAACAGCGCGGCGCAGTTCGGCCACCTTCTCGCGGATCGCCGTCTGATCGCGCTCCGGGTAGGCATAGCGGTCCAACAACAAAGCCGCTTCCATCAAGTCTTCCGCATCGTCAGCCGCCCAGCGCTCCAAAGCCTTTCGAACATCCTCGTATTGAATGCGGTGGGTCAACTGCTCCACCCGCTCCTGTAGCAGCGGATCCAGGTTGTGTTCCCAGGCTTTTTCCAACAGCGGAATAATCTGGATTCCCTGCTCGGCCAATCGCTCAGAAACCGAGCGGTGGATAGCTTCATCGGGATCGTCCAACAGGAAGATCAAGGCCTCAATTTCCTTGGGTGAAAGAAAATTTGAAGACTGAGAGTCTGGCGAAAGTAAATCGGGTGACGGCACGCGGAAAGTTAGGCGATCCAGTTCATGCGTTCTTAGCTTTTTTGCGGGGAGGACGCGCTTTTGGCGGGGCGCTGATAATTTCCTGGCATTGTTCCAGGGTCAAGGCAGCCGGGTCAACATCTTTAGGAATTTTATAATTATTTTTTCCTTGCTTGATATAGGGACCCCATCGGCCATTCAGCACCTGAATGTCCTGCTCCTCAAAAGACATAATGAATTTCTGACGATCCGATTCTTCTTTGGCCTCGATGATTTCCAGCGCGCGTTCCTCAGTAACTGTGCGCGGATCTTCATCGCGGGGAATGGAGTAGAATTTGCCGGCATTGCGCACGTAGGGTCCAAAGCGACCTGAACCAATAACCAAATCGTCGTCGCGGAACGTACCCAAGGTGCGAGGTAATGCCAAAAGATTCATGGCTTGCTCCAGGGTGATGGTCTGAAGGCTTAATTCGCCCACAATCTTAGCAAAGCGCGGCTTTTCTTCATCTTCCGTTTCGCCCACTTGCACCATGGGACCATAGCGGCCCATGCGAGCATAAACAGGTTTTCCCGACTTTGGATCCGGGCCCAACAGGCGCTGTCCGGTGACGCGCTCTGCGGTTTCCATCGTCTCCTGAATGTGCTTGTGGAAGGGACGGTAAAACCCGTCGATCATTTTGGTCCAATCCGTTTCGCCATCGGCGATTTCGTCAAACTGCTTTTCAATCCGCGCCGTGAAATGGTAATCCAACACTTGCGCAAAATGCTCGGTCAGAAAACTATTGACCAAAATGGCAATATCCGTAGGAAACAGTTTGGCTTTTTCCTTGCCCGTAACTTCTGTTTCGGTGCGGCGATCTATGCTGCCCTTGCCGGACAACTCCAGCACCTGGTACGGACGCACTTCGCCCTCCCGATCACCTTTGACAACGTACTCGCGTTTTTGGATGGTGCTGATGGTCGGCGCATACGTAGACGGACGACCAATGCCGAGTTCCTCCAATTTGCGCACCAGCGAAGCTTCCGTGTAACGCGCAGCGGGTTTGCTAAAGCGCTCAGTAGCGTTCATTTTGTCCAGCTTCAACACTTGGTTGAGTTGCAGCGGAGGCAACAACCCTGCCATCTCTTCTGAAGGCTCCTCATCGGTGCCTTCTGCATATACTTTCAGAAAACCGTCAAACATGACCACCTCGCCTTTGGCTGCTAATTCTTCCGGCCGCGAGCTGATGTTGATTCTTACCGTCGTGCGCTCAAACTCGGCATCGGCCATCTGGCTGGCAATGGTGCGCTGCCAAATCAGTTTGTACAAACGCTCTTCATCGCCGCCAATCCCGATCTGGTCTAACGTCATGTCTGTAGGGCGAATGGCCTCGTGCGCTTCTTGCGCCCCACTGTTCTTAGTCTTGTAGCGCTGCGGCTTGGAATACTTTTTGCCGTAGCGATCGCTGATGGCTTTCGCGGCCAGATCCAGCGCCGTTTCGGAAAGGTTCAACGAGTCGGTACGCATGTAGGTGATATGTCCGTTCTCGTACAATTTCTGTGCGACAGACATGGTGCGCGCCACAGAGAAACCCAGCTTGCGGCTGGCCTCCTGTTGGAGCGTAGAGGTAATAAACGGCGCAGCAGGGCTCCGCTTGGCGGGCTTGACCTGAATGTCGGTGATTTGAAACGCCGCTCCGATGCAATCCTTTAAGAAAGCGTGGGCTTCTTCTTCCAGATCAAAACGTTTGGAAGCTTCAGCCTTGAGTTCCCGCATTTTACCATCAGCGTCAGGCACCAGGAAAAACGCCTGGATGCGAAACTGGCTTTGGGCCTGGTGCGCATCAATTTCCGCTTCGCGCTCCACAATCAGGCGCACAGCTACCGACTGAACCCGGCCGGCAGAAAGCGAAGAACCCTTGCTCACTTTACGCCACAACAAAGGACTGAGTTCAAAACCCACCAGGCGATCCAGAATGCGGCGCGCCTGTTGCGCGTTAACCAGATTCAAATCAAGCGTGCGGGGTTGAGACACCGCTTTGAGGATAGCCTCTTTGGTGATTTCGTGAAAAACAATTCGCTTGGTTACCAGCGGATCCAGGTTTAACACTTCGCAAAGGTGCCAGGAAATGGCTTCGCCCTCGCGGTCTTCGTCAGTAGCCAGCCAAACGGTTTCAGCATCTTTGGCAATCTTCTTTAACTCGGCAACTACTTTCTTTTTCTCTTCGGGAATAATGTAGTTGGGCTTGTATCCGTCTTCAATGTCAATAGCGTCGTTCTTCTTGGCCAGGTCGCGCACATGCCCAAACGAGGACATGACTTTAAAGTCCTTTCCGAGGTATTTCTCGATGGTTTTGGCCTTGGCAGGAGACTCGACAATCAATAAATTTTTGGTCATTCAAGAGCTGGTTTGTGCAAAGCAGGTGGAGGCAACTAGAATAGAAACAACCGCGAGCAAACGGGGTTCAAAGGTATTTCTTTTGAACCAAAACGGACACCAGCACCCTTTTAGGGTGCAATTTGCGAGGTTTTGAGTGAGCTAAAAGTATCGGTGATCAGGGTTTGTACAGCAAATTGCGCTGTACGCCGGAGGAGCCATCCCATTCCAGCAGATAGTGCGCTGCCTGCAAATCCAGGCCGGAAACACGTACCCGCGTTTCCCCCTCTACGGGCTTAGTAAGGATAAGTTGTCCGGAAAGCGAAAACAGCCGCAGCGTACCTGTGACAGGCTCACCCCAAACCACCTGCAATTCCGACGATCCTGAAAACCAGGATTGCCAGCCGGCCGAAACATCCGCTGTCGCCAGCCCGGTAAGTTCCGCACCGCCGAAAATTACAACGGCCCCAGCAGGCAGGTTGTCTGAGCTGCTGGTAAAAAACAAGGTGTCGGTGAACACATCGCTGCCGGATGGCGCGTAAGTCAGTTCAATAAATCCGCTCTCGCCGGCGGCAATTTCCGTTGGCACAACTGTCAAGCTTAAATCGGGATGCGACACACTTGCTCCGCTCAAGGCAATGCTGCGATTTCCATCGGCCACCAACACCACGCGGTGCTTGCGAATACCGGCTTCGGTCACTAGGCCGAAATTAGCCTCCGCTTCCGTTAGCGCAACCGTGTTGATGGCAGGCTCCACGGCTGTGGAGAGGTAGGAACTAATTCGGTCGTCAAACTCCGGATGATCAATGAGCGGATTGCGATTGTCCTGCACTAAAAAAATGGCGTCGTTGCGGCGCTGCTCCACTATTTCCGGGGAAAAATTTCGGTGCCACCCGCGAAGCACGCTCTCTTGCCCGGCAGTGAGGAAGGACCCCTCGTTGCCATAGTGCAGGTAGAAATAGAGCATGCCCCGAGCCGTTCTGCCTTTGTGCGCATCGCGCACTTCAAACACACCGCCCCCCCGCTCAGAGCCACCACCAGTCCAGTCCGGCGTGGCGACGTTTCCAAACGGAAGGTTGCCCCGCACACTGTTGGCGTTTGCATCTGAAATAAACAAATGAAAAATATCAGACTGCATTGGCTCTGCCGAACCAAATTCGCTTTGTGGCCAGGTGTGCTCGGTGTTGACGTTATCGCTGTTCTGCGCGTCCGTGCGGTCAATGTACCCGGCCACGATCCGGGCGGTGTAGCAATCTTCCAGCGTGTTGACCAAGGCCCCGGCACCATTGACCCGCTGGTTGTCGATGACCATGTACATTTCGTCGCGAGCTGGCGTATAGCCCAAGCTGATGTGATCGTCGATCAGGTTGCTCAGCGCCGTTTTAAGCGCCTCTTGGCTCAGGTCCTGGGTGGGCAGGTAGTAACTTTCGGGATACACACCCCGGCCTGTCAAATCAACCGTCAGGTTGCCTTCGTAAAAATTGGTGACCAGCACCAATTCGCTGTTGTGGGGAATGTTGTGGCGCGGTGAAAAACGAACCGCAACCGTAACCGTTGCCCCGGCCGCGAGCGTCCAGGCGGTGTCCAGCGCCTCAAAAGCCGGGTTAAACGCATTGGCGTCGCTGATGGTAATTTCCCCTTCGCCCGTATTGGTCAGCTCCAGCGAAAGCTCGGCTGGGTCATCCGTAAAGACATCGCCAAAAGCCAGCGTAGACAAAGAAAGCTCCAGCGTTTGCGCAACACTGGAAAAACTGACCGGCAATACGACGACCAGCCAGGAAAACAATCGCCAGGAAATTGGGCGCCTTGAAAACAAACGAAGGGTTGAGGTATTCACCGCACAAAGGTAAGACGGCATAACTTTGCCCGGTAAACGCCTTCTTGACCTTTCCACAACATATGGCTTTATCAGAATTGACGGCAATTGGCCCTGTAGACGGCCGTTATGCCTCCAAAACGCGGGAATTAAGCCCCTATTTCTCTGAATTTGCCCTCATCCGCTATCGCCTGCGTGTAGAGGTGGAATACTTTTTGGCCCTCGTGGATTTGGGCCTGCCCCAACTGGACGACCTGCCCGACGATGCCCCGGAAACTATTCGCGCCCTGGTGGACGACTTCACGGAGCGCGAAGCCGCTGCCATCAAGGAGATCGAAAAAACGACCAACCACGATGTGAAAGCGGTGGAATATTGGATGAAGGAGCGCTTTGCGGCTATTGGACTGGAAGACTGGATGGAGTTCATCCACTTTGGGCTCACCTCGCAGGACATCAACAACACGGCCATGCCCATGGCGCTAAAAGCCGCCTGCCGGTCGGTGTACCAGCCCGCAGTCCGCGACGTGATTTCCCGGCTTGATGCACTGTCAAAAGAGTGGTGGAACATTCCTATGCTGGCCCGCACCCACGGACAACCAGCCTCCCCCACCCGGCTGGGCAAAGAAATCAAAGTCTTCGTTGACCGGTTGGAATCGCAGTTTTCAGAATTCAACGCCCTTCCGCATACGGGGAAATTTGGCGGGGCTACGGGCAACTTCAATGCGCACCACGCCGCCTATCCCGACATTGACTGGCCCGGCTTTGGCAACGTTTTTCTGAGCGATTACCTCAGCCTGGAACGCCAGCAATGGACCACCCAGATTGAACAGTACGATGGCTTGGCAGCCCGTTTCGACAATATGAAGCGAATTAATACGATATTATTAGATTTATGTCGCGATATGTGGCAGTACATCGCCATGAACTATTTCCTCCAACGCCTGGAAGCGTCGGAAGTGGGTTCTTCGGCCATGCCCCACAAGATCAACCCCATCGACTTCGAAAATGCCGAGGGCAATCTGGGCCTGGCCAACGCGATTTTAGAGCACCTCAGCGCCAAACTGCCGATCTCGCGGTTGCAGCGCGATCTGACCGATTCCACCGTTAGCCGATCTATCGGCGTCCCTTTCGCGCATACCTTGATCGCGTTGCGGGCCATTCGCAAGGGCCTGGACAAACTCACCGTCAACAAAGAGGCTATCCACACCGACCTGGACCAGAATTGGGCAGTGCTCGCGGAGGCGATTCAAACCATTCTGCGCCGCGAATTTTTCCCCGAGCCCTACGAGAAGTTGAAGGCGCTCACCCGCACGGGCGAAAAAATTACCCCAGCCACCCTTAAGGCTTTCATTCAGGAATTGGACATCGACCCGGACGTAAAAGCAGAACTGTTCGCTCTGCGCCCGGATACCTACATCGGTATGCCATGACCGATAGCGCCGGCAAGCCCGACCGCCGCTCATGCCGCCAGCCGGCTATGCAGGCTGGCATTCACTACTATTTTGATCCTTTAGGTCGAATGGTGTTTACTGCGCGCTACTTGGAGGAGCGGGGCTATTGCTGCAAGAGCGGCTGCCGGCATTGTCCGTATGGTTACGTGCCACCAGCAATGGATCCGGCTGATTGAGCGGGCACGTCGCAAACATGTGCCCCCTCTCAGGCAACCTCAACAAAGACGACGAAGTGCCCCCGCCTCCGGCAACCTCAACAGAGACGACGAAGTGCCCCCGCCTCCGGCAACCTCAACAGAGACGACGAAGTGCCCCCGCCTCCTCCGCACGGGGAGACACGCGGCGTAGGTGGGGGCACTTCGTCGCTTCCTTTGAAAAAAAACATATGAGATGGGGTGATTGGTGGCTTGACGTGCTGGCTTGATTACGGAACCGGTGCCCATTCCGGTATTGCGGCTGCGTTTGCGGAACCGGTACCCCCGACCCTTCGGTTGCGGCTGCGTTTGCGGAACCGGTGCCCCCGACCCTTCGGTTGCGGCTGCGTTTGCGGAACCGGTGCCCCCACCGGCGCGTGTCATCCCATGCGGAGGTGGGGGCACCGGTCCGCAAACCCCGCAAAGACAAAAACGGCACAGGGCCGCAAACCCCGTAAAGACAAAAACGGCACCGGTCCGCGAACCCCACAAAGACAAAAACGGCACAGGGCCGCAAACCCCGCAAAGACAAAAACGGCACCAGTCCGCGAACCCCACAAAGACAAAAACGACACCGGTTCCCTGAAAAGATGCGGCAAATCGAAAGCAACACTAGTCAAAACGCAATGCCTGAATGGGATTGACGCGCGTCACCAGCCAACTCGGCAACAACAAAAAGGTAGTGCATACCACCAGCGTCAACACATTGAGTAACAAAACACGCAAAGGCTCAATGACAACCGGCGCCTCGGTCACGTAATAAGACTCTTCCGGGAGGCGGATCAGGCCAAACTCTTGTTGGGCCAGGCAAAGGCCGAGACCAAGCACATTGCCCCAAAACAGGCCAATACCGATGATCCAGGCCGCGTGCCAGAGAAAGATGCGCCGAACCGCCCAGTCGCCGGCGCCGAGAGCTTTGAGCACCCCGATCATGTGGGTCCGCTCCAGGATAAGGATCAGCAGCGAGGTAACCATGTTGATGACGGCCACGATCATCATCAACGTGAGGACGATACCTTCGTTTTGGCCCTGCAGATTAAGCCAGTCGAAAATGTTGGGTTCCAGTTGCCGGATGCTGGCCACGCTCAAAAAAGGTCCGGCTTCTTCGTCGATGATTTCGGTCCAGGCCTGGAGCGCGGCAGGGTTGTCGGCGTTGTCCAAAAACACTTCGAATCCGCCGACTTCGTCGTCGGCCCAGCCGTTGATGCGGCGCAGGTGGCGGATGTCGGCCAGGGCAAAAAGTTTGTCGTATTCTTCCAGACCAGTGTGGTAAATGCCAGACACAACGAATTCGCGGGCTCGCTGGCGGAATTTGCCTTCGTCGCTTTGATCGATGAAAAACACGGCTAACTCGTCGCCGGTTTTAAACCCAAGGCGCTTTTGGGTGGAGCGCGAGATCAAGATGCCATTGTCCACCTCTGGCGCTGCTCCGGCCAACGGCTGCCCTTCGACCAAAAATGGGCTAAAAGCCTCCCAGTCAAAATCGGGCCCCACCCCCCGGACAATGATGCCCTCGATGTCCTGTCCGTTTTTGATGATGCCCGCTTTGCGACCAAAAACCTGGACGTGGCGAACACCAGGCATTTGCGCCAGCACCGGGTAAAAGGCCTGGTTGGAGGATACAGGCAGGTCGTCAAAACTTTGCCGATCCTGTCGGCTGTCCAGCTGGGTAATCAACACATGGCCCATGAAGCCATACACCTTGTCGCTGATGGTTTGTTGAAAACCGCGGACCAGCGAGCTGGTAATGATCATGACGGCAAGGCTGAGCGAAATGGCTACCGTCGCGATGCGGATGATGAGCCGGGAAAAGGCTTTTGAACGCGTGCGCGCCAGGCGCTGGGTAATAAACCAGGCGAGTTTCAAGCGGGGATTCGGGAAAGTTGGGGATAAACCCGGTTTGCGAAGTCGGACAATTGCAGATATTTGGCCATTAGGGGAGCGGCTGTGGGAATTTTATGAATAAACTGGCATTTTTCTTGCCGCTGGGTGCGCTAGCCGACGCTTTACCCATAGCCGATGCAGGCCGCAGTAGTAAACGCAAGCTCTGCGCTGTAAAAATGAACAATCTATGCCAATTGCCCGCCTGATTCCAAAGCTGCTGCTTTGTTGCCTATTCCTTTTTTCGCTCCAGACAACCTATACCCAAAGGGCGTCGGGTCTTTCTGTTGCGCCTGTCAAAGACAGCTCGGTGGATCCTCGGTTTTCAGCGCTTAGTAAAGGTGGTGCGGGGTTAGACAAAGGCTTTGCTATGCAGCGTCTAGAAACTGGAGCCGACCAGACGAGTCGCTGGATGGCGCTGGTTGAAGGAAAGCGCATCGGGCTGGTGGTGAACCAAACTTCCAGAATTGACCAGCAACATTTGGTGGACACGTTGCTTGCCTTGGGGCAACAAATACAGGTCATTTTTGCGCCGGAACACGGTTTTCGGGGCACCGAAGATGCCGGAGCCGAAGTGCACGATGGCCTGGATGACCGCACCCATTTGCGGGTAACGTCGCTGTACGGGGCAAACAAAAAGCCCACACCGGAGCAACTTTTGGGATTGGACCTGCTGATTTTTGACATCCAGGACGTAGGGGCCCGTTTTTACACCTACATCAGTACGCTGCATTTAGTCATGGAAGCCTGCGCAGAGCAAGGTCTGGCGCTGCTGGTTCTGGACCGGCCCAATCCCAATGGGCACTACATTGACGGTCCAATTTTGGATACGGCATACCGCTCCTTTGTGGGCATGCACCCCATCCCGGTGGTGCACGGTATGTCCATTGGCGAACTGGCCCAAATGATTAATGGCGAAAGGTGGCTGGCCAACGGTGTGAAGGCAGATCTTACTGTGATTCCCTGCCGGGGATGGAACCATAAAAAAAAGTATGTTGCCCCTATCGCCCCCTCCCCTAATTTACGAACCGAGCGCAGCATTTTGCTCTATCCCTCACTTTGCTTTTTTGAAGGATCCGTCGTTAGCGTAGGCCGGGGTACTCCGTGGCCATTTGAAGTGCTCGGTCACCCGGAATTTAGCATAGGAGGTTTTCAATTTACCCCAACACCGGGGCCCGGTTCGGCACATCCGTTTTTAGAAGGGCAAGCCTGCCTGGGCACCAGTTTCCAAGGTATTTCGGTCGAAGAACTTCGCGATCAGGAGCAACTAATGCTCGGTCCGCTAATTGTGTACCATGAATTTATAAGCCGTCAAATAGGCAAGCCCTTTTTCCTGCAAAATGGCTTCTTTGACCGGCTGGCCGGCACGGATCAATTACGGCTCCAATTGGAAGCTGGTCTTAGTGAAGATGCTATTCGCGGATCCTGGTCTGAAGGCCTAAAAGCCTTTCGCGAGGCGCGCAGGCCTTATTTGTTGTACCCTGACTAAAAGTATGTTTGCTTGAATCGCAATCCCAATCTTCGTTTGGTATTCATGGGAACGCCAGATTTCGCGGTGGCTCCCCTCCGAGCGCTTGTTGAGGCGGGCTGGAACGTGGTAGGTGTGGTAACGGCACCGGACAAACCAAGCGGTCGGGGGTTGCACCTTCAGGCTTCGCCCATAAAAAATTATGCAGTGCAAAAGGGTTTGCCGCTGCTTCAACCGACCAACCTGAAGGACCCGAACTTTCAGCGCGAACTAGCCCAGTGGCAGGCAGACCTTCAGGTGGTTGTGGCCTTTCGGATGTTGCCCGAAGCAGTTTGGGACATGCCGCCGCTGGGTAGCATCAACCTGCATGCCTCGCTGTTGCCCGCCTACCGGGGCGCCGCGCCGATTCACCGCGCTGTGATGAACGGCGAAACCGGAACAGGCCTGACCACCTTTTTGCTGCGGCATGCCATCGACACTGGCGACCTGCTTGATCAGGTGCGTTTGCCCATTGGCCCGGACGAAACAACCGGCGAACTGCACGATCGCATGATGGTTCTGGGCGCGGAATTAGTTTGTCAGAGTGTTGAAAAAATTTCGAAGGGCTTGACGAGTGGCCAACCACAGCCCCAAGGCGGAAACTACCCGAGCGCTCCAAAGATTTTTCGGGAGGATTGCCAGGTTGACTGGAACCGCTCTGCTAAAGACCTGCACAACGTCGTTCGGGGACTGAGCCCTTCGCCCGCTGCCTGGACCACCTGGCAAGGAAAAACCCTTAAAATATACCGGAGCTGTCTGCCAGCCGAACCGATACCAGACCCGGCATTGTTGCATCGAAGCAGGTTGCTGACCGACCCGGAGCAAAAGAGTGCCTGGATCAATATAGAAAAAGATATGGTGGCGGTTGAACAGGCACAACCAGGGGCTTGCTTGCTTATGGGGAATCGGTGGTTATACAAGACCGCCGAGGGTTGGTTGGAGATTTTGGAATTGCAACCTGAAGGCCGAAAACGCATGGCTGCATCGGCACTGATTCAAGGGTTGCAACAGTAAGCGCCGCGCGCGTCGCGAGCCTCGTGAGCGTCCGATCGCAGCTCAGTCAAACTGCGCAGTCCGCTGACAGTTCAGTCCAGCGCCTTAAAATCCTTTTTAGACATTTTTCCCTGCGCATTAGGACTGCCCGCTGTGGCAAAATAGAGCAATTCGCCACTCAGGCTTTCAATGATGGATTTCTCTATAACATAGCCACCGGGAATTTTATACCCATGAACCATAGCATAAGCTACGTTTGGCTGCGGGGCTTGCAGGAGGACTTCAAAATCCTTGCTGCTCACCCAATCTACTTTGCCGCTGTAAACCTCCGGAAGTTCAGAGGATTCCATGTCGACAAACTCACGGGAAAGAACCAGCGTAGAAGCCTTGATTCGGTCGTGACGGGCTTCCAGCCAGGAATCCAGATCTTCGACTTCCCCGGCATCTTTAGCTATTTCGAAGCGCACCTTCTCTTGAAGCAACCGCATGCCGTGAATTAAGGTGATCCGGGCATTTTCTGTGGACTCCAGATCGAGCGGAACCCCTGTAATGTTATTTCGGTAACGACCCTCGCGGGCAAAGTGAGCAAGGGTCAACACGTGCTTGTATTCCCGAATATCGGCATCAATGCCTTCGCCTTTGACCAACATAAGAAACAAGTTGTTACCATTCTCCCGAAGCAGGGGAATTTCAGAACTTTCAATAAACTGATGCTCGCTCAGCACCCACCAAGTGGCCAGGGTTTCCTGAATCAGGGTATTGTAGTCCTCCCCAAACTCTTCATCCAGCACCACATAGATTGGTTTTTGCAGTTTTTCCTGCAAGGAAAGGCTTGGAGTTTGGGCAGAAATCCAAGAGAGGGGCAGCGACAGGAGGAACAGAAAAGAGGAAATTCTCATGCAGTATTGAAGTGTGCAGGTAAGCGGTCAAATTCTAGGGCAAAATTCAGGCCAGTAGACAAAACAGGAGTACGATCGGAGGAAAAAACTCAGGCCTCTACCTAAAGGTACGGAGCAAAGTTGGGAGCACAAAGCACTAACGTGCTGATTTTATACGTATTACGAAACACAAAAACATGATGGAAAGTTACCAGACAAGCCATTTTTTGCGCTTTCCAGGCGAATTGCCCTCCTGCCTGCACCTAGTGCCTGCCTGCATCTAGCCCTTGCCTGCACCTAGTCCTTGCCTGCACCTAGTGCCTGCCTGCATCTAGCCCTTGCCTGCAACTAGCGTCAGCAAACCAAGCCCCTACTAGAACCAACGCCTGGCCCTGAACACAAAAAACAGGAGCAGCGAAATGAAACCCGAGAGGATTAACACCATAAAAAAGGCACCAGATCGCTCCGCAAAGGGCAGCCGGACGTTCATCCCGTAAAGACTGGCAATCAACGTGGGGATCATCAGAATGACCGTGATGGAGGTCAACCGCCGCATGACCAGGTTCAGGTTATTCGAAATAATGGAAGCGAAAGCATCCATGGTGCCGTTGAGGATGTTAGCATAAACATTGGACATTTCAACTGCCTGACTATTATCAATAATAATATCATCCAATATATCATAATCTTCATCGTGCTCGCTAAACTGCAGCAGATTGCCCCGTTTGATTTTCATCATGAGCAATTCATTGGCCCGGAGGTTGGTGGCAAAATAGACCAGTGACTTCTGAATGTTCAGCAGGCGCGAGAGTTCTTGGTTGCGGCTTGAATTGTATAATTCTTTTTCAATGAGGTAGCGTCGCTTGTTGATCTCATTGAGGTAGTGCAGAAAATAGGCGGTGTTTTTTTCCAGAATGCGCAGCACGAAACGATGGCGTTCGTTGGGCTGAAGGTTTTTAATGACGTTGTGAACAAACCACTCCAGCACGGGATTTTGGGCCGAAGAAAGTGTTACAATCAAGGAGTCCGTTAAAATGATGCCAACCGGAATAGTGACGTAATCCGCTTCCGTATCGGTCATTTTAACATCAAAATTTTCAATAGGTGTATTGATGACAATCAGGCGCACGCCGTCGTCTTCTTCGTAGCGCGAGCGCTCGTTGATGTCAATGGAATCGCCAAGAAAGTCAAAGGGTACATTGATGGCCTCCGCCAGCTGGTTTAACTGATCGGGTTCGAAGGGCGGATAAGCGTTGATCCAGCAGTCCTCCTGAGGCCCATCGATCTCGGCGATCCGATTGTCGATTCTTCGGTAATACTTGATCATCGTTCGTGCGAGGGTTTCTGTCGGGGGGGCCAGGAAAAGGGATCTGCTAAGCTTCGTCAAACCAGGTTCCCCGAAAAACAGGTGCGGCAGGACCAATCAGCCTGGTGGAATGGAACGTTGAGCCTTGACGGGTAAAGTGAACTTCTAACAATCCCCCTGGGGCTTTTAACACAACGGTCTGCGCGCCCGTGGTGTCCTTCAGGAGGCTTTGTGCCAAAGCTACGGCGGTAGCGCCGGTCCCGCAGGCCAGCGTTTCCTGCTCAACCCCGCGCTCGTAGGTGCGCATGACCATCGGGTCTGTAGCACTTCCCGCACCCGGCCCGGCAAAATTGACATTGATGCCCTTTTCAGCGAACGGGGCGGAATAGCGTATGGCGCGGCCTTGTGCAACAACATCCAGTTCGGGCGTGTCAGGGCTAAAGCAGACGAAATGAGGTGAACCAGTGTCGAGCACCCAAGCCCTTCCACCGGAACTATCCGGCAATTCTTGCCATTTGTCTACGGGATGCATGGCCAGCGCAATGCGATCGCCGGGTAAAAACTCCGCCTCATGCACGCCATCAGCCGCTATGAAATTGGTTTTGGAGCCCGGCGAGGCGTTCACCAAGTTCAAACTGCCGGCAAAATGGACTGCAGATCGGCCTCCGTTGCCGCAAAGGGACCCCTCTCGACCGTCCGCGTTGAAGTAGACCATGGCAAAAGCGGGAATCCGCGATTCGTGATTGCCCTCCTGAATGCCTCGTGGCGATGGGTTGCGCAGCAGAATAAGGCCGTCCGCCCCGACACCGAAATGCCGGTCGCAAAGCAATTGGACCAATTTTTGATTGGCAAGGGGGAAAAATTCCCGGCGATCATCCAGCAGGATAAAATCGTTTCCAGCTCCTTGGTACTTGGTAAACTCAAACAGCATGGCAGCGGGAGAATGCGGTAGAATGTAAGAGAAAAAGACGGGAATGAGCAAGGATGCCGGTTCTCGAGAACAAGAACGTGCCTTTCTGCGTTACTGATTGGCGTTACTGATTGGCGTTACTGATTGGCGTTAAAAACTGGCGTTGAAAATTGGCGTTAAATACTGTTAAAGACGCCGGTCTAAAGTACAACTTAAAAGTAAATTGCCGTTGTTGGCATTACCGGAAGCAAAATCAACGTTGAACGACCTATGAATTGGAAAACACTCATCGCGATGACTTTCGTCGGGCTGGTTAGCGCCGCTTCGGCTGTGGGTCTTTATACTTGGCTGGAACCGGAACCCACTCCTGCCCAATCGCCTGCCTCCCCCCTCACCCGCCTGGCCGGATATGGCTCACCCATCCTGGCCAGCCCAGGCCAACCCGTCGATTTTACCACGGCGGCGGCGCTTTCTACCCCGGCTGTTGTACACGTTAAGACCACTTACACCGCAACATCTTCCGGTGGTAATAACAATCTGGACTTCTTTTTCCGCGATTTCTTCGGTCAGGAACAAATGCCTCAGCAGCAACAGCCCTTCCGGCAAGCGTCGGGTTCCGGAGTCATCATTTCGTCTGATGGCTACATTGTGACCAACAACCACGTAGTAGAAAATGCTGACGAAATTGAAGTTATTTTATACAATAAAAAGACACTTAAGGCGAAGTTAATTGGCAGTGATCCCTCTACGGATTTAGCGCTGTTGAAGGTTGAAACCCAGACCCTGCCTCACATGCCTTTTGGCAATTCAGACTCTGTGCGCATTGGCGAATGGGTGCTTGCCGTAGGCAACCCCTTTGAACTGGAAAGCACGGTGACGGCAGGCATTGTCAGCGCCAAGGGCCGCAACATCAACATTCTGAGCCGCGGCCAAAACCAGCCAGCCATTGAGTCCTTTATCCAAACAGATGCGGCAGTCAACCCCGGGAATTCCGGCGGAGCACTCGTCAACACCCGCGGAGAGTTAATCGGCATCAACACCGCCATCGCCACCCCAACAGGCACCTTTGCCGGCTACTCGTTTGCGGTTCCGGTCAACATCGTGCGCAAAGTCATCGTTGACTTGATGGACTACGGCATCGTGCAGCGCGCCTATCTCGGGGTGCTCATTGATGTGAACAAAGAAGACCTCGGCGGCGTCTACATTTCCGAAATCATTCCCGGTACAGCTTCGGCGGAATCGGAGTTGCGCGTGGGCGACGTCATTACCAAAATCAACAACTACAAGGTCACGAGCTTCCCGCAGTTGCAGGAACAGGTCAGTAAGTACCAGCCTGGCGATAAGGTCACTGTGGAATACCTGCGTGAAGGCAAGGAGCGCAGCACGTCGCTGACCCTCAAGAATGCAGACAAAAGCACTTCGCTAGTGAGCAAGCCAGAAGTCACGAGCAGCTCCACGCTGGGTGTAACGCTCCAGGCCTTGGAGAAAAGTGAACTCGAAAGGTTCAAGATTGAACGCGGCGTCAAGGTGGCCAAAATCGGTCAAGGATTGCTTGCGCAACGGACCCGTATTGCGGACGGATTCATCATTACCGGGGTCAACGACGAACCAGTCTCCAGCCCGCAACAGGTGGAATCGCAGATCCGAAACAGCAAGGGTACTGCAACCATTGAAGGCTTCTACCCGAACTATCCTTACAAGATTTACAACTACAGTTTGTTGCTGGATTAAAGGGAAACAACCCCTTGATCAACTCGGCAGGTACAGGCTCTCTTTGACTACCTTGATCACCTTGCCGGGATCCGGCAAGTAGGCGGCAACCAGGTTTGGAGCGTAGTGCATGGAGGCATCTGCACCATTGACCCGGCGCACCGGAGCGTCCAGATAGTCAAAGGCCTCGCGCTGGATGCGGTAGGCAATTTCGGCAGAGATGCCGCCGTAAGGCCAGGACTCGTCAATCACCACCACCCGGTTGGTCTTGCGCACTGAGCGCAGAATAGTCTCGATATCCAGCGGTCGAATGGTGCGCAAATCGATCACCTCGGCAGAGATGCCGTCTTTAGCCAATTCGTCGGCGGCGGCAAGCGCCACCTTCATCATTTTGTTGTACGACACCAAGGTCACGTCGCTGCCTTCGCGCTTGATTTCGGCCACACCGATCGGAATCAAGTACTCCTCTTCCGGAACGATGCCCGGATCGCCATACATGACTTCGGACTCCATGAACACCACCGGGTCATCGTCCCGGATGGCCGACTTCAACAGGCCCTTGGCATCATAGGGATTGGAAGGCGAAATCACCTTGAGGCCAGGCACATTGGCGTACCAACTCTCAAAGGTCTGCGAGTGCTGGGCGCCCAACTGGCCAGCAGAACCCGACGGGCCCCGGAACACAATGGGGTTGCCAAAAGCACCGCCGGACATGGCCAGCATTTTGGCGGAAGCATTCACCACCTGATCAATGGCCAAAAGAGCAAAGTTCCAAGTCATGAATTCCACGATCGGCCGCACGCCATTCATGGCCATTCCAACGCCAATACCGGCAAAACCGAGCTCGGAAATCGGGGTATCGATAATGCGTTTGGGTCCGAATTCGTCCAACATACCCTGGCTCACCTTGTAGGCACCATTGTATTCGGCCACTTCTTCGCCTATCAGCAGCACGCTGGGGTCGCGGCGCATTTCTTCAGACATGGCTTCGCGCAGGGCATCGCGATAGCGGATTTCTCGGTTACTCATGGATAGAAAACTGAAATTACGGCGCAAAAGTACGGCGCAAAACCCGATCTAAACAGGCCGGTGTAACGGAACCAGTCCATTTCGGGCGAAGGGCCTTTGCGCAGACCACAGCGGCGGAGCAATCTCGGCAAGTTTTAGGGTTGATGCAACAATTTGAGCACCTGACGCTGACCACCGGTTTCAGCCACCGCCAAGTAAACGCCCGCAGGAACGTCCGCGCCAGGCTCCCAAACCAGGCGTTGCGGACCCGCTGCATGGACGCCGGAAAACAACTGAGCCAGCACGCGGCCGTTCAAATCGTACAGGGTAACCTTCGCAGCGCCGGGATAATCCCAATGCAGGTTCAAGCTCACATTATTCCGGAAAGGGTTGGGTGTTGCACTCCAGCTCAATACCGAAGTCTGAATCGCAGGCAAACCCACCGCACTAATGCCGCGCGTTAGCCACAACCCGCCGGAAACACTGCCAGCCCATACCGTTTCACCGGTCGGATCGTTGGGGTCAATCAGCAGCGCACGGGTTCGCCCCGCTACATTGTTGGGACCCCGCTCCTGCCAGTCCAAATCGTTGAACAAGGCCAGCGAATCCAGCGCAGCGGTAAACATGCCGCGGCCATGGGTAGCCGCCAGGATGGTCCAATCCGAGGTGCGCGAGCGAATCATGTCGGTTCGGACAGTGGGAAACGCGCTGCTCAATTGCCAGACGGTGGCGGTTCCGTTCAAGCTGTCAGTGTACCAAACACCCAAGTCAGTGGCCAGGTAAGCCACATTGCTGTTGCCCGGGTGAAGCATGGCCCAGTTGACCGGAAAATCCGGAAGGTTGCCTTCAACATTGGTCCAGGAAGGCGTTTCGGACAGCGCATTGCGGCTTTCCCAGACGCTGCGAACGCCGTAATTGCCGTAGGTCACCACCACGTGGTTGGCATCCACAGGGTCCACCGCAATACTGGTGGCCGTCAGCGATCCCAGTGGGCTGGAATCGGGAATGTTGTTGTTGGGATCGGTGGGCAATGCAGGATCGAGCAGTGAAGTTAGGTGCGCATTGTTCAGGCGCAGGATTTCAGCATTGGAAGTATTACGGCCAACAAAAACGATGTTGGGAGGAACAGTAGAAATGCCGATGGCGGTGATCGTGCCCAGGTTTTTACTAGCCTGCGCCCAGTCTTCTGGCTTAGCAGTAGCTGCCCCCACAAGGCGCTGGACTCCTCTGCTGCTGGCCTGGTAAAGCAGTTGCGGATCGTTCGGATCCATTTCAATCGGGTTGATGAACTGCAGGTTGCTGTTGGTCACCAGCGGGTTATCCAGCGTATCGGGCAGCTCAAAACCGCCCTGCTGAAAGCGGTAAATCGGTTGGAATTGCTTGGAGGTGTAAAAGCGATCGCCGTTCTGGTGATCGAAGCGGCAGTAGGAGCCATCGGCCCCGGACACCGGCTTGAACGAACTGAGCCCTTCGCCCAACGAAACCTGGCTGCCGTTGTCCTGTGTGCCTCCCAGCAGGCGAAAATCGCCAGCAGCAGGAGCCAAATCCGCGGCGTAATACTGGGTGGTGTTGTAGCCCAGGTTGCGCTCGTAGATGACCGGATTGTCTGCGCTAAAGTTGTCGCATCGGTAAATGCCGCCGTCGTTGGTGAAGTAAACTGTGTCGGAATTGGCAAAGAAAATGCCGTGCTGGTCCACATGCATGTAGCGCGTCAGCAGGCTGTCCGGACGCCCGCTCGTGAGGCGCTTCCAGGTGTCTCCGCCGTCGCGGCTGCGCCAGGTGTCCAGACCGCCGGCCACCAGCGTGTTTTCATCGTTGGGATCCACAGCAAGGATCAGATCGTACCAGCCCTGGCTAGCTGCGAATTCGCGGTCCCCGCCCGGGTTATTGACTTCAGTCCAGGTCAGCCCTCTGTCTTGGGTACGGTACACCCCGTCAATGAGGTAGTCCGTGGCCAGCGGCACGGCATACGCTACGTTGGCGTTCGAAGGTGCAGTAGCCACTTCGACCCGCCAAATGCCCGTTCCGGGAAAGCCGTTGGTTTGCTTGCTCCAAGTGCCCGGATCGCCGCTGTCGCTGTAGTACAAGCCATCGGTTTCAAAGATGCCGATACCCGCAAACAGACCGCCGTCAGCGGTCAACTCCAGGTCGCAAATGGAATTGCGCAGCGAACCGTTTCCAGCGCCAAGCACTTGCTGCCAGGTAGTGCCGCCGTCTGTGCTGCGCTGCACGCCGCCGGTGCGCGTGGCCACGTAGACATCTCCGCTTTCGGGATGCACCATCAGGTCCTGGCAATACCAGAAAAGAGGCGTGTCGGTGGACGGGAGTTGCTGCCAATCCACGCCGGCGTTGATCGTCTTCCAAACTCCGGCTCCGCGCACAGCGTCTGCATTGAACCAACCTTCGCCCGTACAAAAATAATATACTTGTGAATTACCTGGATCTGCGACAATCTGCGTCACCGCCAGCGAGGCCAGACGGTCATCGACAGGCTGCCAGGTATACGCCAGCTCTGAGGCGCTGCGGCGAAGGTTGCGCTCAGGCAGAAGCCCGCGGTCGCGCAGCGAACGCCAGGCCTTCCAAAGCCGTTCCGACGGCACTGTACCCGTGGCCGGGTCCGTGCGCCGGTCGGCCGCCCATTGCATGAAGTCGGGGGCCCGGGGGGGGACACCCGTCACGCCCGGCTGGTGCTGCGCGGCGGAATGGCCGTTGCTCAGCCGGCTATTTCCCCATTCCTGTGCAACCCGATCAAGGGGCAAAAAGCGAAACAGACCCCAGGTGCCCAGGGCAAGAAAAACAGCGAAAAACAGGTATTTTAAACGCATTTGGCCTTCTAAAATACCCTAAACGGCTGGAAAACGCAGAGAATACCTAAAGACAACTGTGGCTACCAGGGCAACCGGGCTTCCACAGACAGATCGTGCGCATCGCGCTGGCCGGACTGGTACAAAAAAGCTCCGGCCCGGGCAATCATGGCGGCATTGTCGGTGCAATAGGCTGGATCGGGAAGATAAACGGACCAACCTTGCCGTGCGGCGAGTGCTTGCAGGCTCTGTCGCAAGCCCCGGTTGGCACTGACGCCACCGGCCAAAGCCAGGTGTTCCAGGCCGCTTTGCTCGGCGGCTGCTGCAAATTTGTGGAGCAGAATAGATACGATGCTGGCCTGAATCCCGGCGCACAAATCCGCGAGATTGGCCTGAACAAAATCCGGGATCTGCCGCGTTTGATCGCGCAAAAAGTAAAGCACCGACGTTTTCAGGCCGCTAAAACTGTAGTCCAAACCGGCCATATCCGGGCGGGCAAAGGCAAAACGGTCGGGGTCTCCCTGCGCAGCGAGTCGGTCCACCAGCGGACCCGCCGGATAATCCAGGCCCAATAATTTGCCGCACTTGTCAAACGCTTCGCCAGCCGCATCGTCCAGCGTACGGCCCAGCACGGTCATAACCAGCGGGGAATCCACCCGCACAATCTGCGTATGGCCGCCCGAAACGGTCAGGCACAGGAAGGGAAACGGAGGAAAGGGCTCCTCGATAAAATGCGCCAACACATGGGCTTTCATGTGGTGCACGCCAATAAGCGGAAGCCCCCACCCCCAGGCCAGCGCTTTGGCAAACGATGCACCCACCAGCAAACTGCCCAGCAAGCCCGGCCCCCGCGTAAACGCCACCACATCCAGCGACCCGGGGCTCAGCCCGCTAGCGGCCAGTGTGGCCTCCAACAAGGGCACGATGTGCTTTTCATGGTCGCGGCTGGCCAATTCCGGCACCACCCCGCCGTATTGCTGGTGAACGGCTTGCCCGGCAATGAGGTTGGCTCGAATCTTGCTGCCGTCCCAGATTGCCGCTGCGGTGTCGTCGCAGGAAGATTCCAGCCCGAGTACAACTGGGCCCGATGCGGGTAAAGGATCATGCAAGGGCAGGGTCAACTCTAAGGGCTCGTTTGAAGGTCTCTTACCAAGGTACCGGGCAGGTGCTGCGAGCGGTTAATCGGTATCTTCGCCTTCAAAGGTAAGCCGGACGCCCACTCCCCGCCCCCTTCATGACGGTCTCCATTAATCCGCCTGAACACGAACCCACAGAGGCCGAAGCCAATGAGCCCGGCAAAAGGAAAGGTTTATTCTCCCGATTAGGAAAATGGACGTTCAACCTGATGTGGCGAGGAATAGTGGTCATTATTTTATTCCTTTTAATATTATACGGTTTATTTCTAATTCCGGCTGTACAACAATGGACCGCCATCCGCGCCTCCGCCTGGGCCAGCAACCAGAGCGGCACAGAGGTGCGGATAGAGAAAATCAGGCTGCGCTTTGTGCGCAAGTTTGCTTTTGGCGAAGTGTATGTAGCCGATTACAACGGCGACACACTGCTTTACACCCGCGAACTTGTGGCGCGCATAGATGGCTTTAATCCCTTTAGACGCCAATTGCTGGTGCGGCACGTCCGCATTCGCGGGGCGCATTTTGTGATGCGGAGGGAGTTGGGCGATTCTACGTTTAGCTTTTCAGAGTTCACCGCGCGTTTGGCGGGCAAGGACCCTGCGCTGCCAACGGTGACCAATGCCGATCCAGAGCCAGGAGACCCTTCGACCGGCACCAAAAAGAAAAAGGGCAAGGCCTGGCAACTCGGGCTTGGCGACCTGGAAATGGGCGACAGCCGCTTCCAGTACCGCGACCACAACTCGCGAACGTACATGGACATTGGCATCCCGCATTTGGTGGTGCTGATGCGCCGGACCAACCCTTCTGCTAAAATTTTGCACGCTTCAAAGGTGGAATTCAGCGACCTGGATGTGCGTTTTTTTAAGCCTGACTCAGCGCGGGGACCGCTCTGGGGAACGCCGCCGGACACGCCGCGATTGAATACCAGCGGCTGGGTCTACACCACCGATGAGCTGCTGCTGGAGAACTGCCGTTTCCGCTACGATGACGCGCGCAAATTGCCCAAAAACGGGCTGGACTATGCGCACCTGGACGTGAAGAATATTTTTCTGCGCACTGGGCGCACCACCTTTCATACGGATACTATCCAGGGCATGATCCGCGATATCCGGGCTCGCGATCACAGCGGGGCAGAATTGTCCAAGTTATCAGCATCGCTCTTGTTGACGCCCTATGATTTGCACCTGGAAGGTCTTGTGCTGGAAACACCGGACAGCCGCATTACCGATACCATCCGACTCCAATACGGCACGTTCAACAACTTTGATTCCTTTGAAGAAAATGTCCGGATAGACGCGTGGTTTCGCGACAGTAAGATCAGCACGCGTGACTTGCAACTTTTTGCCCCGGACTTAACCTTGCTGGGCGGAACAATCGGGATTAACGGCCATATCTATGGTTATGTTAACGACCTGCACGGTCGGGAGCTGGCCCTGACGTTTGGCCAGGACAGTCGGTTGCTCGGCCGCTTTGACGTATCCGGTCTTCCGGATGCCGACGAGACTTTTATTGAATTCAAGTTAACAGATTTGGTAACTCGCGATTCGGAACTGCGCTCGCTCCTTCCTGGAGTCACCCTTCCCCCGGCATTGGGCCAACTGGGCAACTTGCGGGCCAAAGGCGAATTCACTGGGTTCCCGCGCGACTTTGTAGCGTTTGGGGAGGTCAACACCGCCCTGGGCAGTGTCAATTCCGACCTTAACTTGAAGGTTGAGCCGGAGCTCGATCTTGTAACATATTCTGGTAATCTTGATTTAACCAGCTTTGATCTGGGACGCTGGACAGGACGGCCCGACTGGCTCGGCACGGTGACGGTTCGCTCGGCGGTTTCCGGTACGGGCAAGTCCAATGGGTTTGGTTTGGGGAATTTAGATGCGGATCTGCAAGCAAATGTGTCATCGTTGGTGGTGAAGGGTTACCAGTACACAGACCTGGTTTTTGATGGCCAAATGCAAGAGGGATTCTTTTCCGGTTCCTTGGAATCCGCGGACCCCAATTTTGACCAGACCTTTCAGGGAACTATTGACTTGCGCGAGCAGTTGCCTGTCTTTGATTTTCAATCCGAAGTGCGCAACATGGACTTTTTTGCCCTCGGACTGGTGCCGGAACCCTTGAGCATGCAAGGCCAATTGGTGCTGAACCTGGTGGGCGATAACATCGATTCGGTGCTCGGGCAGGGCGGTTTGTACAATCTCGTTCTTCGCGATGCAGACCGGACTTATTCGCTCGATTCGCTGACGTTGCTGGCCAGTGAACGAGATGGCAGGAGAAGTCTGGAACTGGAAGCGGACTTGTTTAATGCCTCATTCCAAGGGGACTTTGCCCTGTCGCGAATGCCGGACGCCATCAAGCAACTGATCAACCATTATTTTCCGAATGCTGGCATTGCCTACGATCCAACGGTTCCCGCTCAGGACCTGACCTTTGCCATCAACATCCGGGACAGCCGTGATTTTTTAAAACTGCTGGACCCAGAACTCGGCCGGGTTCGGGATGCGTCGATTTCAGGAAACCTGCGCACGGGGATCGCTGCGTTTGATCTTCGGGCCAAGTTTCCGGAGGTTGAATACGGCGGAATGCTGGCAAAAAGTTGGGTGGTGGACGTGCAGTCTACAGAGAACAGCCTCAAACTCTTTACCCGATCCGAATCATTTGTTTTTGGAGACAGCATGAGCACCCCGGTTACCGTGTTGGAAGCCGATTACCAAAACGACAGTTTGTTTTTCAGGCTCATGGTGGGCCGTGACGAAGACCCCGATCGTCTGAACCTGGCCGGCGCCATCACCGCTGAGCCGCGCGCATTCCGCATCTCCATTTTGCCTTCAGAAATCTACACCCGTGATGAACGCTGGGACATCAGCCCCAACAACTCGCTGGTTTATGACTATAAACGACTGGTGGCCCAGGACTTTACGCTGACGAACGGCGAGCAGGAGATTGCGCTGAGCAGCCTCAACAAGGAAGGCTATGATTCCTGGCTGGACCTGGATTTTCGTTCGGTGAAAATCGGCAATTTGCTGACGGCATTTCACCTCAATCCAATGAAGCTCCAAGGTATTCTGCACGGTCGCATTTCTGGTTCCAACGTGTTGTCCAACCTCGGATTTGCCGCGAATCTTCGCATGGAAGAATTTGCCCTGGATGAACTGCCCCTGGGAAAGGTTACGCTCAATGCTTCAATGCAACGACCGGAAAACCAGCTGAACTTTTTGCTGGCCATGACGGAAGGCAGCGACGTCCGGGCGCGGGGCAGCTTTGACTTAAATCCTGGTGGGAACATTGAAGCCGATGTGCGGATAGATCGATTGCCGGTAAACCCGCTTGGCTTTTACCTGGAGAACTTGTTTGACCAGCTCGAGGGTGACCTGAGCGGGAACATCCAGCTTCGCGGCACCTTAGAGAACCCGGTTTTCAGCGGCGAGGCCGCGCTGGCGGATGCGGCCCTTCGACTTATTTATACGAATTCTCGCTATGAAATACCGGCTATTTCGCTGAAATTAGCGCCGGGCCGCCTGACCATAGAGCCCGCTTCGCTCTTTGATGAGTCAGGAAATACCGGTACGGTGGAAGGGGCCGTTACCTATACTCGGCTGGACTCCTGGCGATTCGACAACCTGCAGATCACAACAGATAACATGCAGTTTATGAACAGCGACCGCATCAGCAATCCGGAATTTTTTGGCACGGCCTACGGCAGCGGCAGGGTCAACATCAATGGCCCGTTGAACGATATTCTCATTGGCATTTATGCTCGTTCCAACAAGGGCACCTCGCTGGTGGTGCCCATAACTTACGGTCCGAGCATCAGCTCCGGAAGTTCGTTTGTGCGCTTCCGGCAACCGGTTCCGGAGAACGGCAAAGTAACCGAGCCAAAGCGGAACACCGGGCGTGTCCGATTTGATTTCTATGTGGACGTGACCGAAGATGCCGAGGTAACCATGGAGCTTCTTGGAGACCGGCTCCAGGCCTCCGGAACAGGAAGCCTGCACCTGGAGATCAGCACATTGGGTGACTTTACCATGGATGGTGTTTATCAAGTCAGTGAAGGTTCGTATACTTTTTCGCTGCAAGACCTGGTGAGCAAAGATTTTCGGCTCACTTCGGGCAGTTCCATCACCTGGACCGGCGATCCCTATCTGGCTATCCTAAACGTAGATGCCGTGTACACCGCCCGGGCCTCCCAATGGGATCTGGTCAGTGACTTTGCAGCGTCCATGACACCCCAGGAAGTTGAACAAGCCCAACAACTCATCAACTTTGATGTTTACCTCTCTTTGCGCGGTTCTCTGGAATCACCTGACATTTCGTTTGACATTAGAATGCAGAGTGGGCAAAGCGGCGGAACGAGCATTTTCGAACGCCGCCTTCAAGAAGTCAAGGCCGATCAAAATGAATTGAACAAACAAGTCTTTGGCCTGCTGGTGGTTAACCGCTTCATTCCCCAGGAAAGCGGCATTTCTCCACTGCTATCCGGCGCCAGCAGCTCGGTGTCGGAATTCGTCGCTAAGCAATTGTCGGTGTATGTAAGCGATTGGGTTTCCGACTACCTCATTACCGGTGTTGATATTGATATTTCATATAGAAATTACCAAAGTGCAGAGGAGGAATTGACCCAGCAGGAACTTCAGGTACAATTGTCCAAGCGCTTCTTTGACAACCGGATCTACGTGAACATCGGGGGAAATTTTGGGTTAGGCGACAATCAGGATCCCACCGAGCTGACCGGCCGAAACAACAACGTGGCGGGGGATTTCGAAATTGAATACGCGCTCACGGCCGATGGCCGTTTCCGCATCAAGGCCTTCCAGCGCCCTGACTACGATGTCGTTTCCGGGCGAAACATTGCGGAAACCGGCGTGGGCTTGTTCTACAGCCAGGAATTTGATTCATTGGGCGATTTGGTCGCCGACCGGCGCAAGCGCAGGGCTATCAAACTAGGAGCAGCGGGACAGCCGGTAGAAACCAATGAGGTAGATTGAAGGAGCGGATCGGTGTAGCGGATTGAAGCGTTGATCAAAGGAAAAATTACGGCTGAGCCCTCCTTAATTGGCGGACAACAATTCGCCAAGCCGATAAAACTCTTCTCGCTGCAAGGTTCCCCGTTCGTCGTAATGTCTCCACAAACCGTGCGATTTTCCTTCTTTCCACTGGCCCGTGTAGCGAATTTCTCCATTGGGATGAAACGCCACGCCTTCTCCAGTATCGCCGGTCCAACGCGTTTGGCTTTCCTTGCGGCCATTGGGGTAAAAAGACAACTCCAATCCTTGTTTCTGGCCCGCCAAGTAATCCGCCTTGTGATGCAACGTCCCGTCCGGGTAATAGCGCTCCCAGGCTCCACTTTTCTGGCCCCGGTCAAACGCGCCTGTTTCCAGCAGGTTACCATCCGGATGTAAGGCCCGGTAAGGGCCTTGTCGCAAACTGTCGCGGAATTCAAACGTTTCAAAAACTCCTCCTTCCGGGTACCAGGTGGTCCAGGATCCCTCCGGGACGCCCTTCACGTAAGTTCCCTCCCACTCCGTACTGCCGTTAAAGTGCACCCCAGTCCAGGTACCTTGGCGCTTGCCGTCGCGCATGGAACCGGAAGCCCTTCCCTCGTAAGCGGTGTTGCCGGCGCAGGCCGCTAACATACATAAACCTATGCCGACGGGTACCACCGACTGAACAGCAGCTTTCTTGTGGTAAGCGATCAGCGCACGGAGCCGACGAATTCCTTCAGCGGTGCTCATGTAAGGAACACCTATGCGTCTATTGGCCAGACTGATGCGGTAAATCACGCCCCAATGCCAGAGGATGTCCCGGTAAAAACTTAAGATTGGATAGCCTGGGTCGTATATGTGGGCGGGCTCAGATTTGACTCCGTTTATCTCAAGAATCCTGAAATCGCGGCCGGCTTCTAATGCCTCCCAACTGGCGCATTTGATGTCGTACCGGCAATAATAGACGCCGTTCAGGTGGCTGCTTATTTGGTCGAAGGTGCGGTGCAGCGGCTCGCTGATCTTGTGGCGACCGTCCAGGAATTTGCAGCCCTTGCTGTGGTTGCCAATGGTGTGAAAACGCAAATGTTGACCTGCTTCCAAGACGCTGTTCCACACCGCTGAATGGGTTTGGCGAAGCGAAGCTTCCTGCAAGCGGGCTCGCGGGTTGGCCGCGACTAATTCCGCCACTGTCTGCCGGCCATCGCCGGTTACGTTGAGGTATTCCTTTAACGTAATGGAACTTATCTTACCCTTTTTCTCACCGGGAAATCGAAAATGCAGTACACTCACTTCCTCTTCAAAGGCAATGTACTCCTGGAGCAAAAAATCCACCGGGTGCTGGCGGCGAAAAGTTTCCAGGGCAGGCGCATCTGCTAAAATGCGAACCAACATGCCGCGCTCGCCTATATCCGGCTTTGCAACCATAGGAAAACTTATGCCAGCTTGCGCAGCCGCAGCAAGGCAGTGGCCCTGCGTAAAATCAGCGGGCACGAAAACCGTAGCCGGTTTCATCGCTGGCGGCAACATGTTTAAAATGTCGCGCTTAGACTCCCCTACCAACCCACCAGTGGGAATGCCGGGATTGGCCGCTGTAAAAAACAGGGGAGAGCGCGCGCGTAGGGCTAAAAAACCATAGTAAACAAAAACCGGTAGGTAGACGAGATTAAAGGGCCAATACTCCCAGTTGAACAGCCGGATAAAAAAGGGGAAGCGCTGAAGCGGTTTCCTCACCGGGCCGGACCTTGTTGCTGGTAATGGACGGTTGAAGGAGCAACACCAAAACCTGCCCGCAGGGATAATTCTGGTGCAGCCACGCGCAAGCCAATTTTAATCATGGCCAGGTGGTGGATAGCATGCTCGATGTTGTAAACCAATTCGCGCTCAAACGTAGTTTCTACGCAAAAGCAGTCCTGGCAGGCGGTGTCATAGGCCACTTCCAATTTTAGCCCTTCTTCAGGATCGACAGATTGGATATCGGCCATGATGCCTTGCATGGCCGACAAGGCCACGCCAGTGTGCTGTTCAATCAGCGTATTGCGAATGCGCTTGTCATAATTGACCGTTCCCGTAAGCCGTTGTTCGAGGAGGCACTGAAAAAACTCAATGACGTGCCGCGTGTGTTGCCCCGCAGAAGAATGCGACAACACGTCTAAAGGTTGGGCATACCGTGAATCGTCCAATTTGGACAGGTAATGCTCCATGTCGGCGAAGATGGATTCGACGGCTTGATAAATGTTCATAGAAAGCTCTGCAAGTGCGTGGGTAACCTTTGACGTATAGAGGCTTCTGGAAGTTCCTTAGACTAAAACGACGGCCAAAGGTAAGGGTTATCCGAGGAAACATTGAGCCTCTCCCCGGTAAGTTGGCCAACGCTCTGTGATTAAATGTCCACTAATGGCGATAAACTCCAAAAAGTGCTCGGAGAGTTCCCCGGCTTTTGCATGGCGGAAAAAGACCGGATCTCCCGGGCGAAGGGCTTCCGTAGCCCCGCGCAACGGTGTTTGGACTTCGCCCGCCATCTCGCGCGGCACAAGAGAAAGGCCTGCGGGCAAGTAAGGCCTGGGCTGCTTTTCCGGCCCTGCCGCCCCCGTAGCGATGTAGCCCCCCCCCAGGCAAGTGACCATTCCCGGGCCTGGAATTCGGCACACCTCCAGCGCAAAGCCCGCGGCCGGTTCGGGTTTAAACTGCTGGTACGCATCAAAAAGCAGCGGACCGAACAAACCTGAACCGGCCGCTAACTCTGTGATCCAGGGCTCCTTTTGGGTCGTTTCCAGGCTTCCGGTGCCCCCCCCGTTGACCCGCAGGGGTCCAAAACCCATGGCCTTCAAGTGCTCGACTGCCGCCCCCCGCCGATCGGCGATGCGCGTCAGTGACAGGCCCTTCAACCCGCGAATGACCGCATTCATGATCGTTTTGCCGGCCGCGGCATCGCCCACCCCCGCAATCTGCGCTTCATAGCCCATCAGGCCTTCCAAAAACAAATGTGGACAACTTTCCAAAGCCTTGGCCATGCGCTCCAGGTCCTTGCGCTCCCTCAAAGGCGAGCGGTACACCCCGAACCAAAGTCCCGGAAAGGCCACCGAACAGTCCAAATCCAGCCAAACTGGCTGCCTTGCCCCGAATTTGGTTGCAGCGCGCTCCGCCGCCTGCAATTGATCCGGATGATCAACCATCAGCACAATGCGGGCACCGGCTGCGGTCCGCTGTGTCACGGCCTCTAGATCCTGCCGTACCAGCGTGGGATAGGCCACCACCAGGTCATTAAAACCCTGTCCGCTGAGCCAGGCCGCTTCGGCCGCGTGGTAGCACAACAAACCCTGAAAGCGCTTGTCCAGGGCCATGGCATAGGCCAAAGCCCCTCGGCAACGCAGCGATTTTGTGGCCAGCCGAATCGGCAATTGCCCCGAGCGCGCCAAAAGCGACCGCGCATTGTTGTGGAACCGGTCCAAATCCAGCCACGCCAAGGGCAGGCGCTCATGTTGCAGGGCGTCGCGGTAGCGCAAATAGTCCGGGGGAAGGGCTGGTTGGGGCATGGCGAAATGGGCACCGCAGACCAACTGAAGGGCCCGACTAAGGTACGAAGCCAGACGAAGCCAGATGAAGCCAGACGAAGCCAGATTAAGCCCGAGGTAGCCAGACCGCCGAACTTATGACGAAACCATGACCGTCCGGGATACGGCCAAGGGGAACTGACCACGGCTTCTGGCTGTTGGAAAATTCGCTTTAGACCGGTATTTTTCAACAGGTTTCGTCCGCCATGGCCCATATTTCTGATCATCAACACCCCAACCGTTTTTTCAACCCTGACCAAGCCGGGGTTGCTGCACAGCCACGCCGCCGCCGGCCTGGCCGCCAAACGCTGTTAAGCGTTTCGCTGCTAGTCGCTTCCCTGACTATGCTCTCTGCCAAAAGCAGTCTTTGGACACAGCCAGGCATGCTCGGGCCGGCAGGTTTAGAGGAAACAACTGCCCACGAAGGCCAAGCCCCGGGAGGCCTGCACGTAAAAAACCTGAACCCGCAAGGCTCGTTTCCAGTAAACCTGACCCCGCTCAGCGCCAATTCCGCCCTCGGCATCATCACCGGCATGTTGGACGCCATTCAAAACACGCGCCAGCTCAGCTACAAAATGAAAGCCTGGGAGCGCTTTGGCAGGGACCTCATCTACAGCGAATCGGATGTGCGCATGCAAATGCAACCATTTCGCATTTATATGAAAACTTGGGCCCCTGAAAGTGGCATAGAAATCCTCTACAGCACCGGCGAACGCGATGGGCTGGCGCTCATCAGACCGAACGGTTTTCCGTACGTCAGCGTCAAGTTGGCGCCGTCCAGTTCGCGCATGCGCGAAGGCCAGCATCACACTGTTTTAGAAGGCGGGTTCCTCTATTTCGGCAGCATCATTAAGCGCAGCCTGGACATGCACCGCGACAAACTCGAAGAGGTGGTGACCCTCGAAGATGGGCAAAGCTTTCAGGGTCGGCCGTGTTACTTATTAACCATTGACTACGAAGGATACGTATGGAAATCGTATACGTTAAAATATGGCGAAACGCTGCTTTCCGTTGCACGACGCGAAGGCTTGCCCGAACATGGCCTCTTGGAGCGCAACCCTTCGTTCAGCAGTTACGAAAGCGGTAAAGCAGGCCAGACCATGAGCATTCCCAATGCCTATGCGCTAAAGACTGTGCTTTACATTGACAAGCAGACGCTGCTGCCCATCAAAAAGATGATCTACGACGACCGCGGATTGTACGAGCGCTATGAATTTCACTTCCTCAACACCAGCCCTAATTTGGGAAGCAATGCATTTAGCTCGGATAATCCAGAGTATGGCTTTTAAGGGTGCTTCTAAAAACCTCCTATGCAAGCCTTGCCTCTGAAGTTTTTAGAAGCACCCGCACAGTGCTTATTCCAATTCAACATTCCAACCGAAACGATCCGGAACAACCCCGGTGCGAAGGGCGGCTAGTTCAGCTTTGAGGCTGGCGGAAAGCTCCCAGCGGCTGTCGTCGAATAACAGGTCGCGTTCCTGGTAGCCCATCCGGCCAATTTGAGCGATGGTGGCGGCTGTGCCGGTGCCGAACATTTCTAGCAGTGCACCGCTGTCATAGGCGGCTACCACTTCATCCACGGTAATTTTCTCTTCAGTCACCTTGAGGCCTCGGTCGCGGAGCAGGTCAATAACCGAATCGCGTGTGACGCCTTTCAGGATGGTGCCTTCAGAAGTGGGCGGGGTGACCACTTTGTCTTTGAACACGAAAAAAACGTTCATGGTGCCGATCTCCTGAATGGCTTGGAACTCGACGCCATCCACCCAAAGCACCTGGTCAAAGCCACGCTCGCGCGCCATGCGCAGGGGCAACATCGTAGCGCCGTAGTTGCCGGCTGCCTTGGCATAGCCGGTACCTCCTTTGAACGCGCGAACGTAGTCCTGGGCAACCACCACTTCCACCGGTTTAGGATAGTAAATGGACGCCGGGCTGGTCATGATGACCAGGCGGTAGTTTTCCGAAACTCGGATGCCAATGAATTCATCCATAGCGTACATCAGCGGCCGAATGTACAGGGAGCTTCCCGGGCGGTCGGGGATCCAATTGCGATCAAGCAGCACCAGTTCCCGCAGCGCCTGCATAAACAAGGCCGGCGGCACGGCCGGCATGGCCATCCGCTCTGCCGACCGGTTGAAACGCTCTATGTTTTGATCAGGGCGGAACAACAGCGGTGCACCTGCTGGATTCCGGTACGCCTTCATTCCCTCAAAAATGGACTGCCCATAATGAATGCCGGAGCTGGCGGGGTGCATGGGAATGGGCCCGAAGGGCTCTATTCGAGGGTTGTTCCAGCTTCCGCCAGAATAATCCATCAAAAACATGTGGTCCGAAAAAGTCTTGCCAAAGGGGATATCGTTGAAATCAACCGTGGCAAGTTTGGAATGGGCGGTGTAGCGAACTGCGATGGGGCTTATAGCGGCGGTGTCGGTTTTCATAAAAATCGGCAGGGTGGATGGTGGATGAAAAAAGGAGAAGAAGGAAAATTGTTATTTTCCACCCAGTGAACGAATACAGCAAAGAACCCGGAAGCGGGAAAAACAGCATTCGACCGGGGGGAGAAGCACTCCGCGCCCTATACAAAGAGCAACTATACCGGCTCGGCGGGTCTGATTTTGAACCCTCAGCCGATAGCGTCAAAAGTACGCAAAAGGCGCTGATCGTGCTACCCTTGAGCGAGGCCGACCCCAATTCAGCCGAAGGGCAAATGCTGGACCGCATGCTCGGCGCGGTGGGGATGGACCGCTCCGGTTGCCGTCTGGTAGACTCCTGGAGCGGGGGCAGTTACCGGCAGTTGGCCATTGAAACGCTGTTTGATGTGCTGCTGGCCTTCGGGGTATCCGGCCCCGATTTGGGCATCCACGTGCTGACGCGGCCCTGCCAAATTATACGATTTCAGGAACGTATGCTTATTTTCTGCCCTGCGTTGAAGGAGCTGGCGGCAGATCCAGCGGCCAAAAAAGTGCTTTGGGGTTCGCTGCAAACTGCCTTTGGGGCTGGAGCGAAGGCCTGAAAATGGCAACATCAACCTGCCACGCAAAAATTAGCGGCACGGAACTCAGCCGCGCACGCCTGGGACGCGTAAAACCCTGTCAAACAATCTCTTCACTTGGACACTTGATCACCTGGCCCCCTTACTCTCGCCATGCCCGAAACACCCCTTCCCCCGTTGGTTTTTGCTACCCGAAATGCCAACAAAGTGCTGGAAGTGCAGGCTTTGTTGGGCAATGCGTATCAATTGCTCTCGCTGGACAGCCTTGGTTGCACGGACGAGCTGCCCGAAACCGGGGATACGCTCGCGTACAACGCGCGCGAAAAAGCCGCCTTTGTACACGAGCGCTGGTGCGTGGACGTTTTTGCTGAAGACAGCGGACTACTGGTCACGGCGCTGAACGGCGAACCGGGGGTTTACTCGGCCCGTTACGCCGGTCCCGCAGCGCGCGACCAGGACAATAGCGCCCTGTTGTTGGCCCGTCTGGCTGACCGGCCAGATCGCGAAGCCCGTTTTCGCACGGTCATTAGCCTATGTCTTTCGGGCGAATGGCACCTGTTCCAGGGCGAGTGCCGGGGAATTATCGGACACTCTGCTTCGGGCGAAGGGGGATTCGGCTACGACCCGGTTTTTTATCCAATGCTGGAGGGTGGGGTTTCGGACCGGACATTTGCCCAGATGAGCCGCGCCGAAAAGAACGCGATCAGCCATCGGGGGCAGGCGGTTCGGGCGTTGGTGAGCTTTTTGAACGAGCAATCGGTGATCTAGCGCTAGATTGTGCACAAAAAAGAATCGCCGGGACAACTTTTTTTGTAACTTTTGCATCTTATCAACGGGAATCGCCAAATGCCCAACATTACTGCTTCCACTTCCGAGCACGATTTAATCCAGGCCTGTTGCCGGGGCGAGCGGGCTGCCCAACAAGGTGTTTACGAGCGCTATTCGTCGCGTTTGTTTGCCATTTGCCTGCGTTATGCCGACGATTACCACCAAGCAGAAGACCTCCTTCAGGAGGGATTTCTCAAGGTTTTCCGGCACATCACGGCATTTCGGGGCGAGGGTTCGTTCGAAGGTTGGCTGCGGCGAATTTTTGTCAATACGGCCATTGAACAACACCGCAAAAAGCACCATCTATACCCCCTCGTGGAGGTTTTACACACGGACATTGAATGGCAGGACGAAGGCGTGATGGAGCAATTGGCGGCGGATGATCTTATGGAAATGGTTAACAGTCTTTCGCCAGGTTATCGAACCGTGTTCAACTTATACGCCATTGAAGGCTATAACCACAAAGACATCGCAGACATGCTCGGTATCAGTGAAGGCACGTCTAAATCACAATTGGCCCGTGCCCGGGCCATCTTACAGAGAAAAGTGGAGTCCGCCCCGCATTACGCACATTTGAGCCACAGCGGAGCATCATCCCGATCCCTGAAAAAGGCCCATGGAGCGTGATTCTCGCCGCATAGATGAGCTGTTTCGGCAGCGCCTGAACCCGCTTAGGGTCAGCCCCCCGCCCATGGCGTGGGACCGGCTGGCCGATGCCATGGACCAGAGCACCGAGGCAGGATTTCCGGCTAAGGGCTTTTCGTCCATAGGCTCGACTTCCTCAACTTCCTCTATTTATGCGAGTTGGATGCGGAAGTCCTGGACGAGCATCGCCTTTACCGGACTTTTGCTCAGCAGTTTGTTTTTAGCCCCTGAACACACTGGATATTCCACTGCGCACCAGGCAGTTAAAAGCAGCAATCTAAACACTTACTTGAACTCCGGCCATGATGCGGTTTCCAACGACTTGGCGCTGGTAGAAGGTTCGCTGACTCCGTCAATCACCGCATCACAGCCTTCCGCGCTTGTCGCAACCGTGGCTGAAAGCGTTTTGCCTTCTGCCGCTTCTGTTCCTACACAAGCGTCCTTCTTCGCAGGTACCTCCTTCACCCCTTCCCTCGGCATAGCTGCCGAACAAGGCTTTACAGCCCAGCCCAGCCCATCAGCAGAACCTGATCAACCCTTACTGGCTGCAACAGAGACCCTTGCCGCCTCATTGGCTGGTCAAGCGGCCTCATTGGCTGGCCAAAAAGACGCAAGCCAAAAAGACCCAAACAAAGACGCAAGCAAAGACGCAAGCAACTCCCCGAGCAAAGCCGCGTCAAGCCCTTCGCTCTGGAGCAATTTTTACGGCGGCCTGCACGGCAGTCTGCAATGGACGGGCCTGCTGAGCCAGAGCAATGCGCAACCCGACGAAAACCTTAACCCGATGCTGAACATCGGCTATGCGTTTGGCTTGCATGCGGGGTATCGGTTTAACCCTCGTGTTTCGCTTGAAACAGGCTTGGTGTTGAATTCCATGCAGGGCTCGCGCTACGAAAGTTCGGTGTCAACCCGCAACGAAGAGGTGCCCGTCACCAAATCGCTGATGTTGCATTACACGCAATTGCCCCTGACCGTGCGCATCAGCCCGGGCCGGGCCACCCAAGAGAGCATTCCAGAGGGCTGGAGCTATGTGGGCGGTCTGCAATACGGCATGTTGCGCACGTCCAAGCTTCGCATCGAAGACAAGGCCGTCAATCCCGAGCGCAACCTTCAGGAACACGACCTAGCCGTGCTGCTGGGCATGGATTACGACCTGCCGCTGAACGATCAGTTGTTTGTCACCCTTGGCTTCCGCGGCAGCCTCGGCCTGAACCAAGCCCACCTGACCACAGTTGAAGGCATCAACAGCGACAAACGGAATGCCGTGTTGGGCTTCCGTGCCGCCTTTAACGGTTTCCTGCTCCCGCAATAATCCGGTCTGTTGCTGTTTACCCTCCGCTCCTTTACCGCGTTTCTTTTGATGCTGAGCTTGCACGTTGTGGCAAGAGCGTCAAGCCCTTCGCCCGTTGTCGTGCATGAAGGCTCGCAGCGCGAAAGCTCGCTGCGTGAAAAGGCTGCCGGACTGGTTTATGGAACCGTAACCGACGCGAACGGCACCCCCTTGCCCTTTGCGAATGTATTTGTTGAAGGGACGACCAGGGGCTGCGCTACCAACCTGGAGGGCTATTACGAATTGGCCTTGGAGCCGGGCAACCATGTGCTCGTGGTGCGCTACCTGGGGTATACCTCACAGCGACAGGCTCTGCCCATGAGTGCCGCGCGACGCGAACTTAACTGGCTGTTGCAACCGGAAGCGCTGACCTTGCAAGACGTGATCATTAGCGGATCAGAAGACCCGGGCATGGCCATCATGCGCAAAGCCATCGCGGCGCGGGAGAGCTTTCGCAGGGAGACGGGCAGCTTTTCGACCGATGCCTACATCAAAGGGCTTCAGCGCATTGACGGGGCGCCCGAAAAAATCATGGGCATCCGCATTGACGCGGGCGACATGCTGGACTCCAACAACACCGGCATCGTCTACCTCTCCGAATCGTATTCGCGGTTGCATGTTGACAAGCCTGGCACGCCTTCGGCGCGCAGCAAGGAGGAAATGCTGGCCAGCAAGGTCAGCGGCGACGACCAAGGCTTTAGCTGGAACGAAGCGGCCCCGATGGAAGTGACCTTTTACGACCCGCGGCTGAACATCAACGGAGTGGCGGAGCGGGATTTCATTTCGCCGCTGGCCGATGACGCCTTCTTTTTTTACCGGTTTGTGCTGGCCGGCACTTTTTTGGAAGACGGGCGACTGATCAACAAAATTGAAGTGCTTCCGCGGCGTCGGCAGGACCCGGTTTTTAGAGGGCACGTTTACATTGTTGAAGACACCTGGCGGCTCTACGGCACAGACATGTTGCTGACCCGCGACGCAGGCATCGAATTTATCGATTCGCTGCAAATCCAGATGACCTATTCGCCCGTGGACAGTGCGCGCTGGATGCCGGTGTCCCGGCAATTTCGCTTTCGATTCGGCATTTTGGGCATCCGGGGACAGGGCTATTTCATGGCGTTTTACAGCAATTATGCCCTCGATCCCAGCTTTCCCAAAGGCTTCTTTGGCCCGGAAGTGATGCGTATCCAGGACGGAGCCAATGAAAAAGACAGCCTGTTTTGGGAGGCGCGCCGGCCCGTGCCGCTTAGCCCGTTAGAAGCTGAGGACTATCGCGAGAAAGACATTCTGGCCAAAAAACGAGAAGACAAGGGTTACCTGGACAGTCTGGACCGGCTTTCAAACCGCCCGCAGATCATGGATGTGCTCTTAGGCTATTCGAACGAAAATTCGTATAAGAAAACTCGCTGGTACATTGACGCTCTGCTCAACACCATAGGTTTTAATACGGTGGAAGGCCGGTACGGTTCGCTTGGCGGTGGCTGGAACCGCGAAATGCCCCGGAACCGGGTCTGGCGGGTGAATGGACAGCTTCGTTACGGAATCGGAAACGGGCGTCTTCAGGCCGATGGACGGGTGCAATGGGTCAGCGATCCGATTCATTTTCAGCGCTTTGAACTGGCCGGTGGTAAGGCCATTACCGACTACCATCCGGGGGCTGTTTCCGGGCTGGTTAATTCCCTGTACGCCCAATTCTTGCGGCGCAGCTACCTCAAGCTTTACGAAGTACACTACGTGGAAGCCAGCATGACCCGGCAACTGTTTAACGGCTTTCGGGCCTCGGGTACGCTGCATTGGGCCAACCGAATCCCCCTTCGAAATACTTCTGACCTTACCTGGCTTGCGTTAACCGACCGCGAATTCACGTCAAACGATCCGCTGGATGAGGAAAACTTTGATTGGCCTTTTTTAGAACACCGCATCAGCCGCTATACCTTATCGTTTCGCTACCAAATTGCGCAGCGCTACGCCACAGAGCCTGACCGTCGTTTCCTGCTCGGTTCCAAGTGGCCCGAGTTGCAATTCCGCGTCATGGGCGCTGCACCGGTGCTCGGCTCCGGCGTCGATTACTTGCGGCTGGACGGCGGGTTAACGTACAGCGTTTCGCTGGGTTTGGTGGGCCGGTCAGACCTGAATTTCGGAGTCGGCGGCTTTCTGCGCAGCGATAGTCTTCCCTTTCAGGACTATCGCCACTTTACTGGCAACCAAACCAACGTCTTAAGACCGGAGCTGGCGCGCTTCAACGTGCTGCCATACTTTGCCCGCAGCACAGACCAATATTGGTTCGAATGGCATTACGAGCATCACTTCAACGGTTTTGTCTTCAACAAAATCCCGGGCATCCGCAAACTGCGCTGGCAGTTGGTGGGCGGCACCCACGGGCTCTACACCCCGGACGGCAACTGGTACACGGAGCTTGCGGTGGGCATTGAACACATCTTTAAAGTGGGTCGAATTGAATTTGGCGCGGGCTGGGGCGAAGGGGCGCCGGCGTATAATGTGCTGGTTGGGTTGGGTTTTTAACGGAAATTCCAGAAAGCCCCGCTGCTTCGTTACGCTAAACTCCAAAGAAGTTGCCTTAACATTGTGCTTATGCGACGGAGCGTAAATTCCTGGGTTTTTGTGGGGCAGAATCGCTTGCCGTCCAGTTTCATAACAATTTTTATGGTTGTTGCTGCTGTGGCTGTTTTCCCCGGCTGCAAGAACGACAAGGAGCCCCAATTTCGCCAAGACGGCAGTTTGGATTTTTTGCGCAAAGAAGCCAGCGGCACCATGACCACATTGTCCAGCATAACCATTGAAGTAGCGGACGAACCGACGGAAATGTCGCAGGGTTTGAAGTACCGCAGCTCCATGCGCGATGACCAGGGCATGCTCTTCATTTTTCCGCTCGAAGGGCCGCAGTCGTTCTGGATGCAGGACACCAAAGTTTCGCTGGACATCCTGTACGTGAACAACGCCTTGCTGATTGTGCACATCGCCGAAAAAACGGTGCCGTTCTCAGAAGCTCCCGTTCCTTCGCTAAAGCCCGCCCGCTATGTGGTGGAGGTGGTTGCAGGATATTGCGCAGAACGGGGCATACGCGTTGGTGATTACATACAAACACGGCCGAATTAGGCGGCCTCTACCTTCGCTCCATGAACAGCCGCCCTTCGCCCGAAAACCTAACCCGCGAGACACCTGAATTTTCTCCGGACCTTCTGCTACAGCCCATTGCCCTACCCTGTGGTGTGCGTTTAGCCAACCGCCTGGTCAAAGCGGCCATGACCGAACGGCTCAGCGGCCGGGACTATGCCCCAAATGCCCTTCACGAAGCGCTTTACCGCCGCTGGGCTGACGGGGGAACGGGCCTGTTAATTACCGGCAACATGTTGGTTAATGCCAAATACATGGAATCGGCGGGCAACATTGCACCGCTGGTGGGCGATCAACGGGCTGCGCTGACGCGCATGGCCGAAGCGGCAAAATCGGGGGGTGGCCAGGTCTGGGTGCAGCTCAACCACGCGGGCCGGCAAACCAGCCGCCTCAACAACTTCAGGCCGGTTTCGGCGTCAGATGTCGGCCTCAAAAAACTGGGCTTTTTCAGTCAGCCGCGGCCCATGCGCGAGGACGAAATTCAGGCGCTGATCCGCGATTTTGTGCGCTGTGCTGCGCTGTTGCGCGATTGTGGTTTTGACGGCATTCAGGTGCATGCAGCCCATGGCTACCTGCTCAGCCAGTTTCTTTCGCCGATCACTAACCGCCGCACCGATGCGTGGGGCGGCTCCCTGGCTAATCGCGCACGCTTGTTGCTTGACGTGGTGCGGGCGGTTCGCGGGGCCTGCGGTCCTGCCTTTCCGATAAGCGTAAAAATCAACAGCGCCGATTTTCAACGCGGCGGATTTGACGAAGACGACTCGCTGACCGTCATCGGCTGGTTGGAGCAGGAAGGGCTCGACTTGCTGGAAATCTCCGGAGGCAATTACGAAAAACTGGTCTTCTTCACGCAAGAGCGCGACAGCACCCGCGCCCGGGAATCCTACTTTGGCGCTTTTGCACGCCAGGTAAAACAGGCAACGAAGCTGCCTGTGCTGCTCACCGGTGGTTTTCGCACGCGTGGAGGGTGCCATGCGGCCCTGGCAGACGGCGACGCTGACCTGGTTGGTTTGGCCCGCCCCTTCTTGTGCCAGCCCGACTTTGGCCGGCGCTTTTTGTCTGAAATTCCGGGGGAATGGCCGCTTGTGCATGTCCCGACGCTTTCGCTGGGCTCCAGGAAGCTGGATGACCTGGCCGAAGCCGGCTTTTGGGATGCCCAAGTGGACCGCATCGCCCGCGGCCTGGCACCCGATCTGGCCATGGGCGGTTGGGCTTCAATTAGTCATTTGCTCCAAAGGGAAGTCGGCAAAGCGATGACTAAACAGTTAGCAGGGGCTGCGTAAGGGTTGGCGGGGCAGTGTCGTGGATGCTTGGGCTATGCGGGGCTGCTGGGGCTGCCTGAATAGCATGCGCCTGCCCTGCTCCTGCCAGGCGCCTGCTCTGCTCCTGCCAGGCGCCTGCTCTGCTCCTGCCAGGCGCCTGCTCTGCTCCTGCCAGGCGCCTGCTCTGCTCCTGCCA